>Ga0187871_10004448_pt1 | contig 10520 bp, 10 predicted proteins | sample June2016WEW_16_1_FD_132988 | JGI IMG/M metagenome (GOLD analysis project Ga0187871, IMG submission 132988) | Peatland microbial communities from SPRUCE experiment site at the Marcell Experimental Forest, Minnesota, USA - June2016WEW_16_10 | ecosystem: Environmental > Terrestrial > Soil >...
ACGGCCGTCTTGACCGGCAGGCAGGAGAGGACCTCGACCAGCCGATCCGCAAGGCGGGCCACCGCATGGGGGTCCTGGCGGAGGTCCTCGAACCGGGTCGTCACCGTCGGGTCGTACAGGTACCTCCGGTTCTCCGGAGGGAAGTGGGAGGGGACCTCGAGCAACCGAGCGTCGGCCCCCAGGCCGAGGGCGTCCCGGTACTCCTCGAGCGGCGCCAGGGTGCCCGAGAGGTGGATCGAGGTGTGGCATTCGAGGATCCCTTGCGCCGGCATGGAGGCATCCAGCGCGTACGCCTCCAGCGCCGGCCGAGGGGTCCGGGTCGCGACCTTCACGTACGCCGGGGGTTCGAGCTGGGGCCAGGAGAGGAGCGTCAGGGCCACGGTGTGCGCCCAGGAGCGGGGCAGGTGGCGTTCGCGACGGCGCTCCTCCCGCAGGTTCTCCCCCCACGTGGCGAGCGCCCCGAGCCAGGTGTCGAGTCGGTGGGTGGTCCCGCCGAGGGCCGTGAGGAGCGCGTCCTCGAACACCGAGGGCGGCAGGACGGCGTCATCCTCGCGCACGAGGGCGTGGACGAGCTCTTCCACCGCCGCCCCGACGATGTCGAGCAGGCGGGTCGCGCTCGGTCCGTCCGGGAGCTGGAAATCGCCCCGCTCCGCGACCTCGCTCCGCGCCCGGCGCACCGATTCCTGCGGGAGCGAGACGGTCGCGAGGTCCCGCAGGTGCCCCGGGAGGTTGTGCGCCTCGTCGATCACGAGGTCCACGCGGTCCGGCGTGAGGTCCATCCAACGGTAGAGGGCCTTGCGGATGTGCGGGTGGAAGAAGAAGGCGTAGGGCGCGGTCACGACCCGGGAGCGGGGGACAAGGCGTTTCGCGAGCTCGTAGGCGCACAGGTTCTCCTCCCGCGCGAACTTGTCGAACTCGCCCGGGGTCGGGAGCTTCGCCCCGAACCGTTCCACGACGCTCTCCACGTCCGTCTGGAGGACGCGGGCGTAGTACGGGCAGCCGTCCAGGTCGGTGAGGTCGATCTCGCCGCCCTCGGGGAGCTCTGGAGCGGGGACCAGGGGCGCCTCACCCGCCATCGCCCGTTCGGTGGTCCGCTTGCGGTCCGCGCATAGCTTCCCGTGCTCCTCGGCGGTCGCCCCCTTCACCTCGGCGACGTTCTCCAGGAGGAAGCAGCGGCGGGCGCGGCCCTGCAGGCCGACGGCGAACAGCGGCCGGTCGAGCCGGTGGGCGATCGTGCGGGCCTCGTGGAGGACCTGAACCTCCTGGGAGTGGGTCCGGACGAGGTAGAGGATCTTGTGGTCCGCGGCCTCGGCGTGTTCGAGGAGGGGGGCGAGGGTCGCCACCGTCTTCCCGCTGCCCGTCGGCGCATTGATGAGGAGGGGACCACCCCGCTGGGCGACCTCCGCGACCTCGGAGAGGATACGGTCCTGGCCCGGCCGTACGCGGTACGGGAACAGGTGGGAGGACTCGGCGGTAGAACTTGCGCTCGGCGTAGACCCGGCTCCGCCGTTCAAAGTCCGCGGTCGGGGTTTTAAGGTGAGCCTTGAGTGGAACGCTGCCCCGCGGTCGCCGGGGCCCTGTCGGGTCGGTCCGCCCTATCCGTAGGTGTACTTCACGCCGTACGGGCCCCGCGGGAAGTTCCACGTGACCGACCCCTGGTCGCAGGCGATGTCGCAGGCCCCGCACTCGACGCAGTCCTCATAGCGGAAGACGAGGCGGCCCTCGATCCGCTCGTAGCACTTCGCCGGGCAGACGAACGTGCAGAACGAGTGGGGGCACTTGGAGCAGATCTCCGGCTTGACGGTGATGTGCGCATGCTCCTTGGAATCGGTGGCGTAGCGGAGGGTGCCGAGCCGGCGCTTGATCTCGATGAACCCCGGGGCCGCGGAGGGCGGGGAGGGGGAGGGTTCGGTCATCGGCCCAGGCCCCTAGGGCGGGAGCTCCGAAAGGATGCGGAGGTCGTCCCGGACCGCGGCCACGCTGGCGGCGAAGCCGGTCCGCTCCTCGGGCGTCAGCTCGACCTGCACGACCCGTTCGACGCCGGCCCGTCCGAGGACCGCCGGGACCCCGATGTAAACGTCCCGCTCGCCGAACTCTCCGTCCAGGTGGACGCTCGCGGACAGGAGACGGTGCTCGTCCCGGGCGATCGCCCGGACCAGCTCAGCCTGGGACGCCGTGGGCGCGTAGAACGCGCTCCCGGTCTTGAGGAGGTTGACGATCTCCCCGCCGCCCTGCTTGGAGCGTTGGACGATCGCGGCGAGCTTGTCGGCGGGGAGCAGTTTCTGCAGCGGCACCCCGGAGACGCTGGTGAGGGAGAGCACCGGAACCATCGTGTCCCCGTGGCTCCCGAGGACGAAGCCGGTGACGTCCCTCGGGGCGACGTTCAGCGCCTCGGCGACGAACCAGCGGAACCGGGCGGTGTCGAGCGTGCCGGACTCCCCGAACACGCGCGCGGGCGGGAACCCCACGATCTTCCGGAACCAGTAGGTCATGACGTCCACCGGGTTCGTCACGACGATCACGGTCGCGTTCGGCGCCTTCGAACGGACCGCTTCCGCATGACCCCGGACGATCGACGCGTTCTTCGTGAGCAGGTCCGAGCGGCTCATCCCCGGCTTCCGTGCGAGGCCCGCCGTCTCGACGACCACGTCGGCCCCGGCGAGGGCGTCCAGCGAGGTCGACCCGGTGACCCGGGTGCTGAACCCGAGGATCGGGGCCGACTCCTGGATGTCGAGCGCCTTCCCCTGCGGCAGGCCCTCCACGATGTCGATCAGCGCGACCTCCCGCGCCAGGTCCATCTCGGCCAGACGTTGGGCCAGCGATCCGCCAATATTCCCGGCACCGAGCACGACGACCTTCTCGAGACCCGTCATAGAAAACCCGCTCGCCGCGTTCACCCGTCTCCCGCCTTTAGCCTCTCTCCTCCGCCCCGGGAACGGGGGCCGGCTGGAGCGAAAGGTTGATTCTCGGGCGGGGCTCCTCCGACCCCGGCATGGTCGACACCGAGTCCGTCCTGCTCAACGTCCAGGAGCGGGAAAAGTGGCGGCGGCGGATGGACCTGCTGGACCGGACGCTCGGCGAGCTCCGGACCCAGCGGCGCCGGGTGGAGACCCGTCTCCACCGCATCCGCCAGGAGATCGCACGGCTGCAAGTGGCCGCCGACGCGGTCGTGGAGTTCGGTGGGCGGCCGCAGCCCGGGAGGATGGATGCCCGGCAGGGGATCCCTCTCACTTACCGATAAGGTCGATACCCTCCGCGCGAGCGAGCGGGAGCTCCTCGCGGAGATCGACCGGCTGAAGCGGGAGGAGCGGTACATCCTGCTCAAGTACCGCCAGGCGCGCGACCAGGTCCGCTACTACGAGAGCCTCCTCTCCCTGCTCCGCCGGGACTGGGGCAAGGCGGCGGGGCTCTCCGACCTCATCCGACGGCTCGGCTAGGCACGGGGGCGCCGTGCGGATCGTGGTGTTCGCCGCCGGGGCCATCGGCAGCCTCCTCGGCGCTTCGCTCGCCCACGCGGGCCACGACGTCCTGCTCGTCGCCCGCGCCGACCACGCCGCGGCGATCCGGGAGTCCGGGCTCCGGATCACGGGAAGCCTGGTCGAGACCGTTGCCCTGCGCGCGGAGACCGCTGTCCCTCCCGACTTCGAGCCCGAGGGGGTCCTCCTGACAGCGAAGACGTTCGACCTTCCCGCGTCCGCGGGCCTCCTCGCGATCGAGGTGCCCTCGCCGGTGCCGACCCTGCTTCCCCAGAACGGGCTCGGGGTCGAGGACCCGGTCCGAGCCTCCCTCGCCGCGGGCGGTTGGCCCGACACCGACCGTTGGGTCGTCCGTGCGGTGAACACGATCCCGGCGACGTTCCTCGGTCCGGGCGAGGTGCGTGCCGCGGGGAACGGAGAGCTCGTCCTCGGCCGCGCCCGCGGTCCGTCCGCGGCCGCGTCGCGGACGCTCGTCCGGCTGTTCCACGGCACCGACGTTCCCGTCCGCATCGTGGACGACCTCGAGCGGGAGGTCTGGCGGAAGGCGCTCCTCAACGCGGCCGTCAACCCCGTGACCGCGCTGCACGGGGTGCCGAACGGGCGACTCCTCGAGGAGCCGTACCGGACCGAGTCGATCGCGCTCCTGGAGGAGGCGCTCGCGACCGCGCGCGCCTGCGGTTTCGATTTCAAGGAAAAGGAGGTCCGCGCGGACCTCGACCGGGTCCTGCGGGCGACGGCGGAGAACCGGTCCAGCATGCTCCAGGACGTCGACCGGGGCCGCCGCACCGAGATCCAGGCGATCTCCGGGGAGATCCTGCGGCGTGGCACGGCGAAGGAGCTCGACCTTCCGGCGACCCGGAAGGCCGTCGATGCGATCCGGGCCCGTTCGCCCGGGGGCGCCTCTGCCCGGGGACAACCGTCATAGGTCCCGGCACGTCGCGGGACAGGAGCCCATGGCGAAGCGCGGGATGCAATCGGCCCCGGTCCACGGCCGACGGGTCCTCGTGCGCGTCGACTTCAACGTCCCTCAGGAGCCGAACGGCCAGGTCGCCGACGACCGGCGGATCGTCGAGGCCCTCCCGACCCTCAACCACCTCCGGGCCGCGGGCGCACGAACGATCCTCATGTCCCACCTCGGCCGCCCGGAGGGCCACCGGGACCCCCGGTTCAGTCTCCGACCGGTCGCCCACCGTCTCAGCGCGCTCCTGGGCCAGCCGGTCCCCCTCGCCGGCGACGTGGTCGGTATCGAGGCGCTCGAGCTCTCCGCCCGCCTCCAGAACGGCCAATTCCTCCTGCTCGAGAACCTGCGCTTCCACCCCGGGGAGGAAGCGAACGACCCGTCGTTCGCGGCCCAGCTCGCCCGCTTGGGGGAGGTGTTCATCGAGGACGCGTTCGGGACCGTCCACCGCGCCCATGCCTCGACCGTCGGGGTCCCCCGGCGGCTCCCGTCCTTCGCGGGACTCCTCGTCGAACGCGAGATCCGCGAGCTTTCCCGGCTGGTCGGTTCGCCCGACCACCCCTACGTCGTGGTCGTCGGCGGCGCGAAGGTGAAGGACAAGCTCCCGCTCTTGACGAGCTTCCTCGGGCGCTCGGACCGGCTGCTGATCGGGGGAGCGCTCGCGAACCCGTTCCTGAGCGCCGCCGGGGCCTCGCTCGGTGCCACGCCGCCCCAATCGGGCCTGGAATCCGCGGTCGCCGACTTCCTCCGGGCCGCCCAGGCCGCCCACACCGAGGTCCTCCTGCCGACCGACGTGGTCGTGGACCGGCCGGGCCGCACCGAGGCCGAGACGTACCCGCTCGCGGAGGTCCCCGCCGACGCCGTCGTTCAGGATATCGGGCCCGCGACGCGCGCGCGGTTCATCGACGCGCTCGCGGGGTCGAGGACGGTCTTCTGGAACGGACCGCTCGGGCGGGCCGAGGACCCCCGCTTCGCAGAGGGCACCCGGGCCGTACTGGGTGCGCTAGGGTCGATCGGAGGGTACCACGTCGCGGCCGGTGGAGACTCCGCCCGTCTCGCGCAGGACCTCGGGGTCACCGGTGGCTTCCAGTTCGTGTCGACCGGCGGTGGGGCGGCCCTCGAGTTCGTCCAGGGTCTCGAGCTGCCCGGGCTCGCGGTGCTTCCCGACGAATGAACCCTCCGCCCAACGGCGGCGGCGGGGCGTCCTGGTCGAGGGTCAGCGAGAGGTAGCGCAGGTAGCGGGGATCGACCCGCGGGACGTCGACCTCGACGATCTCGGGGACGGAGTACGGGTGGCCCGAACCGAGGAACTCGAACAGCGCGCCGACCTTCTTCGGGACCGTCTTGAAGACGACGAACGCCTCCGAGTGCGCCTCGACCCGCCCCCGCCAGAGGTAGCGTGACTCGGCCGGCAGGACGTTGCCGCACGCGGCGAGTCGCCGCTCCACCGCGGCCGTGACGGCCGCGACCGCGGCGTCGTGGGACGGGTACGTGACGATCACCAGCCGAACCGGGCCGACCGCCCGGATCGGCTCGATCGAGTACGGGCTCACGCGGCGGCCTCCGACACCTGGGGGTCCCCGTCGGAGAAGTCGAGGGTCTGGACGCCGAAGCTCGCGAGGTCGACCAGGGCCGCCCGCGCCGGCACCGGCACGATGTTGCGCATCCGCTGGTACTCCGTCTCGGCCTGCCAGGTCGAGGCGTTGAGCAGCAGGACGCCCCGGTAGCGGTCGACCCCGTACGTGTGGGAGTGGCCCGTGACGAGGATGTCGGGGGCGGGGTCGAGGATGAGCCCGTCCCGGCCGCACGGAGCGATCGGGGTCCGGTCCCCGTAGATCGGGGCGAGGTGCCGCATCTGGAGCATCCGCTTCATCACCTCGGTGGGCCGCGAGTAGGAGGCGCCCGGGATCGCGGGGATGAGGTCGTCAAAGCTCCGGCCATGGTACGCCGAGACGACCACCCCCTCGAGGGCGAACGTCGAAGGGTTCGAGAGGATCCGCACGTTCGGGCCGAGGGACGTCGTGAGGTTGGTGGGCAAGGCGGGTTGGGGTTCCGCGGGACAGACGGCGTCATGGTTGCCGGGGATCACGACGAGGGTGAGGCGATCCGGCAGCTCCTTCAGCCGGCGCCCGAGCTCCGCGTACTGCTCCACCACGTCCGCGATCGCGAGGTCCTTCTCCTGTCGCGGGTAGATGCCGATCCCGTCGACCAGGTCGCCCGCCACGACGACGTGGTCTATCGAGGCGGCGAGCTCTCCGTGCGGACCATGGCCGTGGAGGAACTCCGCGAGATGGCCCCAGTCCTCCGATAGGAAGGAGCGGCTGCCGATGTGGAGGTCGGAAAGGAAGAGGGCCCGGGAGGGACGACGCGAGCGACCCACCGTACGGGTGGGAGGGATATCGGGACGCTCGACCGCGGCCACGCGGGGGAGCCGACGGGCCTCCTTGCCGAACTCGAGCCGGAGGCCGAGCACCTCGTCGGGAAGGATCGTGAGCCGTCCCCCCGGAGAGCCCTTGGGGATGAGGACCTCGAGCGATCCGGTGTCGTCGTCCACCGTCAGGATGAGATGGTGGCGCTGCGGGGTCTCCCGGACGTCGCGGACCAACCCGATCACCGAGGACGTGCCGTCGGTGATGCGCAGCTCCTTGATCGGGCGGAGGTTTTCCAGGCCCGGGCGGCCGCGGAGGAGCCGGGAGAGCGAGCGGTAGCGGGAGTGGAAGAGCGCCGAGTACGCGAGGAGCGGCGTGTCGCCGCTCGGGGGTCCGGAGTATCCGTCCGCGATCAGGCGGAACGGGAGGGCGGCGCCACCGGGGGCGACGTCGCGGGGGCCGGGCGCACGATCGGCCGGGCCCCGGACCCGCGGACCGGGAACGTGGTCCTCCGCGAGCACGGTCTCCACCATCTCGCGGGTGACGAACGGGCTGAAGGCTCCCGAGCGTTCGATGACCTCGCGCGACAGGACGAGCGGATGGGAATGGTCGAGGAGGAGCTCGAGGGCCCCGGCCTCCACGAGCTTCTGGTGCTCCTGGAAGTAGGCGACGAGATGCTCCCGAAGGTTGCCCGCCACCGTTCCTCACCGGCGAACGGACCCCCGGCGCCGAGACGCCGCGAGCCCGGGACGCCCGACGTTCGCGGAGGTGGACGGGCTTATTTCAAGTCTCTCAACGAGCGTCGCGCCGGCGCAGCGACGGTGCGACTCGGGGCGGCCACGGCGCGCGGCGGCGGGGGATGTCGCCCGACCGACTACCGGTAGGATTCCTTGGCGTACGAAGCACCCTTCGGGTACTTCTCCTTCAGGTGCTCGATGAACTTCTCGGGAGTCCGTTCGAGGTGGGCGCCGTACCACTGCACGACGACGTCCTTCAGGACCCGGTGAAGGTCGCTGATCTTGGCCTCCTCTTCCGCGGAGTCGAAGAGGACGGCCTGGCTCATCATCCGCATCCATCCGGAGTACCGGTGGTAGCTCTCGCCCTCGCACCACTCGAAGATCCCCCGCAGGTGGTTCGCGCCCTCGGGGGTCTTGTAGTACCAGAAGCGCATCGTGAACCCGACCCAGCCCGCGGCGCGGTCGGCGAGTTCGATCGTCTTGACGCCGCCGAAATCGAACGAGTCGCGGAACGTCCACTTGGTCGGATACTCGACAAACGTCGCGAACAGGGTCTGCGACGGGTCGACCATGAGGTGGACGCTGGCCTCCTCGAACTGGTTGTGGACCTCCCACAGGTCCTGCAGCAGGCGCTTGTTGAGCTCGGCCCGGTGGGTGAGGTCCTCACCGGTCTTGGCGCCGGACGCCTTCTGGGTCCGGACCAGCTCGCTCTTGAGCGAACTCACGAAATCGTCCTCGGGCAGGTGCTCGGTAACGCTCTCGGGTTCCCCCGGGACCGGGACCTCGGCGGCTTTGCGAGTTGCACGACGGGGCATTCTGACAGTCTCCGACCTCGCGAAGCGGAGCCCGCTATAAAGAGAGTTGCTCCGACACGCCGCCTACCGAGGGGAAACCGGGGGAGGGGGCTCCCTCGTCGTCCACATCCCACTTAAATACCGCACCCGGCTTTCGTGCGCTGGAAGGAACCCCCGGAGACGGACGGAGCCCCAACTCTGACGTCGCTGGAGATCCGGAATCACGACTCATGATGATCCACGCCCCTGTCTGTCGTAGGCTCCGCGCATCGCCCGGCGACGTCACGTTGGACTAGTCGTCTCCCGAGGAGCTCCCGCGTGAGCGGGCGCCCTTCCAACACGGAGAACCAACATGACCAACGACCCCAGCGCCGCAAAGTACCAGATCCGAGCCCGCATCAGCGCCGAAGGCGTCATCGACAAGCCTGACGTCGTCGGAGCGGTGTTCGGTCAAACCGAAGGCCTGCTCGGTGACGAGCTCGACCTTCGTGACCTCCAGAAGTCCGGCCGGATCGGCCGCATCGAGGTCGAGATCGACAGCCGAAAGGGGAAGAGCGAAGGCGAGATCATCATCCCCTCCTCGCTCGACCAGGTGGAGACCGCCATCCTCGCCTCCGGCCTCGAGACCGTCGACCGGATCGGCCCCTGCCGGGCCAAGATCGAGGTCGTCAGCGTCGAGGACATTCGCATTTCCAAGCGCCAGAAGGTCGTCGACCGCGCCAAGGAGATCCTCGCCCGGTTGCAGGAGGATTCGAAGGGCGTCGGGATGGACCTCACCGAGGCCGTCCGCAAGATGGTCCAGGTGGAGGACATCACGACCTACGGGCCCGAGCACCTCCCCGCGGGACCGAACATCGACCAGGCCGACGCGCTCATCGTCGTCGAGGGCCGCTCCGACGTCCTGGCCCTGCTCCGCTGTGGGATCAAGAACGTCATCGCGGTCGAGGGGACGAGCGTCCCGCAGACCGTGAAGGACCTCTCGCGCGGCAAGACCGTCACCGTCTTCACGGACGGGGACCGGGCCGGCGAGCTGATCCTCCGCGAGATGCTCCAGACGATGGACATCGACTTTGTCGCCCGCGCCCCGCGCGGCAGCGAGGTCGAGGAGCTCACGCAGAAGCAGCTCCTGAAGTGCCTCCGGAACAAGATCCCGATCAACCAGTACCTGGAGATGAGCGGGTTCGAATCGACCGGCGCCACCCGGGAGCCGCGCGAGGAACGCGGAGAGTCGGGCGGGGGCGGCGGCCGCCCGGATCGTCGCGAGGAGCGCAACGGGGACCGGGACCGCGGGAACGACCGCGGCGGCCGGCGGGATGACCGAGAGCGGATGCCCCCGCCTCCGCCCCGGATGCCCGTGCCGGTACCCAGTGCCCCGCCGGCTCCGCCGGCGGCTCAGATGACCCCGGAGCTGGCGCACTACTTCGAGCTGCTGGACGGCGTCGAGAACGCCTCCCGCTGCCTCATCGTCGGCGTCGACGACACGATCGTCGGCGAGGCGCCGGTGAAGGACATGATCGAGACGATCTCCGCCCTCACCGACCCGGCGAAGGCCGTCGTCTTCGACGGGATCGTGAGCCAGCGGCTCCTCGACGTCGCCCAGGAGAAGGGCATCGGGACGGTCGTCGGCACGCGCCTCGGCCCCGTGGGCAAGATCCCGGAGACCGTCCGGATCTTCACGCGGGCCGACCTCGCGTCGCCCGGCGCGGCCCGGTAGTCCGAGCACCCCTTCCCGTCGCGGGGCCCGCGCGGGCCCCGCGACGAACCTATAGTTTCTCCCGGCCTCTTGTCCGGTCGGAACGCATGGCATCCAACATCGACACCCCCCGCCGACTGCCGGTCGCGATCGACGAGATCGAGACGACGGCCGACATCCCCATCCCGACCGACCCGCTCCAGCGGGTGATCGGGCAGGAGAAGGCGGTCGAGACCGCTCGCATCGCGGCGTACCAGCACCGCCACCTCCTGCTCGTCGGGCCGCCCGGCATCGGCAAGTCGATGACGGCGCAGGCCCTCGCGCTCCACCTCGACCGGCCCCGGACCGAGATCCGGGTCGTCCACAACCCCGAGAACCCCGAGCGGCCCAGCGTCGAGATCGCGAGCCGCGACGAGGTCTACCACGAGCGGGAGGCCGCGCGCTCGGTCGAAGGGGAGCTGATCTCGCCCAAGGATGCGCCCGCGTCCGTCGC
>Ga0187871_10004449_pt1 | contig 10520 bp, 9 predicted proteins | sample June2016WEW_16_1_FD_132988 | JGI IMG/M metagenome (GOLD analysis project Ga0187871, IMG submission 132988) | Peatland microbial communities from SPRUCE experiment site at the Marcell Experimental Forest, Minnesota, USA - June2016WEW_16_10 | ecosystem: Environmental > Terrestrial > Soil >...
CGCGTCACCCGTTTGACGGCGGTCTCGAGCTCGTCGTCGATCACCCTTTCCTGGCGGGACCCCAAGCCCGGGACGATCTCGGGCGTGCTCGTTCGCCGCGCCTCCGGCAACCTGGCGCCGACCCTGCGCAGCGGCCAGCTGGTCGCGCGCGTCGCCGCCACGTCGATGCGTCTGGTCGACACGTCGGTCAACGCCAGCCAGACGTACTCGTACGCGCTCTTCGCCTATCGAGGATCGCACTTCGCGCGCCCGGTGAGGATCAGCGTGAGCACCGCGGCGGCCACCGTGCAGGTCCTCGACGACCCCAGTTTTGGATTCGACGGACCAGTGTCGACGAGCGCGAGCGGTGACGACGTCTGGGTCACGAACGCCCACGGCAACTCCGTGAGCGAGGTCGACGCCACGACCGGAGCGCTCGTGCGGGTCCTCAATGCGCCGAACGACGACTTCAGCGGGCCCATCGCGATCAGCACCGACGGGACGGACGTCTGGGTGGCCAACTTCAACAACAACAGCGTCACGGAACTGGATGAGTCGACCGGAGCCCTGGTGCGCGTCCTCGCCAGCGGCTACAACTTCAACGAGCCCGACACGGTCACCGAGGGCAGCGGCGAATTGTGGGTGGCGAGCGCGGCGTACAACTCGGTCACGGAGATCAACGAGGCCACCGGCGCAGTCGTGCAGGTGCTCAGCGCCCCCGACTACGACTTCGACGACCCGGAAGCGGCCTACTCCGACGGGACGAACCTCTGGATCGCTGACGCCAACGGCAACTCCATCACCGAGGTCAGCGAGGCGACCGGCGATCTCGAGCGGGTCCTGACGGGTGCCAGCTACGGATTCGACGAGCCGGGCTCGATCTGCGCGAGTGGAGCGGACCTGCTGGTGACCAACGACGACGGCAACACCGTCACCGAGATCGACGAGGTCACCGGCCAGGCCATCCGCGTCGTGACGGGGGCCAACTTCGGTTTCCACGAGCCGGTCGACGTCGCGTCCGAGGGCGCCGACGCCTGGGTCGTGAACTACGGCGGGAACTCGGTGACGGAGTTCGACGTCGCGACCGGAGCGCTGGTGTACTACAACGGCGGGTCCGGTTACGGCTTCAACGACCCCATCTCACTGTCGCTGGTCGGCGGCGACGCCTGGGTGCTCAACTTCCTCGGCAACACCGTCACCCGTTTCTCCCTCTAGGTTCCCTCGACGGCGGGCACCGCGATGTCGGCGGCGCGGTCGGTACGCCCCCGTCGCACCGGAGCCGCGTGATGGGAGGGGCGGTACTCTTCTGGGCATCGGACGTAGCAGCTGAACGGGGGGCCGGCCATGGAGGCGAGGATCGTGGTGGGGGTCAGTCGCCTCGAGCGCCAGTCGCAACTGCACTGGGCCGTACAGGAGTCGCTTCGCTGGGAGGCGGGACTGCTCATCGTGCACTGCCTCGAGGAGCGCCTCGAAACCGAGTTGCCCGATCCGAGCGACGCCCAGGTCCATGCCGGGACGTCGGTACTGGAGCAGGCGGCGGCGCTGGCGCGAAGCCTCGGTTCCCAACCCGACACGCGCCTCTGCGACGGCTTCGCGGGCGAGGCGCTCGTGGCGGCGTCCGAGGGCGCCCGACTGCTCGTGATCGGTTCAACCCATCGAAGCCGGCTCTCCCAGGCCATGCACTCGTCGGTGTCGACCTACTGCGTGCGCCACGCGCACTGTCCGGTCACCGTGGTGCCCCTGACGAGCTGAGCAGTCGTCACGCTCGAATCGAAGCGGCCGATCACCGTCGCCCCCACGGCCCTTTGCTACCATTCCCCGTGAGCGATGAGGCCCGCCCGCAAAAGTGCCGAGCTGTTCGGCTGATGGCTTCTACCAGTGAGTTGACGACACTGGTAGGGCCGGTACTCCGTACCCCTGCCATGACAGGAGGTAACGGTGAACGTGTACTACGTGATGGCCATTTGGATCGCGATGGCGCTGATCGCGTCCTTCGTCAGCATCCGCGTCGGCATCTCGGTGGCCCTGGTGGAGATACTGATCGGCGCCGTGGTGGGCAACATCCCCGGCCTCAAGGAGCACGTCCAGCAGACCGACTACACCACGCTGCTGGCGGGGATCGGCTCGGTGCTGCTCACCTTCCTCGCGGGCGCGGAGATCGATCCCGTCTCGCTGCGGCGCCACTGGAAGGCGAGCCTCTCCTTAGGGGCCGTCTCGTTCGTGCTGCCCCTCGCGGGCGCCTTCTGCTTCGCCCGGTTCCTCTTTGACTGGAACCTGCACGCGTCCGAGATCGCCGGCATCGCGCTCAGCACGACGTCGGTGGCCGTGGTCTACGCGGTCATGGTCGAAACGGGACTCAACCGACACGACATCGGCAAGCTCATCCTCGCGGCCTGCTTCGTGACCGACCTGGGCACCGTGCTCGCGCTCGGCGGACTGTTCGCGAACTACGGGTGGCTGCTCCTAGTCTTCGTGGCCGTCACGGCCGCCGTGCTGGCCGTGCTGCCGCGGGTGCTGCGCTGGACGCTGGCCAACCTCGGCCATCGGGTGAGCGAGCCGGAGGTGAAGGTGATCTTCGTCGTCCTGCTGGCGCTCGGCGGGTTGGCCACGGCCGCGGGCAGCGAGGCGGTGCTGCCGGCCTACGTGGCCGGCCTCGTGGTCGCGGGCGTCTTCATGCAGGACCGCGTCGTGCTCGAGCGGATCCGCACGATCGCCTTCGCCCTGTTGACGCCCTTCTTCTTCCTGCGCGCCGGCACGCTCATCTCGGCGTCGGCGCTGATCGCCGGGGCCGGCGTGATCACGACGCTCTTCTTCGTCAAGATGGTCACCAAGTTCGCGGGCGTCTGGCCCACGGCCACGGTCTTCAAGCTGCCCCACCGCGAGCGGACCTACACCACGCTCCTGATGGCGACGGGACTGACCTTCGGGTCCATCGCGTCGCTGTACGGTCTGACCCATCACCTGATCAACGAGACGCAGTACACGGAACTGGTGACGGTCGTCATCCTCTCGGCCTTCGTGCCCACGCTCGTGGCGCAGCAGTTCTTCCGCCCCGTGGTCGTGATGCCCGCGGACCAGGAGGAGGCGCTCGGCGAGGAGGACATCTCGTTGCCCCATCGGCGCGAGAAGCCGAACGACACGGCAGGGTGACGGGCGGCGAGAGGGCAGCGAAGCGGTGCAGCTTGCGTTCGCGACCACGTCGGCCCACGACGGGCGAGCGCTTGTGCGACACAGTGTTGCCGTGTAGGGTCGGCTTCAACGCCAACTTTGGCGGCGATCGACGGGGGAACCATGATTATTCGCGACACCTTCTACATTGACGGGGCCTGGGTGGCCCCGGCCGCGAGCGACGTGCTCGAGGTCACGGACTCGGCGACCGAGGAGGTCTACGCGACCGTCCCGTCGGGCACGCCGCAGGACATCGATCGGGCCGTCCAGGCCGCGGCGCGCGCCTTCCCCAGCTGGGCGGCCACGCCCGCGAAGGACCGGGGCGAGTTCCTGGCCAAGATCGCCGAAGGACTCCAGGCCCGGGCCGGCGAGATCGCCGACGCCATCAGCCACGAGGTCGGCATGCCGCGCAGCCTCAGCGAGATGCTCCAGGTCGGCCTGCCGATCGGGGAGTTCGCGGGCAACGCCGAGCGGGCCGCCACCTACGCGTGGCAGGAGGAGATCGGCAACTCGCTGATCCTCAAGGAGCCGGTCGGCATCGTGGGCGCGATCACCCCCTGGAACTTCCCCCTGTACCAGATCGCGCTCAAGGTCGCCCCGGCACTCGCGGCCGGCTGCACCGTGGTGCTCAAGCCCAGCGAGGTGGCCCCGGTCAACGCCTTCATCCTGGCCGAGATCATCGACGGCGCCGGCCTGCCGGCGGGCGTGTTCAATCTCGTGACCGGCCTCGGGCCGGTCGTCGGCGAGGCGATCGCCACCCACCCCCTGGTCGACAAGGTCTCCTTCACCGGCTCGACGCGCGCCGGCAAGCGGGTGATGGAGCTGTGCGCGCAGTCGCTCAAGCGGGTGTCGCTCGAGATGGGCGGCAAGTCGGCCAACATCATCCTCGAGGACGCCGACCTGGCGGCCGCCATCCCGACGGGACTCTTCGGCTGCTACCTCAACTCGGGCCAGGTGTGCTCGGCCCCCACGCGCATGCTCGTGCCGCGCTCGAAGCTGGCCGAGGTCGAGCAACTGGCGCAGCAGGCGGCGGCGAACTTCATGCCGGGCGACCCGTTCGCCGAGACGACCGGACTCGGACCGCTCGTGTCATCGATCCAGCGCGACAAGGTCCGCGACTACATCAAGACGGGTGTCGCCGAGGGCGCGACCCTCATCGCGGGGGGGCCCGAGGCACCCGAGGGCCTCGACCGGGGCTACTTCGTGCGCCCGACGGTCTTCTCGAACGTGTCGAACAACATGACGATCGCCCGCGAGGAGATCTTCGGTCCGGTGCTCTCGATCATCCCCTACGACACCGAGGAGGAGGCGATCGCCATCGCCAACGACACCGCCTACGGCCTGTCGGGGGCCGTCTGGGGCGGCACGAAGGAGCACGCGATCGAGGTCGCCCAGAAGCTGCGCACCGGGCAGGTCGACGTCAACGGGGCCGACTTCAACCCGCTGGCCCCCTTCGGCGGCTACAAGCAGTCGGGCATGGGTCGCGAGCGCGGTCCCTACGGCTTCGAGGAGTACGTCGAGGTGAAGGCGATCCAGCACTGAGCGGCGCGCACGGTCCCGCCACCGAGGACTTTCGAGGCGGGGCCGATGGTTGAGGACCTCGAGGATCCCCGTCGTAGCGAGCCCGACTTCCTGCTGGGCGAGCGGGCGATGCTCGACGCCTGGCTGGAGTTCCATCGCGTCACCTTGGTCCTCAAGTGCGAGGGGCTGGATGACGAGCAGCGCAAGTCCCGTCCCGTGGCGACCTCCAAGCTCTCGCTGCACGGACTGGTGCGGCACATGGCCGAGGTGGAGCGCAACTGGTTCGCCCGGGTGCTGGAGCGAGACGCCGACGTGCAACCCATCTGGTACGACGTCAACGTGGACGACAGCGAACTCGTGCCGCTCGACGGGGCCAACTGGGAGGAGGACCTGTCGGCCTGGTACCTCGAGTGCGAGGCGAGCCGCGAGGCGGCTGCGCGCCACGAATTGGACGACACCGGGATTCGCCGCGGGACCCCGTGCTCGCTTCGTTGGATCTACAACCACATGATCGAGGAGTACGCGCGCCATAACGGACACGCCGACCTGTTGCGCGAACTGATCGACGGCCGCGTCGGCTGGTAGGGCGGTCCGCGCTAGGCGACGACCGGGCTACTGCTCCTCGTGCTCGGCGCCCTGGCGGTTCTCCTCTTCGGGCGTCGCCGGAAACTCCCTCTTTCGACGGCCGAGGCACCAGAGGACGAATCGACCGAAACCGTTGATGTCCTGGCTGCGCCCCCGGGCCTTACTGTGCCCGAGGCGCGTGCCGGACGGGCCCTGACTGCTCTCGGCCAGTCCGGCCAGCTGGATGTTGCTGCCCTCGACGTACTTGACCCGGGCCAAGCGGTGTTTCGGTTTTCTCGGTTTGTCGCCAGATGATCCCATACCTCGAGTGTCCCACAGTTGCCGGGGAGGAAATCGCGACCTCAGGCCGAGAAGACGATCGCCCGCTTGCCCGCGAGGAAGACCCGGTCCTCTGCTTGCAGGCGCACGGCGCGAGCGAGCACGGTGCGTTCGATGTCGCGGCCCATGGCCACGAGGTCTTCGGGCGAGTGGGCGTGCGTGACGTCGATGACGTCCTGGCCGATGATCGGGCCCTCGTCGAGGTCCTTCGTGACGTAGTGCGCCGTCGCGCCGATCAGCTTCACGCCGCGATCGTAGGCCTGGTGGTAGGGCTTGGCCCCGCTGAAGCCGGGCAGGAACGAATGGTGGATGTTGACGACGCGGCCCGACAAGGTGTCGCACAGTCCTGGCGTCAGCACCTGCATGTAGCGCGCGAGCACGATGAAGTCGATCCCGTGTTGATCAACCAACTTGAGCAGTTCGGTCTCGGCGACGTCCTTGGTGTCGGGTGAGACCGGGATGTGGACGAAGGGTATCGCGTACCGATCGGCGACCGGGGCGCAGTCGGGGTGGTTCGACACGATGACCGGTATGTCCACGGGAAGCTCCCCAATGTTCCATCGATACAGCAGGTCGACGAGGCAGTGGTCGACCCGTGAGACCATCACCAGGACGCGTCGGCGCTGCGACTCGGGTCGCACGCCGAGCAACGGCGTGAACCGGTCGAGCTCGGTGCCGACGGCGCGACGAACCTCGTCGAGACCTCGGGGGCTGTCGAAGCCGATGCGCATGCAGAACAGACCGGTCGGGGGATCGGAGTACTGGTCACTTTCGACGATGTTGCCGTCGGCGTTCACGATCCCCTTGGCGGCCGCGAGGACGATGCCCGCCTGATCGGCGCACGTGAGGGTGAGAACGAACCGCTGCACCAACCAACTGTAGGTGTGATGCGGTACGGGCGGACTCCGATGGTTGATGGCAAGGCCGCCGCGGAGCCTTCGTGTTCGCGCCATCACATCGAGTGCGCCGCGGTCCCGTGGAGATGAACCGGAGGCGCCACGGGGGCAACGACAACAGCGGTCACGCCTACATCGTGGACTTCACCGGCGATCGCAAGCGACCGAGGGTGGCGAACCGACTCCCCTGGAGAATCTCTCGCGAGCGACGGGTGCTGAAGAGGACGACGGGTACGCGGGGACGGCTCGAGGGCGGACGCACGCGGAGACCGGCCCCGTTGGACTCCTGGTGGCCGTAACTGGCCCGATGCCGTGACGACAAGGGGGAACGCTAGAATCACCCCTATGCGACGTCGCCTACGCAAGTCAGTGGCGCTCGGGTGCTTCGGAATCCTCGCCCTGTCCAGCCTCACGGTCGCCACCGCCCCGGTCCAGGCGGCCGCGCACGTCACGTCGAGCGCGAACGAATTCGACGCGCCCTCGGGCCTGGCCTTCGGTGGCGGTCACCTCTGGGTCGCCAATGAGGCAGGAAACTCCGTGACCGAGATCAATCCTTCGAACGGCGCGTGGATCACGACGCTTCGTTCGAGTAGCTACGGATTCAACCGGCCATCGGCGATCGTCCAGTCGGGACCGGACCTGTTCGTCGCCAATGGAGCGGGTTCCGTCAGTGAAGTGCGCGCGAGCAACGGGGCATTGGTGCGGGTCATCTCGGGTCGCCAGTACCACTTCTCGAATCCCGTGGCGATAGCGGCCGCCGGCGCCAGGATCCTCGTGCTCAACGCGGGACAGTCCGGTGCCGGGTCGATCACCGAGTTCGTCACGCGAACCGGTCTGTTCGAGCGTGTGGTGTCCGGCGCGGCCTTCGCCTTCGACGACCCCTCAGCGTTCGCCGTGTCCGGTCCGGACGCGTTCGTCGCCGATGAGGGCAACGACTCGGTCACCGAGGTACGCATCGTCAATGGCGCGCTGGTGCGAGTCGTCGCGCAGCAGGGCCTGAGTTCCCCCGACGGGATCGCGGTGAGCATGGGCAACGTCTGGGTGGCCAACAGCGCGAGCAACTCGGCGACCGAAATCGTCGCGGCTACCGGCCAGGTCGTCGCCACCGAAACCGACTCCGACGGTGACTACGGATTCGGCCACCCCTCGGTGGTGATCGGTTCCTCTGGCACGATCTACGTCGCGAGCCCCTTCGGCACGAGCCCGATGGTGACGTCGTTGTCCGCCACGAGCGGTGTGCCGAGTTGGTACATGTGCAACACCAATGGCCCCTACTACTTCAGTCTGCTGTCGGCCTTCGCCATCTCCGATGGCAACCTGTGGGTGGCGAGTCGCTCGGGCGCCAACAGCGCGACGCCGGGCGCGAGCACCGGTTCGTTGACCGAGATGTCGGCAACGACCGGCGACCTCATCACCACGGTGCCGGTTCCGACGACCTCGTCCACGACGTCAACGACGTCGACGACGTCGACCACCACTACGACGTCTCCCTAGCGGTCCGTCAGTCGACGTAAGCGTGGTGGGTCGCGCGTCGACTACCACGGCGCCCCACTGTGACCCGGTGCTAGAACGGAGAAATGGACGATACGGGGGTGTCTCACACAAGGTCTCCGGGCATACCCGAGGACGCGAAGGGCTCGATCACCGACTTCGACGGAGCGTACGTGGGCACGCCCCCCTGGGACATCGGCTACGCGCAGCCGGCGCTCGTCGCCCTGGTCGAGGCCGGGGCCCTGCGGGGACGGGTGCTGGACGTGGGCTGCGGCACCGGCGAACACGCGCTGCTCGCCGATTCCCTCGGCTTTGACGCGACGGGCGTCGACTCCTCGCCTCGGGCGATCTCCCTGGCGCGCGCCAAGGCCGAGGCTCGAGCCCTCGGTCCCCGCTTCGTCGTGGGCGACGCCCTCGACCTCAGCTTCCTCGACGGCCGCTTCGACACCGTGTTCGACTCGGGGCTCTTCCACGTCTTTAACGACGAGTCCCGGGCGACCTACGTGGCGAGCCTCGCGAGGGCGATGTCGAGCGAGGCCAACCTACTCCTGCTGTGCTTCAGCGACCGGGTGCCGGGCGACTTCGGGCCCCGCCGGGTCGGCGAGGCGGAGTTGCGCGCCTCCTTCGCCGACGGGTGGCGCATCGTCTCGCTCGATCTCGTGCGCATGATCGTCACCTTCGACGCCGTCGGAGTCGAGGCGTGGCGCGCGGTGATCGCGCGGAACGGCTAGCGGTCACACGGTCCGGGTGGCGGGTCGCGGACGTCGCACACGTGGCGACGTCATGGTTCAGGTGTCGTCGGGCCGCTGCCACGTGATCTGTCGCACGCGCTCGGCGTGGACATAGCCGCGCTCGACGAACCACCGGGCCGAATCGTAGAGCGCCCACTCGGCCGCCCGCGAGGTGTAGCCGAGCTCGTCGCGGGCCCGCGAGTCGTCGAAGGTCATCGTGGTCGACGCCATCTGGGCCGCTTCGAGCGGCACCCGGGGCTCGCGGCGCAGCAGGTCGCCCTCGACGAACTGGGACAGGCGCCCGGCGATCATCGGGAAGGAGGAGGGGAAGCGGCGCTGCGATCCGGGCAGGCCCGTCACGTCGGCGAGGATCTGCAGGAGTCGCGACATCGTGATGTTGTCGCCGCCGCAGATGTAGCTGCGGCCCTGGCGTCCCCTCTCGAGCGCGAGCAGGTGGCCCTCGGCGAGGTCGTCGACGTGGGTGACGTTCATGGCGGTATCGACGTACCCGGGCATGCGGCCGTTGAGGTAGTCGAGGACCACCTTGCCCGACGGTGTCGGACGCTGGTCGAAGGGTCCGTGGGGCATCGTGGGCAGCACGAGCACGACCGGCGCGCCCTGGGCGCACAGGCGCAGGACCTCGTGCTCGGCGACGTACTTGGTCTGCTTGTAGTTCCCGTAGAGGTGGGTGAGGTCGGCGACGTCGTCTTCGGTGGAGGGCCGGCCCGACTTGGTCTGCCACAGGCCCAGCGTGGCGACCGTCGAGGTGTACACGGTGCGTTCGACACCCGCGTCGACCGCGGCCCGGATGACGTTCTGGCTCCCGCGCACGTTGACGGCGTAGAAGCTCGAGGGGTCCTTGGGCCAGAAGCCGAAACGGGCGGCGAGGTGGAAGCAGTACTTGGCGCCGTCGAAGAGCCCGTCGAGAGCGCGGGGGTCGGTGACGTCGCCGGGGCGGCGCTCGACGTCAAGGCCGTCCAGGTTCGTCGTGACCGCGCCCGGCTCGATCAGCGCGACGACGTGAGCGCCGCGACCGACCAGGGCGCGGGTGACGGCCGAGCCGATGAAACCGGACGCCCCCGTCACGACGACGCGGTCGCCCTGGGCCAGTTCGATCGTCACGGCGACGTCGGGGCGCTCGGCGAGCGGGTGCGCCGCAGGGCTCCCCTGGCCATGGTCGTGGCGAAGCCGACGAGCCAACGGCTGTTGCGCTCCGCCACGGTCAGCAGCTCGTCCAGCGCCTCGACGAAGATGTCGACCTCGGCCTCCCCGGCGATCAGCGGCGGCAGCAGCTTGATCACGTTCACGTTGTCGGCCGCGACCTGGGTCAGGATGCCGTAGCGCTGGAAGAGCGGCACGACGAGGGTCTGGGAGAACATGGCCGTGCGCGCCGACTCGACCGCGCGCCAGCGCATCCGCGCGCCGCGTGACGTCGGAGGCCCGAAGACGACGCCGATCATCTGTCCCCGGCCGCGCACCTCGTGCAGGAACTCGTGTCGCGCCCCCAGTGCTTCGAGTCTCGTGCGCCACGTCGCGCCCATGGCGTCGGCGTGCTCGACGACGTGCTCGTCGTCGAAGACCGAGAGGGTCGCCAGCCCGGCGACCATGGCGAGCTGGTTGCCCTTGAACGTCGTCGAGTGGACCATGGCCCGGTCCATCGAGCTGTAGACGCTGCGGTAGATCTTGTCGCTGGTCAACATCGCGCCGACGGGCACGAATCCTCCCGAGAGCGCCTTGGAGACGGTGATGATGTCGGGGTTCAACCCGTAGTGCTCGAAGGCGAAGAACCGTCCGGTGCGCCCGAGACCCGTCTGGACCTCGTCGCAGACGA
>Ga0187871_10004451_pt1 | contig 10517 bp, 8 predicted proteins | sample June2016WEW_16_1_FD_132988 | JGI IMG/M metagenome (GOLD analysis project Ga0187871, IMG submission 132988) | Peatland microbial communities from SPRUCE experiment site at the Marcell Experimental Forest, Minnesota, USA - June2016WEW_16_10 | ecosystem: Environmental > Terrestrial > Soil >...
AGCACCCAGTCGGCAGGCAAGCTGCTCGGATCGGTAGGATCGTTGCGGTAACGGACAAATCGCTCGCGCTCGCGATCGAGCTGAAGGAGGCCATGCTCAGTCCCTATCCAGAGTGCTCCATACCGGTCTTCGAGAATCGCAGCCGCCGAATTGAGATCCGGGCCGCTGGCTGGCGCCAGGAAGGTAAGCGCGGTACGCTGGCGGTTGACGAACGCGAGACCATCCCGCGCGGAGACGATCCAGACAGTGCCCGCATGGTCCTCAAGAAGTCGAACGTACGCATTTCCTTTGGTGGTTGGATTGTGAAGCGGATTGCTCAGAAGGAGATGCTTCGTCACCCTGCCGGTTTGCCGGTCAAAAATATCCACGCTCGCGTTCGTAGCCACCCAGAATGTGCCGTCTTTCATTTCGAGCGTCGCGCGCACGTAGTTGGTGCTCAAAGTTGCCGGGTCGCTGTCGTTGTGCAGGAAGCGGGCGGTCTCTCCATTCGCCGGGTTGTACCGGGTCAGCCCTCGGCTGGTGGCCAGCCAGATCATTCCGCTGCGATCCTGATTGACGTTTTTTACCACTCCCTGAAACACTCCGGGCGCGAAGTGCAGATGGCTAAAGCGCTCGGTTTCCGGATCGTACCGGTACAGCGATTCGTCCGCTCCAATCCAGATTTGGCCCGAACGATCCTTAAATAAGGCATAGCGAGTCACCCCCCGATTGACGGAAGTCCGGAAGAAAACTGCGCCGTCGTCGCCGCCGGGAACGGGACTGTAGGGCCGAAGCTGGTACCCGTCGTGGCGATCGAGTCCGTCCCTGGTGGCGAACCACAGGAATCCCTGATTATCTTCTGCGATTTGACCCACCCAAGCGTGAGAGGCCTCCTTTCCCGCTGATATGGGGACAAATACGCGGTCGGTCGCATCGCTGATCGGCAGTCTGATACCACTGTTGGAGGGTTGCTCTCTCGCCGACAGCAAACGGACGTCTAAAAAGCACCAAAGTACAAAACCCCAGAGTACAAAACCCCAGAGTACAAACCCGATGATTCGCGTTGCGTAGCTGACCATATCACCACAGAACCTTGAGTGCAAATTGAAGTTGCCGTGAAGTAGTGGACGTCGAAGTCAGGTTCCCGGCCGAGGGGATCGACGCCAGAGCCTGCGTGAACAACTGAAGGCTCGTCGAGGTTGGCGGGCTGAAGTTGGTGTGATTCAGCGCGTTGAAAGCTTCGAACCGGAACTGCACGTTGAAGATCTCCGAACCTCGTGCGACACGAACGTTCTTGAACAGCGAAGCGTCCCAATCGGCCAGGCCTGGACCTCGCCCGACGTTACGTCCTGCGTTGCCCAGGCGTGTCGCGGGACTCGGAGCTGCAAAACAAGAAAGTTTGATATAGTTCGCCGGGTTCCCGGGGTTGACTGGATTGCCGCAACCGGGCAGGTTCAGACGGTCCGGAAAATCGTAGGGGATGCTGCTGTTCAAACCCAGCGCATCGCCGGCGATGGTGGCCGTGAACGGCAGCCCGGACGACAGTGTCAACAGCGTGCCAAGTTGCCAACCTTTCGCAAACTCCCTGAACGGTTTCCACCCGCTTCCCGGGCTCGGCAATTCCCACGTTCCGCTCACCGCCAGATTTTGCGGCACGTCGAATTCCGACACAGCTTTCAGCAAGCGGGGGTCGAAGACCGGAAGGTTCGAAACGGTATTTGTGTATGCGGTCATGAGCGAATTCGAGCCGGTGTCGAGGCTCTTGGACCAGGTATACGATCCCTGGACCAGCAGACCGTGGCTGAGCCGCTTCTGGATCCGCACCGGAAGCGAGTCATAGTCCGACGAAACCTGCCACAGTACGGCGCTGACGTTGCCCCAGGTGGGCCAAGGCTTGACCCCACTGCCCCGCGGCCTTGGCCATACATATCCCTGCGGCGTGGCCTCAGCGGGTGGGACGGTATTGATGTCCCCGACGACCAAAGGCAAATGCACCCCGTGAGATGCCGCGTAGCCGGCTTCGAACAGCAGGCTCGGCGTAAGCTGCCGCTGTACGCTGAAATTCCACTGGAGCACGTAGCTCCGCTTTGGATTCTGCTGGATGAAGTCCGCTCGCGGTCCGCCCGCGGCTAGCGACTCATAGAGCCCGTCGGGAAAGGATTCCACCGGCACTGAAGTGCTGGAACCCTGCAGGTTGAACGGCGCGCTAATCACTGAGATCAGCGAGAACTGGCTGGTTAGAGGCAAGACGTCGTACTGGCCGAAGGCGGCCCGCACCGCCGTTTTGCCATCTCCCAACGGGTCCCACGCGGCACCCACGCGAGGGTAGAAGTTGCGCCGCGTTGGATTATTGAAATACGGCGACCCAAGTTTAAGCTGCTGTGACCCATAAACCACCGTCCCAAGCCGGCCGTGCGCTTCGGTGGGCACGGTCGCCATTTCGTACCGCGCCCCGAGATTCAGAGTCAGGTTGCGCAGTACCCTCCAGTCGTCTTGCAAGTAGGCGCCAACTACGGATTGGCGCAATCCCTCCGGAATGCTCGTGCCTGGGATAGTTGCCTGGAATGACGACGGCTGATCCGTCAGGAACGATGCCAGCGAACCGAAACTCACCGTTCCGTTGGTGTTGCCCGTTTCCAGGGTGTTTGATTGGATTCGCTCCAACGCCAAGCCGGTCCTGAAGGAATGGCTTCCTCTCGTAATCGATAGATCGTCATCCACTTGATAGGAGGTGTAAGCAAAAACGTAATCACCCATGGCCTTGAGACCGCCAGGATAAGTCGTGAATCCCGCGATCGATATCTGACCCACATCCCGTCCTGGTAAGAATCCGTAAGACGCATCGTCCGCGAGCGGATTGATCGTGGAGAGCGATTGCACCTGCTCAGCAACGGTGCGATTGAACCCAATTCGGGCGGAATTGACCACCGATGGCGAGAAGACGTGACTTTCCTCGACACTGGCGGTCTGGCGTTGCGAAAGCGTCCCCAGAAGAACGCCATCGAACATATCCGGTCCGGTTGTCTGGCCCTTGTCGAACAGATAGGTCGCGTGAATCGCATCGCGGTCCGAAAAGCGGTGATCGACACGCGACGTGACAAAGTTCTCCGTCGTATTGTTTTGTGACGCGAAAGTATACGTTCCGGCGTCGCCTTTGATCGGTCCATTGGGCAAGGGAAAGAAAGCTAGGAACGGAGCCACCAGCGGGCTTACCCTGACTGGTCCCGCAACCAGTTGGCCGATGCGTGCCGCCTGCGAGGGTACCGTGTTTACGGTAGTCACTCCCAACCCCTGGCGAATCCCCTCGTAGTCGAAGAAAAAGAATGTTCTCTGGCGTTTGATGGGACCGCCCAGCGATCCGCCAAATTGGTTTCTCTTAAAGGGCGGTATAGAGGCGCCGTCGAAGAAGTTGCGCGCGTCCAGACCGCTGTTGCGCAGAAATTCGTACAGCGAGCCATGGAGCTGGTTCGTGCCCGCACGAGTGACGGCGTCGATGACCCCACCCGAAGTTTTTCCGTAGTCGGCCGGTGCGTTGCCTGTGACCACGGAGAACTCTTGAATAGCATCCACGCCCAGGCTGATTCCGAGGACGCTGGCGGGTCCCCCACCGTCGTAGTCATTCACGCTCACTCCATCCAGCCGGTAACTGGACTGCTCGGGCCGCGAGCCGCTGATCGCCATCATTGTCCCAAGCCCCCGGTTTCCGCGCGAGTTGCTCAGCGCAGGAGCATTCTCGGTGCGAACGATGGAGACTTCCGGCTGCAACGCTGCCAGAGTCGTCCAGTCACGGCCGTTCAGTGGGAGTTCCCGCACGACTTCACCACTATTCACCGCGCCGGTTTGCGAAGTGGCCAAGTCGACCGTAGCGGCTGGCGAAGCGACAGTTACTTTTTCCTCGGACTTTCCTACTGTGAGCTGCACATCGACCACACGCTCCGCCCCCACCTGCACGTTTATGTCAGTGCGCTCCGCAGGGGAAAAGCCGAGAGCTTTAACGGTCACATTATATCTGCCGACCGGGAGATTGGGCGCATTATAAAGGCCGGCACTGCTACTCACCAGCATCCAGTTTTCGCTGGTGCTTACCGCTTCGATGGTGATAACCGCCCCTGGCACCACCGCGCCAGAGGGGTCGGAAACCGTACCGCGAATCGACCCACCCGATGTCTGGGCGGAGGCCGTCGCCGCTGTCATGACCGCCAACAGTGTGGAAACCCAGTTGATGGAGCTGCACATGACAGAATTATACGGTTGATCCGATCCCCGGTGACCGGTGATTTTTGCTCCGTCCTGAAGCCGAATCCATTCCGACCAGCTTGATGTCGGCTTCAGGGTTGACCAGCTCTGCGATTCCTTCGCGGAGAAGGGGATGGTCGTCCACCGGGAGAACGATCTGTGACCCACGCGTCCAACTCCGGGCCGGGCAATGCGCACGAGGCCGCAGGCCATGTACAGCCAGAAAAACCGGTCGTCGTTTTCCATCGCCCAGTGAACCGTATCGCAGGGCAATCCGTTCTTGCTGCTGAGCGAGGGGCGGTGCAAGGGGACCCGGGACGAAATGCCCTGCGCGGATTCGGCGCCACCGAGGTCGATTTAACCCTGCGCAGGCAGTTCCAACTCCGGGAGCGGCTTTCCCTTCAGGCGCGAGCGGACCTTTTCAACCTCCTCAACCACCCTAACTTTGGCCCTCCCACAAACTACCTCAGCTCTCCTCTATTCGGCCAATCGACCCAGATGCTGGGATCATCGCTCGGAAGCGGCGGCCAGAACGGCGGCCTCAATCCGCTCTATCAAATCGGCGGCCCGCGCTCGGTGCAACTGGCCCTCAAGCTCCTCTTCTGAGGGACCGGACGCCGTTCACAGAAAATCGAAAAGAAAATTCCGAACGCTCTCAATCGTTTGCAGAAATGACCCGCAGGTCGGCCGCAACCCGCGTGGTAGTTTGCAACCGAAGAAGGAACCGCTTGTTAGGCGAGATTGCGGTCCTCGCGGGGATGTCTGCCGGAGCCCAACCATGGGGGCCAAACCAAATCCGGAGCACAGACACTGCAACGCTTCCTAAGCCTGGCCTCCAGGGGCGTAAAACCTGGCCTGAGGGCACGTTCCCTGCGGGGAGCGCTCCTCGTCAACGGGGAGTACGGAACCGGTTCCAAATGTCGGGGCGCCTCGAACGCCCAAACGAAGGGCAAACCAGGAGAGAGACAAAGAAACGAATCACCCCCCGTCAACTACCTGAGCTCTCCGCAATTCGGGCAATCGACGCAGATGAGCACCTTGATGATCTGTGCGGTGCGCATCATCCCTGACGTCGCAGCTTCGCCTTTCCTGACCTGAGCCTGCGCGAGAGCTGGCAAAACGATGCTTTGAAGGCGTAGGCCGGACTTCCCGTGTCGTCATCGAGACACCGAAAGTCCCCTCTCGCGATTGCCCGTCTAACTCGATGCGTCCAACTCATTGATCCTGCTATCCGAAAGCCCAGCCTGCCCAGTTTGCCGGGGAAATTCCTCAACGGCACGACGCATGCCATTGTTCAGGGCGACAGCAGATTCGGGAATGCCGGCGAACGCAGACGAAAAGGTCGCGGAACACCTGAAGCCAATGCTGAAAAAGAGACTCTCCGTCGCATTGAGTAAAGCGATTGCTCCGCCCGAAGATCTGCTGCCCTTTGTGGCCGAGCACCTTGCCTACATGAACCACCTGGAGAGTGCGGGGAAACTTTTCGCGTCCGGGCCCTTCGTACAAGAGGGTGTTTCGGTCGGCGACGGGCTGACGATCCTGCAAACCCACTCGTATCTGCGGCCGTGGGAGCTCCGCGAAGGCCGTATGACGATCGTTTTGAATGCCTCGGCCAGTAGTTTTCGACTGGACAGCCCGGATGTCGCTTGAGGTGTAGATGAGTACCAGCGTAATGAAATCGTTGCGTTTTGCCGAGTTTGGACCGCCATCGGTGTTGCGAATCGAAGAAGTCCCGATTCCGGAGCCCGGCGAAGGCGAAGCACTCGTTCAAGTGAAGGCCGCGGCCATCAATCCAAGCGACATCGGGAACGTCGCGGGACACTTCAAGAACACGACCCTGCCCCGAACCCCAGGCCGGGACTTTGCGGGCATTGCCGTAAAAGGCAGGCGCCACGAAGGCGCCGAGGTCTGGGGCAGTTTCGCGAAGCTCGGTATCGTGCACGATGGATCGCACGCCGAATATGTCGTGGTCCCAGCGGAAATCCTGTCGCTCAAACCGAAGTCGTTGAGTATGGCGCAGGCGGCGGCGATCGGGGTTCCGTATATTACAGCCTGGGCATCGGTAGTAAATGCGGCTCAAATCCAGCCGGGCGAAACCCTTCTCGTTATCGGCGCGGCGGGTGCGGTGGGACAGGCAGCCATTCAGATCGCGAACTGGAAACAGGCGCGCGTGATTGGCGCGGATGTGCGATCCGATCCGATTCCCGGCGCCGAGGCAGTGATCGATACCCGGACCGAAGATCTTGAAAAATGGGTCCTCGAGCTGACGGCGGGGAAAGGCGTCGATGCTGTCTTTGACACCGTAGGTGGCGCGATGTTCGAGCCCGCGTTGCGATCACTCAGATTCGGGGGGCGGCAAGTGGCTATCTCCAGCGCGGGACAGCCGCGAGTCAGCTTCAACCTCAGGGACTTTTATCACAATTTCTCTCGTCTTCTTGGGGTAGACAGCTACGGACTGACGTCGCGGCAGATAGCGGAAATCGAAGAGGAGCTTCGGCTGGGTTTTGAAACCGGTGCTTTGAAACCACTGGCGATCGAGGTCGTTCCGTTCGAGAAAGCCGTGGACGCATACAGCCGGGTGGCTGCCCGAGAGGCGAAAACCAAGCAGGTGCTGAGCTTCGACGGTAAGAGTGACTGAAGGGAGGTTGGAAATGAAAACGCTACTCATCTCGTTCGTAGTAGGACTGCTGGTGGGTGTTGTGTACGGCGTCATTCGAGTAAAGAGTCCTGCGCCGCCTATCGTTGCCCTATTAGGACTATTGGGGATGGTGTTAGGCGAGCAAGTCGGAGGCCGGCTTCACACAAGGAAAGTCCAATCTGGAAACGTGTCTTCACCTCACATTGTGGCTGAACGCAAAGTTCTTGCAGGAGGATTGCAATGAAAAACATTATCGGCGTCTACCGCGCTCCCCAGTCGCACTGGGTCGGGGACGGCTTTCCGGTCCGCTCCCTTTTCAGTTATAACAACCACGGCGAGGCACTGAGCCCATTCCTGTTGCTGGATTATGCAGGCCCGGCCGAGTTCCCTCCCGGCAACGGCCACCACAGGGGTGTCGGCGAGCATCCGCACCGCGGGTTCGAAACCGTCACCATCGTCTACAAGGGCGAGGTCGCCCATCGCGACTCCACCGGCAAAGGCGGCGTGATTGGTCCGGGCGACGTTCAATGGATGACCGCTGCGGCCGGCATCCTTCACGAGGAGTTTCACTCCGAAGCGTTCTCGCGGTCAGGCGGCGTCCTGGAGATGGTGCAGTTGTGGGTCAACCTGCCCGCCAAGGACAAGACGACCCCGCCAAAATATCAGGCGATCCTCAACCGAGACATCCCCGCCGTGGCACTTCCGAAGGAGGCGGGAACCGTGCGCGTCATTGCCGGAAACTATTCGGGACATGCGGGACCGGCCAGCACCTTTTCCCCCCTGCTTGTCTGGGATGTCCGGCTCCACGCCGGTGCCAGTGCCGAACTGCCTGCTCCCGAGGGCTGGAACACCGCCCTCGTTGTCCTGCATGGAACCGTCCAGGTCAATGGCGGCGCCCCCGCGCGGGAAGGCCAGCTCGTGGTGTTGGATTCAAGCGGCACCGGCCTTTCCATCGGAGCTACCGATGACGCCGTCATGCTGCTGCTCAGCGGTCAACCCATCCTTGAACCCATCGTGGGCCGCGGGCCGTTCGTGATGAACACACAGGAAGAAATCGCCAAAGCCATCGAGGACTTCAACAGCGGTCAGTTCGGGCACATCGCCCTTTAGCAGGATGCGACAAAACACCTTGAAATGATCCAGCCGCCGATGAACGCCGACAGGAAACATACAACTTATCTGCGTTCATCTGCGTTTATCGGCGGCCCATTTGCCTTTTTCAGCAGCCTGTTAGACACTAGCCAACCCACTTTAAGAAAAGGAGCCTTACCATGAGTACACCAAAAAAGTCCGGTGATCACGACGGCTTCGGTACCGGAAGGGCCGAACGGCCCGCTGATTCCAGAAATCCACGAGAATGCGCAACATATTTGGGCATGAGGCGCGGAAAGGCCAGATTAACGCGTGGGACAATCCGGACTTCGTTGCCGCTGTCAGGAGGTTTCCTCATGAACTTGACCAATATTCGTGCTTCGGGCGCTCGATTGTGGATTATCGCTTGCGTGCTCACCTCAGCGATGGCGCTGCTTGCCGGCAGCGGGGCCGATTGGCGGATGAGCGGCAATGACTTGACCAACGATCGCAATCAGCCCCACGAGACTTCGATCGACGTGGGCAATGTGGCCACCCTCAAACCGGCCTGGACCTTCAAAACGCTGGGCAGCGTCTCGGCCACCCCGCTGGTCAGCGGCGGTTATGTCTATTTCCCCGACTGGGGCGGTGGTCTACATAAGCTTAACGCGCGTACCGGCCAAGTCGCCTGGTCGCGCAAGGTGTCGGAATATACGGGTTGGAGCGACTCGGTATCGCGGACCACACCGGTCTTGTCCGATGGCGTCCTGGTCGTCGCGCAGCAGCCGCAGAGCTTCGGCGCCAGGCACAACAGCTCCTATCTGCTGGGCCTGAATCCCGAAACCGGCGATTTCCTTTGGAAGGTGATGTTGGACAAGCATCCGGCGACGATGTTGACGCAGTCGCCGGTCGTTTATGACGGCGCTATCTATATCGGCACCTCGTCGAATGAAGAACATTGGGCGACCGACACGAAGTACGAATGTTGCTCGTTCGTGGCAAGCATGGCCGCCGTCGACCTGAAGACCGGTAAGATGATCTGGCGGACACCCATGGTGCCGAATGGATACACGGGCGGCGCCATCTGGAGCAGCACGCCGGCCATCGATCCCAAACGCGGCTTGGTCTATATCACCACCGGGAACAACTACACCACACCCAAGGACGTCGCTGCGTGCCAGGAGAGCGGTAAGCGCGACTGCCTGCCTGGCGATGACCACATTGACTCATTTGTGGCGCTCGATCTGAAAACGGGCGCCATCAAGTGGGCGACCCGCGTCACGCCATTCGACACCTGGAACGGCAACTGCTTCGTCAACGAGCCCGGGCTTGGCGCCTGCCCGGAACCGCGCGGCGGCGATCTCGACTTCGGTCAAGGCGCCATGCTGTATACCGCAACGGTCAATGGCAAGGCTCGCGACCTGCTTGCCGCCGGCCAGAAAAGCGGCATGTTCTGGGGAATCGATCGCGACTCCGGCAAAGTGGTGTGGGGCACGCAGGTCGGTCCGGGCGGGCAGGCCGGCGGAACGGAATGGGGCTCGGCTACCGACGGAAAGCGTCTCTATATCGCCATTACCAACAGCGCCTTCCAGGATTGGACGATGCAACCTTCCGGAATTATCTCGACCGGCGGCATGTGGAGCGCGCTCGATCCGGCTGCGGGTAAGATCCTTTGGCAGACTGCCGAGCCGACTGGCAGTTGGGCGTTCGGTCCGGTCTCGGTGGCCAACGGCGTGGTCTATGCCGGCGCGATGGATCCCAAGGGCTACATGCGCGCGCTTGACGCCGCCACGGGCAAGATCTTGTGGTCCTTCGCGTCGGGCGGTTCAGTGGCTAGCGGTCCGGCGATTGCCGACGGCATGGTCTTCTGGGGATCGGGCTACGAACATCTGAATTCCCCGACTGTACACCAGTCGGTCAGCAACGACATGTTCTATGCGTTCGAACCAGCACAGCTCTTGCGCACTTCGCGGTCAAACGGCCAGAAATGACCGGGAAACGAGGAACTTGCGGCGACGCTAAACTAAAGGAGACTCTCATGAGCGATCAATCCCAGACGGACTCGCGAACGCCACGCAGTTTCGCGGATCATCATGTCTGCGAGCATTTGGGCACGCGTGGGACTACCCCGGAATCACCAGATATTCGAGCAGGTTACGAGAGGATAACCGTAGCTCGCTACAGGAATGAATACTATGACAACACCAGTCGCATCCACAAACCAACCGGATGTCGTTCTTGCCGGCGCGGGGATCATGAGTGCCACCCTGGCAGTAATCTTAAAAGAACTTGGTCCCCGGCTGAACATAGAGATCCACGAAGTCCTGGGCAGCGAGGCGCAGGAAAGCTCGAATGCATGGAACAACGCCGGCACTGGCCATGCAGCACTCTGCGAATTGAACTATACCCCAGAGAAAAGTGACGGAAGTATCGACATTTCAAAGGCTCTGCAGGTCAACACGGAGTTCGACCTGGACTTGTCCCCAAAATTGAGACAACCAATTAAGAGTCAAAATACATTGAACGGAAATTTTGACTCATGGGAATTTCAAGACGAACGTTTACGCGCGAGGTAAAACTGGCCGCGGTGCGA
>Ga0187871_10004456_pt1 | contig 10503 bp, 6 predicted proteins | sample June2016WEW_16_1_FD_132988 | JGI IMG/M metagenome (GOLD analysis project Ga0187871, IMG submission 132988) | Peatland microbial communities from SPRUCE experiment site at the Marcell Experimental Forest, Minnesota, USA - June2016WEW_16_10 | ecosystem: Environmental > Terrestrial > Soil >...
ATCTTGCTCACCAGGGCGAGGAAGAAGTAGGCCACCGCCGAGACGAGCACGCCGATTATCGCGGCCAGCACCAGCAGCGCTAGATAGCTCCGGGACCGCAGGAGAGCAAGAGGATCAGACGGCATGGTCATGGTCACGATGGTCCTCCGGAGACCGCCGCGAAACCTCACCTGGAGCGGGTGACTGTCCGGCGTGGTGCTCCCTCCAGGTCCCCCGGAATTGCGGGCTCTTACCCATCGCCCGTATTTGTTCTACGCTCCCGACCGCGGCGTACGGCTCCCAGCAGTATCCGCGCGCCGGTGCCCAGCAGGGCGAGGTCGCCGAGCATCTGGACGATGAGCACGATCCGGGCCACCTCGGATCTGGGGACGATGTCGCCGAAGCCCACGGTGGTGAATACGGTCACGGTGAAGTACAGGGCGTCGGTCCTGGTCAGCGGCGTACTGAAGTTCGCCGCGGATGCCCGTTCCAGCACGTAATACGTCGAGGCGAAGACCAGCAGGTAGAGAGGAAGGACCAGACCCAGCGCCTGGGCCGCTTTCAGGCCCGGATAGCGGGAGCCGGCAATGGTCCTGACCTGCCACACGGTGATGCCCACGAAGACCAGCAGGCCGGCCAGGAGGCGCAGCGCCGTATCGCCATTCAACGACTGGTAAGGCAGCACATAATAGAGAACCACCAGCACGGTCGTGGTCAGCACACCGCGCAGCACCTCCCGCAAGATGAGCCGCCGCCGCCTGGCCGGCGACAGCTCCTGCAAAGGATCGATGGTCATGTTCGGGCGGCAGCCCACGTCGCGGGCACATCGGCGCCACCTTCCTGGCTGATCCGTGCGCCGAAGCAAAGCAACGCGGGCTGAGGCGAGATCTTCCCCGCGATCAGGGCCTCTCCCTGGCGGAAGATGACCGACCGTTCGATCAAGCTCGGCGGGACAAACGAGAATGCGGCCTGGGCGAAAGCTGCGTCCGCGAGCGAGTTCAGTCGCATGAGCACGAGATTGTCGGCCTGAGAGAGAACGTTCCCGGGGATCTTCTGCGGGCGCTGGGTCGACACCAGCAGGTAGAGCCCGAACTTGCGGCCCTCGGCGGCGATCCGCGTGGCGTAGTCCGCTGCCATCGCGACGAGCTGGTCCGAAGGCTCGGCGGGGCATACGTTATGCGCCTCGTCGATCACGATCAGTATCGGGCTGCGCTCCTGGCGCCGTCGCCACAGGTCAGCCAGCACCGCTCCGGCGATGAGTGCTTGCTCCTCGCGTGTTGGCAGCGAGCCCAGGTCAACGACGACACAGCGGGTCCCCTGATCGCTCACCGCGTCCAGGACCGAGCCCGACTCCCCGGGCGCCCAGACCGAAAAGCGGTCGACGCCCAGGCTGCGGACGCGCAGGCCAAGACGACGCCCCTCCGGATCGTCGCTTTCGGTCAGGGCCTGGAGTGCGGGCGGCTTCTCGCTGGCGAGCAAGTCGGCCAGCGCGGCGTACTCCTCGCGGTCATTAACCGGGTCCAGGCGGAGCAGGGCAGCCTGCATCGCCGGATCGATCTCGGCCGCGTGCAGCCGCAGCCTTCGGCCCGCCGGGGCACCTGCGGAGTAGACGGCGACTCCGCGTGCCGTCTCCTGGTAACGTTCGGCTAGTGCGAGGTCGGCGCCGGCGCGGACCTGCCCGAGGCGCACGAAGTCTGAGTTCGGATCGAGCACCACCATCCGCAGGTCCGTCTCGATCAGCAGTTGCTCAAGGATCACCCCGAGCGAATAGGTCTTTCCTGATCCCGACTGACCGCACAGAAATGTGTGTCGGTTGAAACCGCTGGCGTCTGCCGTGCAGGGCACGTCGGGGACCAAGGCCAACTCGCCCAGCTGCAGCTTCGCGTAACCATGCTCGCTGCGCTCCAGCCACGCTCGCACCTCCGCCCCCGTCGCGGCACGAACCAGGACATCATGGAACGGAGCCCAGTCGCCTTCCAGGACGGCACCCTCGCCGTACGCGTACCGGACCTGGACCTCCGTCCGGGCCTCCGCAGCGCCCGCCTGGGCCGGCAGCGTCAGTTCGGTAACCGGCTGCCGACCGAGTTCCACGGTAAGAACCTGCCCGAGACGCCGGGTACCGTCACTTTCCAGCACGACATAGCTGCCCACCTGCAGTTCCAGGCCGTGGAGCGAGGCCTGAAAAGAGAACCTGCGCCCGTCAACCGAGGTGGCGAGCGGAAGGATTGACGTTTCGAGGCTCCTGCGTACCTGGCGGAAGGTGTCCAGCTGCGAATCGAGCCCGGATTCCGTGCTCGCGGTAGAGCCGACGGCCGATCTTGATTTACCACCGATACCAGACAAGGGCACCTCCGGGAAGCTGCAGAATGGCGCTTACGTCTCCGGCCGGGTTGCCTAGCTCAACTCGGTCAGGCTGCGTCTACCCAGGGTGCCTGGCGCTGGTCAGGGACGCCCTCATCCGGTTCGGATGAATCCCGGCGAAGCGGGCACGTTGGTGACCTTGCCCATCAGCGCGCCCAGCCCCGCCCCCATCGCGATCCCGAGCACCGGGATTAATGAACGAGACAGATTTGTCTGGTTCTGATCATATCCGTACAATTATGTCCATTACGGGGACGGGAAGATTTCGATAAGGTGTTGGTCTCTAGCCTCCTGTACGGCCACAGAGATCGGGGAAACCTTCAGAGGTGAGTGAGGCAGGCTTGCCAGCAAAGCGCGGTCTGCGGGCGGTGTCCGTGCCGAGAACCAGCGCACTCCACGGCGTGCCGATAGAGGCCAAGCTCCATGCTCCCAGATTGCACGAGGAGTGGGTGGAGCGGCGGGAGATTATTAGCGTTCTGGCTGGTACTGCTGTTAAACTAGTTCTCATTGAGGCTCCTGCGGGCTTCGGCAAGACCACTCTCGCGGCGCAATGGCGGGTCAGTACATCGGAAGACCGGCCGTTCGCCTGGGTTTCCCTCGACCGCGGTGACAATGCTCCCGGCAGGCTGTGGTGGTATGTCGTGCTCGCCTTGCAGCAAGCCTGCCCTGGATTGGGCGGCGATGAGGTCCGCCGGGCGCTTCGGGCCCCGATCCCTGACGTTACCGGCGAGGTAATACCGCTCCTCGTGAACGAGATGGCTGCGCTTGGCGCACCAGTTGTCCTCGTCCTTGACGACTACCATGTGATCAAGGAACGCAGCTGCCACGAACAGATTGCTTTCCTGCTGCTTAATCTTCCGCCTTCCGCCGAGATCGTGCTCATCACGCGAACCGATCCGCCGCTCTCGCTGGCGCGGGAGCGTGCGGCCGGTGAGATGGTCGAGATCGGGATGCGTGAGCTGCGCTTCACGTCGCCGGAGGCGGCGGCGCTTGTCCACAATGTTTCCGGCATGGAGCTCGCCGAGCCCGATCTGGCTCTTCTCCTCGAGCGCACGGAAGGATGGCCGGCCGGGCTGTATCTCGCGGCGCTCTCCCTTCGCGGTCACCCCGCCCCGAGCGCCTTCATTCGCGAGTTCACTGGCGACAACCGGTTCATCGTCGACTTCCTCGCCGAGGAGGTGCTCAGTCGCCAGCCGAGCCACATCCGGCAGTTCCTGGCGCGGACGGCCATTCTCGACCGGTTCTGTGCGCCGCTGTGCGCCGCGGTGGCCGGGTCCGCCAACGCCGCAGAGATCATGGACGTCCTCGAGCGCGAGAACCTCTTTCTCGTGCCTCTTGACGACAACCGCCAGTGGCACCGCTATCACCATCTCTTCGCGCAGGTGCTCCGCGGTGAACTCACCAGGGCCGAGCCGGACATCGTCCCGACCTTGCACCAGCGGGCGAGTGCCTGGCATCGGCTGTCCGGGTCGACGGACGAGGCGATCGGTCATGCCCTTTCCGGCGGTGACATCGCCGGGGCGGTCGACCTCATTGCGCGCCATTGGCCCGGCTATGTGGACTCAGGCCGGGCCACGACGGTTCTGCGCTGGATACGCTCGCTCAGTTATGACCAGATGGCCGCCCAGCCATTGGCAGCGCACAGCGCAGCGTGGGTCGCCGCCTTGTCCGGCGAGCGGGAGTCGGTGCGGCGCTGGGTCCCCATCATCAGGGCCGGAGAGCATGACGGTCCTCTTCCTGATGGGATGCGGTCGCTGGAGTCCTCCGCCGCGCTGCTCAGCAGCGTCTTCGGATTCGACGGCATCCGGGCAATGCGAGAATCGGCAGCCAGGGCCGTTGAGCTCGAACCCGATCCCGTGTCCCCCTGGTACGCGCTGGCGCACTCAGCGCTCGGCTTCAGCCTGTTCCTCTCCGGAGAGCCTGGGGCGCAGGAGGTGCTCGGGAAGGCAGTTGCGAGCGGGGCGTCCGTCCCACTGGTGCGCCTAGCGGCTCTTTCCGTCGCGTCGCTGGTGGCGTCGCAGGAGGGCAGGCTCGCCCAGGCGAAGGAGCTTGCGAGCGCCGCCCGGCGCGTCGCGGACGACGGCGATCTCAGCCGCGCTCCGCACAGTTCCCTGGCCTTCGCGGCCGTCGGCGCGGTTCACGCGCTGGAGGGGCGGCGTGCAGAGGCTCGCACCGAGTTCAGGCGGGCGCTGCGGTCACGGGAGCGGTGCCCCGGGCTCAGCCCGTGGCCCACTCTGGAAACCCTGCTCAGGTTCACGCCGGTACTGCTCGACATGGGAGACCGTGCTGAAGCGGTCGCGCTTCTGGACGAAGCCAGGAACATACTGACCTCGCTGCCTGACGGAGCGGAGGCTCAGCTAGCCCGGCTGGAGCAGCTTGAACGACGGATCTCGCCCAGAGGGCCGCGGGAGGTTTCACTTGCGAATCCGCTGACCGAACGCGAGGTGGCGGTGCTGCGCCTGCTCGGCGGGTCGCTCTCGGTCCGGGAGATCGGCCAGGAACTGCAGCTATCGCCGAACACGATCAAGACCCATATCCGGGCGATCTACCGTAAGCTCGACGTCTGCACACGGCGCGCCGCCGTCGACAAAGGCCACGGGAACGGTATCCCGTAACGTGTCCGCCGGGTAGATACCCGAAGTCATCTCGTGGGCAGAATGGACTCAAGCACGGCGGCTTCAGATCAGCTTGAGCTCCCTGGCGCGCCGGACCGCCTCGCCGCGCCGAGCCGCCGACAGCTTGCGGTAGATGCTCCTGAGGTGGGTTTTCACAGTGTTCACCGAGATATACATCTCGGAGCTGATCTCGGCCGTGCTGAGCATGGCCGACAACAGACGCAGCACCTGGCGCTCGCGGTCGCTCAGCGGCTCGACGATTATCGGCGCGGATTGGTCCGTGTCGGGCCGGCGGGCCGGCAGCCTGCTACCAGTCATCTGGCTGGGCTCCAGTAGGTCCTGGTAAACGCGCGCAAGCTCGGGATCGCGCCGTAGCACCGGGTGAATCCAGGTGCGCTCCATGGCGAAGGCCAGCCGGAGCTGTTCAGGTTTGCCCAGCTGCAGCGCCCGCTCAAGTGATCGGCGGCCCCGGACCGCATCGCTCTCGCCGTAGCTTAGCCGGGCATCGACTAGCCATCCCTCCAGCCGGACCTGCTCCGGCGGCTCATCCGGACCGGCCACCCCGGCGGCCAGGGCCCGCCCGGCAGCTTGATGATCACCGGCGGCCAGCCAGGCCTGCGCGAGCGCCACGGCCGCGTCGAAAGCGCAATGTGGTTCGGCGCGTTCGGCCACGTCCACAGCGGACTGGATGTCTCCCGACGCGGCGCAAACCCGTGACTGGATGAGCATCAGCTTATGTTCCAGCCAGCGCGGGGGTGACCAGCCCTGTCGTGCGCGACTGACCATGCCCGACGCGGCGGCGGTATTGCCTTCGGCGAGCTGGCAGCGCGCCGCGACCAGGCAGGCGATGGCGCCTATCAGCCTGTCCGGAGCGATCCGCAGGGCGCCGTCCGCCAGTTTCAGCTGACCATGGGCCTGCCGTAGTTCGTTGCGCTCCAGATGTACGTAGGCCAGGGCGACACTCGCGGCCGGGCTGGTGAACTCGGCCAGCCCGTGGCTTCGGTTCTCGGCGGCTCCGGCTGCGCGGTCCGCTAGGTCAGCGACGTGGCTCAGCCGTCCGCGCAGAGCCTCCACCAGGGCGAGATATCCCAGGCACTCACCCCGCTCGTACATGCCGCCGGAATCGGACGCCGGGGCGATGGCCGAACCGAAGGTGGCGGTCGCCTGATCCAGGTCGCCCAACCAGAATTCGACCGTCCCGCGGCCGAATTGCACCTGTGTGTGAATCTCAGGATGCCGGGAGCGATCGCTTGCGGGGATCTCCTCCAGCAGGGTCCCGGCTCTGGCGGCCGCGGCTAGGGCCGCATCGAGATCTCCGATACGGCGGGAAACGGCCAGCCTGACCTGCGCGGCGGCCAGCCGGGCCGGGATTTCGTCGGCAGCGGGAAGGCGCTCGAGGATGACCTCTGCTGCGTCGAGCGGCGCACTGCCCAGGACACCGTCGGCGCCGGACAGCTCGAGCGCGGCCTGCACGAGCAAGGGATGCGCTTGCGTCCAGGCCGGAGAAACGGGCATGCGCCGGAACCTCTCGGCCAGCGATCGGGTGCCCCGCGGTTCGATGAGCTGGCCGATCGCGAGCTCATCGGAGGCTATCCGGGCCGCGAACGGCCAGTCACCAGACTCCCCGGCGTGCCGCACGGCTTCGCTGAGCGGGCCGTTCTGCTGGTACCACTTTGCAGCTCGCCGATGGAGCTCGGGTACCTGGCCCGGGCACTCGCGCCGCAGTTTCAGGCGCAACACCGCGGCGAACAGCGAGTGGTAACGGTACCACCCGTGCCCCACCGGGCGGACGAAAGCATTCGCCTGCGCTAGGGCCGGTAGCACGTCCGTCGCTTGTTCATCATCGTTCAGCTCGCGGGCGAGGTCTGCGCTTACCTGGTTCAAGATGCTCGTCCGCAGGAGAAAGTCCCTGATGGAGGCGGGCTGGGCGTTCAGGACCTCATCCATCAGGTAACTAGTGACGGCACTGTCCTCGGCATCGAATTCCTTGGCGAATTGCTCAGGGTCCGGGTGACCGTCCAGCGATATCGCGGCCAGGCGGACTCCCGCCGCCCAGCCCTCAGTCCGGCCGACGATGCGCTCCAGCCCGTCGGACGATAGCGAGATGCCCTGCCGGGCCATGAGCAACGCGGATTCGGGAACGCTGAAGGCGAGGTCGTCTGCGCAGATCTCGGTCAGCTCTCCGGTGAGCCGGTACCGATGCAGGGGCAGCAGCGGATCCATCCGCGATGACACCACCAGACGCAGCCCCGGAGTCGCATTCCTCAGCAGGTAAGCCAGGCCACTCAGCGTGTCCTGTTCGGTCACCAGCTGGAGATCATCCAGGACCACAACTACCGGCGGGTCCTGCGCCGCTAGCACGGATGCAAGCCGAAGCAGGAACAGATGGTCGGCTGTCCCGCGGCCTGCGGTCGGCGAAACCCGGGGGATGGCGATGCCGGCGCGACGCAATGCCGCCACGACATAGGACCAGAAGACCTTCGGCCGGTTGTCGTAGTCATCAAGGGTGACCCAGACCACGGTGGCGGGATCGGAGCGGGCCGCGGCCCACAAGGCAATGGCCATGGACTTGCCGGAGCCAGGAGGCCCGGTGACCATGGTCAGCGGACCCTGCACGCCCTTCGCGAGGAGCCTATCGATCTGCGGCCGGCGAACCGCCCAGCCGGGCACGCGAGGCACAGTGATCTTGGAATTCAGGACAGGATCGCCAGCGCCCGTCACCGGTTCTTTCGGGCTGGCGGCCACGGGGGCGGCCATGCCGGAGGTCATTCGAATACCCCCTGTTTTGGCCGGTTCGACAGCCGACCGGACACGTTAAACCCCGCGTGCGCGCGCGCGACGGGCTGGCTCGTCATTATCGGGATCATCTCGTACTGCCATTTCTCACCAAGTGAGGGTGAACTGTCATCACCCTGCACGAAATCTCACCCGGGTGATGGATTCACCCGTGCTGCCTGGGCGCCGCGGGCACGGCGGGCCGAGCCGGCATCATCCGCCTAGGGTGAGGCGGGTCCAGGCCAGGCCGGACACGCTGGACGCACGCAGCGCCGAGCAGATCCAGCGATATGACCCGCAGCAGTGAAAACGGCGCTCTACCGCGGGCACAGCGGAGGTGACGGCGACGTGAGCTTGTCTGATACAGGCGGTACGCCACCGCCGGCCGACGCGGGCGGCGGGGACGGGGGCGACGGGGCCGACGCGCATGAAGGGCTCAGCGGGGATGAGCGAGCCGAGCTGGAACGCCTCCGAGCCGAGACGGCCGAGCTCCGCAGTCAGGGGACCGGCGCGACTCGCCGACGGCATTTCAGCTGGCGGGCCCCCGTTGCCGTGGTGCTCATCTTTCTCGGCTGCCTGCTCGCTCCGGAAGCAGTTCTCGGCGTCTGGGCGTCCAACCAGGTTTCCGATACCGGCCGGTACGTGGCGAACGTAGAGCCGCTGATCCACGACCCGGCGATCCAGAACGCCCTGACCGACAAGATCACGATCCAGATAACTAACCGCCTCAACGTAACCGGAGTAATCAATCAGGCCACCGCTCAGCTCAACAACAAGGGGCTGACCCAGATCAGTTCACTGCTCAAGACATTCGGCCCGCAGATCGCCAGCTCGGTAACCGGCTTCATACACAGCACAGTGCACTCGATTGTCGCCAGCCAGGCCTTCGCCACCGCTTGGGTCCAGGTCAATACCGTCGCACACGGGCAGATAGTGAAGGTGCTCTCCGGGCAGGGCAACTCGTCGATCAGCACTAGTAATGGCCAGATCGTTATCGGCCTTGGTCCTTTTATCAACATTGTCAAGCAGGACCTGGTCGCGCGCGGGTTCACGCTGGCGAACAGCATCCCGGCGATCAACCCGACCTTCACGGTGTTCACCTCGCGGGACCTCGCGAAGGCTCAGACCGGCTACCGGCTGCTCAACGACTTCAAGATCGTCTCGCCCATACTCGTGTTGCTCCTCATCGGTGCCGGGGTGTACGTCGCGCGGAACCACCGACGCGCCCTGATCGGAGCCGGGCTGGGCTTCGCCTTCTCCATGCTGTTCCTCGGCGTCGACTTGCAGATTTTCCGTAGCATCTACCTCAACAGCGTCCCCAGCAGTGTGCTGCCCAGCGATGCCGCTGCCGCCCTATTCGACACCTTTGTTCGCTTCATCAAGGACGCGCTGCGTGCCCTGCTGGTGCTCGGGCTCGTCGTCGCCGCCGGGGCGTTCCTCACGGGGCCCTCCAAGACGGCGGTCGGGACCCGTTCGGCGTTCAGGTCGGGGCTGGGCCGGCTCGGCGACCGTTCCGGGATGTCCGCCGGCCCGGTCGGGCAGTGGACGTACACGCACCGCAAGGCCCTCCGCATAGGAGCGGTGGCACTCGCCGCCCTGATATTCGTCTTCTGGGGTCAGCCCACCGCGGCAGTCGTCATCCTGATCGTCGTATTGCTGCTCGTTGTCCTGGGGCTGATCGAGCTGATCGGCCGGCCGCCCGTGCGGCCGCAGACTGCGAGTCAACCGTGAAAGCGCCCAGCCGAACCGCGTGATACGCCTGCCGTGCTTCCTGCGCCGGTAAACTGAGTCCGGTGCTGTGGCAGGCGGCTGGGCTGGCGCTCGTGGCCGGAGCCATCATGATCTTCGACGGCATTTACGGGCTCGTCACCGGAGGGTGACCCGGGCTGTCCGGCGCGAGGTTCCTCGGCATCCTTCGTGCAGCGCCAGCACCGCGCCCTGCACCATCCGCTGCGGGTGAAGCGGCGCGCGCCAGCTCCTGCGATCGTTAACCGGTAGTGCCGTTGCCTTTAGCAACCAATCCCCTGAGCGACTGAAAGGACCCTGATCATGAACGCGGTAACCAATGTCGACGTCGACGAGGCCACGAGGACGGCGCTGGCCGCGCTGGCCCTCGGCGACCCCGACCTCCTGGGCGAGAGCCTGGAACTGCGAGCCGAGCTGCAGCGCAGGAGCGGCCTGGATCCGCGCAGCTTCGCTCTCGTGAAGATCGCCGCCCTGATGGCTCTGGACGCTCCTCCAGCCTCTTACCTGTGGCAGGTGAGTAACGCGCTGGAGGCCGGCGCCACCCCGCAAGACCTCATCGGCGTCCTGCTTGCCGTCACGCCGCAGATCGGCGGCCCGAGAGCCGTGGCGGCCGCGCCAGAGCTCATGGTGGCCCTGGGACTGTCCCTGCCGGACGATGTGTAGGACCGTGACGGCTCAGCCAGATAGGAGGCAGTGATGTTCCGTAGACGACGCCCACTGATGCGGGCGGCTGTGGTGGGCGGCGGCGCGTACGTCGCGGGCCGGAGCATGGGCCGGGCAGCAGAGCAGCGTAATCAGGCCGAAGACGATCAAAATCAGCGCATCGACGACCTAGAGCAGCAGCAGGCGCCGCCCGCCAACTACCAGCAGGCACCGCCCGCCAATTACCAGCAGGCACCGCCCGCCAATTACCAGCAGGCACCACCTGACGCTCCAGCCACGTCACCGATGGTCGACCAGCTGAACCAGCTCGCCGCGTTGCATCAGCAAGGCGTCCTGACCGACGACGAATTCTCCGCTGCCAAGG
>Ga0187871_10004458_pt1 | contig 10497 bp, 9 predicted proteins | sample June2016WEW_16_1_FD_132988 | JGI IMG/M metagenome (GOLD analysis project Ga0187871, IMG submission 132988) | Peatland microbial communities from SPRUCE experiment site at the Marcell Experimental Forest, Minnesota, USA - June2016WEW_16_10 | ecosystem: Environmental > Terrestrial > Soil >...
TAGCGGTGTTCTGCACCGAGTCAGTCACCTGAACGGTAAAGTTGAACGTTCCGGCCAGCGGTGTGTTGCCCCTGAGGACGCCGGTCGAGGCGTTCAGCTGATAACCCGGCGGCGGGTGGCCGGAAACAACGCTCCAGGTGTAGGGCGGCACACCGCCTGTCGCGATCAGCGTTGTCATGTAGGGCAAGACCCAATAAGCGTGCGGGAGTGTCGTAGTCGTGATGGTCAGCGGCGGCGGTGCGTTGACGGGGCTGATCAGCAGCGAACTCCAGGACATACCGTAGCCGGCAATGACCCGTATCCGGCCGATGGTGTCGAGCACATTGTCGGTTACCGTGGTTTGCGCGGGCAGGGTATAGCCGTTGTAGGGTTGGTTGCCGGCCAGAACATAGCCATCCAGCCAGGACCCTGCGGTCTGCCCCTGCACGGTCCAGTCGTACACATTTTGTCCTGCTATATTGCCGCAGGTGCTATTGGAGAAGTTGTAACCGCCGAAGCCGGGTTCACCATACAAGGTGAGATTGTAGCCGCCGTTCGGCAAAACTACTTCAACCTTGGTGTCGGCAAGGAGAGAAGTCGAGCGGCTATAGAGTTGGCTGTCGGTTCCGGTCCAAGTGTCGTTGGCACACGGTGCGTAACCTTGCCAGGTCCCCGTCTGTGTTTCCCACCCCAAGCCTGGAGCTTCATAGTAGTCGTCAAAGTAATAAGTAGTCCAGCTTCCCCACCAGGTGTAATTGTGGGAGTCAACATAGTCACCGTTGTAATTGCCCAGCGCCAGACGGTAGCCGCCATCGGCCGATACCGGCAGGCAGCCGACCTCAATGTAGAGCGGCAATGCGCCAGAGTCCTCATTGGAGGTGACCGTAACCATACCCTTTTCCTTGGTCGTGCAGTTCGGCATGGTCAGCAGGCCGGAGGATGACACCGTCGATCCCGCAATTCCCTGGTCAATGGCGTAGCTGATGGCCGTGTTAACGTTGCCATTTACCCAGACATTCAACTGGTACGAGGTGTTGGCCGCGACCATAATGCGTTCGTGGTCGGTGCCGATGGTGGTGCCCTGCAGGAGTATGTCCGCCTGGTCGCAGCCGTAAGAGCCGCAAACCTGGACGGTGGTGCGGTTGACATTACTCGCCTGATAGCGGCCCAGGTCGGTGTAGACCTGCTGGGAGGAGCGGTTGACCACCTCCAGGTACTGTTCGACAGGCTGCAAGCCGGCCCAGCCAGTTATGTTGCTCGCCGCGTCAAACAGCACGTTGGGATGAAATTCGCTGGTGAAAATTCCGTTGTCCCAGTTGTCCCCAGGCACGGTCCCGTCGGCAATGATCATGCCGTAATTCTTCAGGGTGTTGAGATAGACCTTGGCATAGGGACACCAGTTGTTCAGATCCGTGCTGGTGCAAAGCCCGCTGAGGTCTACCGAGGCCATCAGGCGAATCGTCGTGCCATAGGGGAAAAAGTCGAACACGAAGCTCGCACCGCCCGGGTAAGTCCCTAAACCGCTGGTGTTGAGTGGAATACTGAAGTGGAAGTTGTCAATCGCGGTGGCCGTCTGGTCCCCATTTAACCCGACCCAGGGGCTGCCCACGGGGATGCCGCTTACGTTCACATAGAACGTACAGCCCGCATAATACTGGTAGTTGTCGCAAGGCTGCCCCTGCGACAAGTCGTTATAGCTGGTCACGATTGCCGTGGTTCCATTGCTGACCGCGGTGATCGGCGTCAGCGTACCCGATACACCCGTGGCATATAGCGTCGCCGGCCATTGATTGCGCGCGGAAAGGTAGCTGTTCGACATGGTGGTGCGAATGGCATGGCCGAGATCGGTGCGCCCCGCCTGAGTGGCCGCATACCACTCTTCCATTTTCACCGACAATGCGCCGATGGACATTCCCGCGGCGTCCACGCCGCCCAACTCCGCATAAGAGCCCGGGGAGAACTGCTGCCCCGACTGCGCGTTGCAGTTCGGACATCCCAGCCCGAGCGCGGTCATGCTGGTGCCGCTCGGCGGTGGCCCCCATTGCGACGAGTCGAAGGGCAGGGTGCCGGTGTTGTTTCCCGTCGAAGTCAGGCGCCAGGTGCCATTGGCAGCCGACCACGCACCCGTCGCTCCCGTGATATTCACCTGGTAGAGCTGCGGAATGGTCCACACCGTGTTGGTGGTCCACGTCACTTGCGTAGGACTGCCGGGCGTGAAGGTGCTGGTGCGAAAGTCTACATAGGGGTTGTAGATCTCCGTCGCGGTGCAGGTGCCGCTGTTGATGGTGAACAGGTGACGGTCCCAACCGCCGCCGGGATCGACGTTGGCCCCGGTTTCGACCATCGCGGTCCTCTGCGATGGCATGGGAAAGTTGGTGTCCTGATATCCGTTCGAGTACACCGGATATAGGAAATGCATCAGTTGCTGCTGGGAATTGCCGTTCACCACGTTGGAATAGAAACCGGCCTGATACGGATAAAACTTTATGTTGTGATATTCAGCGGGATATTGCACCCCGTCCTCTGCCACCCTGGTTAACCATCGGGAACTGTGTTGGTCCACCGGCAGAGTATTCACCGGCACGTTAAACGCGCTGTTGTTCGGTGAAACCTGGCAGCCGCGGTCCTGGTTCTGCACCTGTACCGTCGGCGGCGCAGAGTAAACTCCGTTATTGAGGCTTCCCTGCCCGGTCAGCGTCCAGGTCATGTTGGTACCACAGTACGCGCTGAAGGTATAGGAGCCACCGGCAGGAACGGCAACCGGGTTGTCGGGCACAAGTACGCAGCGCTGGGCTAAAGCAGCCGGTCCACAAGCTAAAGAAATCAGGACAATGAATAAAGGAAATAGGACTTGATGGGATCGGTTGGAATTCGTTACCGGTTTTTCTGGTTTGCCCTGGAATGCGTATCGGGAACAGCCTTTCGTTTCTAACTGCTGCGTGGAATCGTGGGGCTGGAACCACAACGATGTAACGCTGTTCTGAACTTTCATGTAGATCACCCTTTACAATTGCAATAATCCCCGCTGCAGACGACCACGGTCCCGGGCGCTCGCAGGCATAACTCGCCCAAGAGCACCGACTCAAAAACATGGCCAGAACGGGAGTTGACTGTAGGGGTGAAATTAGTATTAATGCTCGGGCCGCTGATCTGATCCAGAGAAGTGTTACGGAAAAGCACGAAAGTAATCAGACCTTGGTTACCAAGGCGGTAGGCGGGGCGCATCTCGACAGTGCAGCTGATGAGCGTAGGCCGAGCGGGACCAGGTAAAATTTGCCGGAGTTTACTCTCCCTGCATATTCTGTTGCGCCCGGCGGAACGCTAAGTCATCGACGTGGACCTCGCCCTGGAACGGGCGGTTGATGTCGGCAATGGCGACCAGACAAAGCGAGATCAACAGCGCGAAGGCAAATACCTGCAGCCCGTGCAGCTTAACGCTTTGCGAGCCAAACAGACAGGAGGAAACAATGGTCAGAGTTCCGCCCACCATCAGCACCCACCACAGCACGGGAGGAAGCCGGGAAGCGTTCTGCAGGACGCGAGTGCGGCGATGCTCGGTGAGCGCGCTCAACTCGTAAAGCGCATGGTCGGAGGCGTTGATCTCGGCCGGCGATGCCGTTTTCACCGACATCAGCGTCTTCCACATGTCGGCATTGATCGGCACGGTTCCGTTCGGCTCCTTAGCGGCAGCCATGTCGGGCCAGTCTTGCGTGATGGCCGTAACGGCGTAGGAACGCGCCAGCGTTTTCATATGGGTGCGCTGCGGCTCGGGAAGCCCGTCGGCCAGGCTGTAGATGTTTACTACCGCGTTGGCTTCCAGGTCGACGTTCAGATCGGCCTGGCCATATGCCGTCCACACCGTATACAGCATGAATCCCAGAATGACGGCGTAGGTGGTGCCCGTGATACTGAGCTGCCAGCCGATGAGCTCGTTAGCATGACTGCGCTTTTCGCAGGGCCAAAGACGGTACAGTACCGCCATAAACAGCAGCGAGGCACACACGGTTCCCGCGACCAGAATGACATCCTCAAGATAATTCAGCATCGACTTCAGCTCCCGAATGGTTCCTTAGTGTACATGGGCGTCGAGCTTTCGCGCCCATCCGGTAAGACAGCTAAAGCCGTACTATACTGGGCGCCGGACCTCCCTGACCGCTGCAGGAATTTGCCCAGGAGGTCTTGGCGCAACCGCGCACTCCCTGCGACCCGGAGTTTCCCAGTGGCGAACGACGGCCAAGGTCTAAACGACTCTGCCCAGAGCCCAGCCTCGAGCTCGATAGCCACATTTCTGTCCCATTCTTCCGAGGACCACGCGTTCGCTGAACAGTTGTGCAGCGCCCTGGAAGCGCGCGGGCTCTCTTGTTGGATCGCGCCGCGAGATGTCATGCCGGGACAGCCTTACGCATTGGAGTGTTTGCGCGGCGTTGCTGGGGGCGCCTCTCTGTTGCTCTTGGCCAGCGAAAGCGGCCTGGCTTCGCCGCAGGTGCTCAGCGAAGTCGAACAGGCGCATAAGCGCGGAAAGCCGATCTATACCGTGCTGATTCCTCCGGCCAAGGTCCGTGGCGAAATCGACTTCTATCTTTCGCGCCTGCATTGGATTGAGAGTGCCGGACAATCGGCGGAAGCCGTTGCGGCAAAATTGGCGCCGGTGCTGGCCAAACGCCGCGAGTGGGCCGAAGTGGCCTCGCCCCCGGGCTTGCGCCGTACCATGCACTATCGGCCCGCCGCCTTCGGAACGCTGCTGGCGAGCGTGGTTTTGGGAGTACTTCTCGTGCTAGGCGGCATTCTGTTTGCTTTGAACCGCACTCTGGATGAGGATTTTCGGCGGCTGGGCTATGTAGATTTTGCCGCCGAACCGTCCGGCGGCGGCCGGGTAGCTGGACAAGCGAGAGTGTGGCTGCTGGCCGAGGGCGTGCCCTTCGCAAAAGTGCGCCTGCTGAGCGTGACAAGCACGGTCGACGGGCAGGTCGCGCGACAAGAGTATGTCAACTGGCCGGTGCCCCAGCAAGTAGGTTCGCAGCAGGTCGTGGCGATCCCGCTCGACCCTAGGACAAGGCAGGTGACCACTTGCCTCATCGTACCCAACTCAGGACTCGACAAGTTTCATCGCGTGACCCAACGGTTCCTGTTGACGACAGCGAGCGATGGCATTCGCGTTTCAGAAACCGCCGCCAAACGCGTCAGCAAAGAAGATGGATCCGCTTGTCAGTAGCACAGCGAGCACATTTTGCCGGGAGGTGCAGGTGAAGATGGACGTTACGAACTTCAGGAAAAACTTCGTGACAACAGCCGGTCTGGTGGCCCTGATTCTGATGGCGCTGAGCCCGCCGGCAGCGGCGCAAGGCGGATGCTTGAAGGGTAACGTCTCGTTCACCATGAGCGTTAACGGCAAGATCGAGCTGTGCTCCCAATATCTCGAGAAGATACCCGAGTTGCAGAAGCAGTTGGATCAGCTACAGAAGACGGCGAGTGGCAACCAAGAAATGATGCGCGAACTGACGCGCTCGGCGCGCAGCGTCAACGCCCTCGGCCGCAATGTGGACGCGAACCGGCAGGTCGAGCTGTTGCAAAGCTTCAGCCGCGAGCTTCAGGGCCTGATCGGCGCCGATCAGAAGAAGACACAGCAACAGATCGCCCAGCTCTCCGACAAACTGGACAGCCTCCAGGACAAGGTCACCCAGAGCAAAGAGGACCAGCAGACGGCAGTGCAGACCATGACCGCGTTGAACGGCAAACTGGGAGATGCCATTGCCGCTCTCGACCTCACCAAGGCCGAGCAGCAACTGGATGCCATCCAGGCCAACCTCAAGAGTATCGAGGCCAATACGGCGCGAACCAACCAGATCCTGGAGGAACAGAACGCGCGCGAGAAAGAAGCGGCGGAGCGCCAGAAGAAGGAAGCCGAAGAGCAGAACAACGATCCCAACCTGTATACGCGGGCGCAAATCATGTCGTTGGGACATCCCTTCCAGAGCCCGATCATGCGCTACATGATCTTCATGTACTCGCGGCCGCCACTCTATCCGCCGTTCGTCGACTCCGAGCTTAGCATCGCGTTTCGCAAAGGCACGGAATCCTGGCGATTAGACCTGACCGACAAGGCGCCGGGGCCAGGGGGTGAGCTATGGAAGGTAAATTTCGGCGAGGTGGGCGATCGCGCCGCGCTCTGCTTTGTGGCGCACGATAAGGCGAGCGGACGACTGCGCGAGTGGACGCAGCACTACAAGATCACACCGTCCAGCGCCGCAGGCGGAAGCGTGAACTTCGTTCCCGAAGGCGACGCAGCCATGCGGCTGACCGACGGCGGGCCGTGCGATGGCGTGACCACTGTCCGTCCGCAGCCTTCCACGCAGGCGGAAGCGGCTCCCCCTGCACCGTCCGCCGCCGACTCCGCCGCCGCGGCGCAGGAGCAGACCAACAAGCTTCTGGCCCAGCAACAAGCCATGATTGCCTCGATGCGCGAGCGGGGGAAAACGAGTGCTTCGGCGGCGGCATTCACCCGCATCACCGCAGAAGGCTCGCGTCGCGACCACATGAACGGTGATAAATGGCTGATTAAGGTGAACGTACAGCCGTTCCGCCCGGGTACCACACTGTACGACGTGCACATAGAGGCGAGCCTGATGGACCCCGCCGGCCATGCGACGCCACTGCAGTTCTCTAACCGGCAACTGTTTGTAAATATCGAATCTCGCTCCGCCTTCGTTGACCACATGGGCACACAGGCCGTTGTCTGCCTTACGGCGAAGGGGCCGGACAGCGACAAGCCGCAGCGTTTGACGCAGCACTTCACCATCGAGACCGGCCGCGTGTACTGGAACGACGGCGGAGTGCAGCATCCGGGAGATCAAGCCACATTCGTTCCGTCCGCTCCGGCGACTTTAGCGGACGCCAGCGCCGCTCCCTGCCAATAGACAAAGCAAGACCGCCGCGATGTGATGCTATGATGTATCACATGAGAAAGGCGACGGTTCGCGACCTGCGCTACAACTTCAAGAAAATCGAGAAGCTGCTGAGTGACGGCCAGGAAATTCAGATCACCAAGCGGGGCCGGCCCATCGGGCGGCTCACGCCGGAGCCCGCGAACGGCACACCTCAAATGCCGGACTTCATGGCGCGGATGCGGGAGATTTATGGCAACAAGGTGCTTAAAGTCAGTGGTGCTGAGTTGATCGCCTGGGACAGGGATCGCGGCTATTGAAGATCTACCTCGATACCAGCTTTCTCGTCTCGCTCTATAGCCTGGATCGCAACTCCCTCGCCGCCGTTCGCCTGATACGAGCTTCCGGCAACAGGCGCGTCATGACCAATCTGGGCGAGTTCGAAGCAGAAAACGCGCTGCAATTGCGGGTCTTTCACGGCGAGATTTCACTGGCGCAGGCCCAAGCTTCCTGGGACGATTTGACCAGTGATTTACGGGCCGGCATATTGCAGCTGATCCCGTTGCCGCCCGAAGCATTCACGCGCGGGCTTCAACTGTCTCGCCAGACCACGGCGCGCATGGGCACCCGCAGCGCAGATATTCTGCACGTCGCCGCCGCCTTGGAGCTGGGGTGTGAAGCTCTGTACAGCTTCGATCAGCGGCAGAGAAAACTCGCGCGCGCGATGCACCTGAAGCTCAACTGAGCTCGCAAACCCCGTGTCTCTGGGTTTGATCTATGGCAGATTCACAGTTGGTATAGCCCGGGTGGAGCTGATGGAATCGCCATCCTGTACGCCTGAAGGCGTACTCCACCCGGCTACAGAAATTGTGAAAATGCTTTAGCCTTCTCGGTTTTCCCGCTTGTACTCGTCAAACGCGTCCAGATAGCGATCGATGTCCGTCTTCGATAGGTAATACGGAGTCGACAATCTCAGCTTCGACGGATCGCCGCCGCGGATGCGGATCTTCTTCGTCTTCCACATCCAGTCTTCCAGCTTCATACGCTGAACGGGCGGGACGTTCACGGTGGCGATCGCGCAGCGCAGCTTGGCGTCGGGCGAGGTCCACGACTCCGCGCCGCGCTTGATCATCGCCGCCAGCATGTAATCGCACAACTCGCGCTGCCGCCGCTCGATGCGCTCGATGCCAATGTCGTTGGCCAACTGGATCGCGGCGCGCAGCCCGTGCAGCGCCGGCACGTTGGACGAGCCGATCCGCTGGAAGCGCTCGGCGCGCAGCCTCGGCTCGTCCCAGCCCGCGGTCACGATCGTGTTCCACACGCGATCGATCACCTCGTCGCGAACGTACAGAAATCCCGAGCCTTTGGGCGCTTGCAGCCATTTGTGCGGGCTGGAGCTGTACATGTCGCAGCCGATCTCGTGCAGGTTGAGCGGCATCATGCCCGGCACGTGCGCGCCATCGACCGCCGACAAGATGTCCTTCGATCGCGCCAGTGCGCAGATTTCCTTGGCCGGCAGCACCACGCCGGTCGCGGTCGTGATGTGGCTGAAGAAAATCACGCGCGTGCGCGGCGTGATCGCATCGCTGAAGAGATTGAGCACTTGCGGCGTGTTCTGCACCGGCTTGGGCAACTCGACTTTTTTCACCACCGCGCCGTAGCGCTTGGCCTTCAACTGCCACGGTTGCTCGCCGCCGGGATGCTCCTGGTCGGTCATCAGCACTTCGTCGCCCGGCTTCATGTCGAGCCCGTTGGCGATATAGCTGTTGGCCTCGGTGGCATTGCGCACCAGCGCAATCTCATCGCGCGTCGCGCCGACAAACGCCGCCAGCGGATCGCGAAACTCATTCCACGGCCCGTAGCCCCATATGGGATAGTCCTCGGGATCGGTTTCGTCGAGCTTCTCGGTTGAGGTGTAGCCATCGAAAACAGCGCGCAGCACCGGCGCAGGACTCGAGCCGACGGTGCCGTTGTTCAGGTAGATCTCGTCAGCCGGGATGAGGAATTGCTTGCGCAGCTCGGCCCAATAAGCCTCGCCATTATCGGCGTAGGCTTTGGGATTCGGCAGCGACGCAGGCGCGTTCTGAAGCTGCGCGAAGAGGTCATCGCGAAAGGCGAGCGCGGCGGCGAATCCCGCTCCGGCAGTAAGAAATCGGCGGCGATCAAGCACGAGTCCCTCCCCAACGAACGCGCCATCTTACACCCGGGGCAGGGGTCAGGGCTCCGGGGTCAGTCGCACGTTTGACGAAAAGCCACTTGCTTGGCTATGGTTAATTCACTATATTGGCAAGCACATGGCCGAAGAATCGCACCTGAAGCCGGTGATCTGGGTGGGATCAAGCCGTCATGACCTTCGCCAATTCCCGAGCCCGGTTCAGGATCGCATGGGATATGCGCTGTATGTGGCGCAGTGCGGCAGCAAGCATGTGGATGCAAAGCCACTCAGCGGTTTTGGTGGCGCGGGTGTGCTTGAGCTTGTCGAGGACTACCGCGGAGACACATTTCGAGCTGTTTATACCCTCCGATACGCCGATCGTGTTTTCGTGCTCCATGCGTTCCAGAAGAAATCGAAAAGGGGCGCGGCCACGCCGCTGAAGGACATTGAACTGGTTCGGCAGCGGCTGCGTGTCGCTGAACAGATCGCAAAGGAGCTAGAGCTGTGAGCAGCAGGAAACGATACGAGATTGGCAGCCGCAACGTATTTTCAGACCTCGGCGTACCGAATGCAGCCGAGCATCGCATCAAGGCCCAACTGGTATTCAAAATCGACAGAATCCTGCAACAGCGCGGGCTTACCCAGGTGGGCGCTGCGAAGATACTTGGCATTCGCCAACCGGACGTTTCCAAAATGTTACGCGGTGACTTCCGGCAGTTTTCCGTTGAACGCCTTCTTCGTTTCCTCGTGGCGCTGGATCATGATGTTGAGATTGTCGTGAAGCCGCATCGTGACCGGAGGAATGCTGCGGCTTTGCACGTCTCCTGAATCAGCCCGCCATGCGTAACGCTGGGTGCCCCATCCTTTCGCGTTTTTTTTTGCGAAAGGATGGGAGTGCTGACAGTGTGATACTGGCAACTGACGACTGGCTACTGCTATGCGCATCGATAAATGGCTGTGGGCGGCGCGCTTCTTCAAAACGCGTTCGCTGGCGGCGCGCGCCTGCGAACTGAGCAGGATTCAATCCAATCACCAGCCCGCCAAAGCCGCCCGCGAGGTGCGCGTGGGCGACATGTTGCACGTCGAAACCGACGCCGGCACGTTTGAAGTGAAGGTGCTGTTGCTCAGTGAGATTCGCGGGCCGGCCGCGGTGGCTCGGACGCTGTATGAAGAAACCGAGGCGAGCCGCGAAGCTCGGGCTAAAGCCGCCGAAGAACGCAAGTTGCTGAAAGATTTCGCTCCCGCACCCGCCGGCCGGCCCTCGAAGCGCGACCGCCGCAGAATCATCCAGTTCCGCAGCGGACGAGAGTAGCGAGCTATTCAGAAACTGCTCCAATCAACAGCCACTGTCATCACGTGCAGTACTGTTCCTCTTTAGGAGGTGTCATCCTGAGCGGAGGCGCGTCCGCGCCGGAGTCGAAGGACCGCTATCGTCACGTCAATATAGGGGTCCTTCGACTGCGCGAACGCGAAACACGCCAA
>Ga0187871_10004459_pt1 | contig 10497 bp, 9 predicted proteins | sample June2016WEW_16_1_FD_132988 | JGI IMG/M metagenome (GOLD analysis project Ga0187871, IMG submission 132988) | Peatland microbial communities from SPRUCE experiment site at the Marcell Experimental Forest, Minnesota, USA - June2016WEW_16_10 | ecosystem: Environmental > Terrestrial > Soil >...
AAGTCCACTCCGCACCACCCAAACGAGGTCGCTTTCCGAACGATTTCCGACGGAAAACAAGGGCCGATAAAATGGCACGCAAGCACCAGCAGAATGGCCATTGCGCGCAAACCGTCCAAGTCGGACAGGCGTTCTGTTTCCTTTTCCGTCCGCGCGGGCGCAACGCTAATCTCTGGATTGGGTGGCATTTGTGAATTGTTCCGCGGCCAAAGGCATGACAAAAAAGAAAAGCGTTCCGATGGACACGCGACCCGAAAAGCTGTCAACTGTTCGTAAAGCACGCCGCCCCGCGCTGATTGAGTCGCTCGATTCCATCAGATTTGCTTTTTTCATACCATGTCAGCCGGATTGCATCAAGACGAATAAGAGGCATGCTATTGATGTTCTTTGCCAGGAATCCTTTGACATTTGCCCGGCGGTGTCAAGGCCCAAGACTTCCCCTGTCAAAAGCAAATCGCGATTTATTGGCCCCGCATATTGGCGGCTGCCGGGCGGAGCGGTTTCATCATCTTCGCAGCCGTTATGAAACCTCGCTCCCGGCAGGGCGGCGCGCCTGTGGCGCCTCATTCTCGCAACCGTCCGTTGTCCGCCGCCTGTCCATCCAGGCGCGATCAATGGGGTCATAGAAGGTGCAGGCGCGGCAGGCTTCCGGACGTTTGCCTTGGTAGAAACCTCTGATAATGTTCCAGGCGGCGTCGCTCTTGGAGATTTCATCCAGGGATTTCAGCTTGATGTTGCCGACGACCAGCTCGTCCATGTCGCTCTTTGCAAAGCGGCAGCCGCAAAGGCGGACGTTGCCGTCGTGACGGACGGCATACAAGAAGAGGCGGCGGCAGGGTAGATCGAGCGGCGGAGGGAGGACGCGCAGGCGCATGTTGCCGATCATGTCGAAAGGCTGGATCGTGCCGCCCCAGTTGTCGAAGTCCACAGTGAAATTGACGCGGACTTTATCGGAAAGGAAGGGTTTGATGTAATTCTGGAAGTCGGGGGAGTGGATGATCTGGCTCGGTTTCTCGGCATTGCGGAAATGGATGTGGATGCGGGCGGGTTCGCCCTGGGATTTGTTGTATTCCAAGAGGTGGCGGAGGCCGGAAAGGTAATCGTCGTATTTCTTGACGCCGTACACCTTTTCATAGACTTCCCTGCTGGCGCCCGCGGTGCTGATGAAGATGGCTTCGACGCCGAGGTCAATCAGTTTCTTGTAAGTGTCGTTGCGGTCCAGGAGCGTGCCGTTGGTGGTGAGGGAAACGGGGCTGAGCCCTTTCTGGTTGATGGCATAGTCAATCTTGTCGAGAAGGCCGGGGTCCACGAGCGGCTCGCCGACGACGGTTGTAAGCTCCAAGTCGCGGCCGCCGGCGGCGGCCCACTCGTCCACGGCTCTTTTGAATATCTCGAAGGGCATGATGCCGGTCTGGAGGGTTTTGGAGGAGACGACTTTGGGATAGGCGCAGAAAACGCACTTTGCGTTGCAGATGTTGGTGACGCCGGTGTAGAGCATGGAACTGGGAACCAGGTGGCGGCGCTCATGCAATTGGGCCTGGGTGATGCCGTTGCGGGCCAGATGGCGGAATCTCAGGCTGCGGAGGGCGTTTTGGACATGGAACGCGCCCCAATACACCAAGTCAGCCACCCACCCGGTGGTGTGGACTAAATGGTAGATTTTCCGGCCGATCTTCGCCGGCAGGCTCAAAGGGGGCCGTACGAAGCGCGGGCGGGGCCTGGCCGGAGACACGTCAGGAATGTGGCCGGCGGAGGGGGCAATGGCTGGACGCTCCGGCAGGGTTGTGATGCCATTGTGGTTGTCTGTATTAGTCATACTGCTTCAAGGTATAAACAGTATCGGCGAAGCATCCTGTTTTGTCCAGCGGATTTTGACAGTTCAGCACTTCTCGACGGGTTTTGCCAGGGTGTTGAAGACGCAGGACTCGACGGCTTGTTCGGTTCCATTGGCCGCAAGGCGGAACAGCCTGTAATTGGCCCCGCGCAAGAGGGCGCTCACCGGTTTCTGTGTCTCCTCGCACACTTCAATATAGAATATCGGGCGCGCCTTCTCAAGAAGCGACGGCGCGCCTTGCAGCGCCAGCAATTCGGCCCCTTCCACATCCATTTTCACGAAATCGGGTTTTCCCCAGTGCCGCGCCAGGAAGTCTCCGGTAACGCAAACGACCTGTTTTGTTGTCTCTGTCTCTCCCGCCGAGTTTCCTGGGACGATGGCGAGATGATTTCGGGCGTGGCCTTTTCTGGGGATGGCCAGGTCCAGCAATGACATCCCGCCGGCAATGGCCGCGCACAGCACGGTGATCCGGGCATAGCCGCCGGGCAGCCGGGACAGGGTTCTGTTTTGAAACTCCGCGTACCGGGGGTCGGCTTCAAGGGAGTAACACCGGCCGCCGCTTCCCGATTTGAAGGCCGCGCAGAATGAAAAAATGCCCAGGTTCGAGCCAAGATCCCACACACAGGCCCCCGGCCGGACGTGCCGCCGGGCGACCAGCAGCAAATCGCCCGCCGAATCCTTCCAGCCGGGCTTGAGCAGCCGAATGTCCGAGCGGGGCGTTACATAAATGCGGGCGGAGCCAAAATCAGCCGGCAGTTTCTTTCGGAATACGAGCCGCCCCGTGGCGAAGCGAGCCGCCTTGGCAACGCGGAAGATAAGTGTCATGCTGATTTCGTTCTCTGGCGGGAATCGTTCGATATTCTCCCGGCGGAGTCAAGGTCAAAGCCCCACGCCCGGCCCATAGGGCATAATTCTGTTGATTTTACCCGTGTTGCCGGACAATTTGGCAAGGTGTTGAACAGAGTCTTTTTTCCCGGGCGACCGGGCGCGTCATGGCTCTATGCCGCGAACAGTCCCGGTGGCGGCCCGACCGATTTCCATGTCCAGGTTTAAGAGATTCGCCCATTCCTTTTTGTCCGGCTTTGTGCAGTTGGGAGCGAACGCATTGTTCGCGCTCGCCTCAGTGCCCTTGGCGGCGCACTATCTTGGGACGGATGAAAATGGGAAGGCGGAGCTGGGCCTGTGGTTCACCACCTCCATGATCGCCGGCTATATTGCGCTGATGGATTTGGGCTTGAACGCCGCGACGGCGAGAATTCTTATTGACTACAAGGACGAACCGGAGCGCGGAGGATACGGCGGAATCATCCAGACGGCGGCCTGGGTTGGATTGTTGCAGGCCGGGATCATCTTTCTGATTGGAACTCTCGCGGCGTTTGTTGTGAGTCCGCTTCTGAATCTGCCGGCGGCGCAGGAACGGCAATGCGTCTGGCTGCTGGTTGGGCTGTCGGCCAACACCGCGCTTCTGTTTGCCACCCGGATCCTGGCCAACCTTCTCACCGCCAACCAGCGGTTTGATGTGGGCAACTACGGCGGGGTTCTGAGTCTGGCTGCGAACTTCGGCGTCTTATGGTGGACCTTCGCCCGCGGCCAGGGAGTGTTCAGCCTGCTTTGGGGACAAGCCGCGGGCCTGGTGACGATTGTGGCCGCGAACTGGATCGGGTGCTGGCGGCTGTCGCTGTTCCCGCGGCGCGGGCAGTGGGGCCGGCCAAGTTGGAAGGCATTCCGCGAGTTGTTTGTTTTCGGGCGGGACGCTTTTCTGATTGCGCTGGGAAACCAGTTTATAAACGCCAGCCAGTATTTGATTGTGACGCGGCTGCTCGGCCTGAATACCGCCGCAATCTGGGGGGTCTGCACGAGAACCTACCCTCTTTTTGTGCAGGTGATAACGCGGATTTTCGATTACTCAAGCTCGGCCCTGGCCGAGATGATCGTCCGCGGGGAGCGCGAGCGATTATTGCGTCGCTTTCGGCAAATCGCCGTCCTTTCCGTCAACCTGGCGGTGGCCGCCGGGGCGCTGATCGCGGTTGGCAACGGTCCGTTCGTCAAGGTCTGGATGTCCGGCAAATTCAGTTGGCCGGCGTGGGATGACCTGCTCCTGGGTGTCTGGCTCGTGACACTCCTGGTCGTTCGGACGCATTGCGGCTTTGTGGGACAGACCAAGGCATTCCGGTTCATGCGCTATATCTACTTTATTGAAGGTTTCGCCTTTGTCGGCCTGACTGTTTTGTTCCACCGGTTTGGCGGAGGATTGACAATGATGCTGATCGCTTCAATTGTGTGCAGTCTCTGCTTCACCTTTTCTTATGGGTTGTGGCGCACGCGCGAGTACTTTCATCTAAGCTGGTGCGACTTGGCGCGCTGGCACCGCAGCACCCTGGCGCTGGCGGCCACCGTGGCACCCGCGGCGGCGCTGGTGTGGTGGCTGACCCGGCATCTGCCGGCGCTCGAACAGCTCGTAGCGGATGCCGTCCTGGGAATCTGGATCGCGTTGATGTTCCTGCGACATGGGCTGGAAGCTTCCTTGCGCGCGGAGGCCCACCGCTTCGCGCCAGACTGGGCGCGGCCGATTCTCGCCCGGATGTGCGCCGGCAATTCAGACGCGCAGGACAAAATGTGAAAATTCTCGTCATCAGTTTCACCTTTCCGCCACACACCGGCGGGGTTGCCGAGGCCGCCAGAACTCAATCCGCTGGGTTGGCCGCGCGAGGCCATGAAGTCACCGTTGCCACCGGCTTCGATTCCGCCCGCTCCCCGGAACATTCGCCGCCGGGCGTCTCTGTCCGGCAGTTCAAAGTTTCCGGGGACGCCAATCTGCGGGGCGGTTGCGAAGGGGACAGCGCCGCTTATGGACAGTTCATTGCTTCGTATGATGGAGACATCATTCTGTGCAATTGCTGGCAAAACTGGGCTACGGATGTGGCAATTCAGTTCTTTCCCAAGTCAAAGGCCCGCAAGGTTTTAGTGTCCCACGGCTTTAGCGCCCATATTTGGCATCCCTACCGGCATTTTGCATGGGGCTTGGGCCAATGGCTCCGCGCCCAGCCTTATGTGTTGCGTTTGCCACAAATGATGAAAGCATTTGACCGCCTCATTTTCCTCAGCTCGCGCTGTGACGCCGGGCGCTTTTTCGATCATTCCGTTGCCAGGCGCTTCTTTTCTGATCGAATCTCCATCATCCCCAATGGGGTCCACCTTTCGGCGTTGCAAAATGCCGGCACGGATTTCCGCCAGCGCTGGAACATCAACACAAAGTATCTGTTGCTCAATGTGGCGAATTATTGCGAACGCAAGAACCAACTCGCCACGCTGCGCGATTTCATGCGGGCCAACCGTCCGGACGCTACTTTGGTGTTTGTTGGAGGCGAATTCAACGATTACTCGGCGGCCATGAAGAATTTCTACGAGTCAAGCCGCGCCAAATTCCCGGACGCCCAAGTTGTGCTCTTGGAAAAAATCCCCAGGGAAACCATCAATTCAGCCTATCGCGCCGCCGACGTTTTTATTCTGTCCGCTACGGAGGAAACCCAGCCGCTCGCCGTTCTGGACGCCATGGCCTCCGGCGTTCCATTCATTTCAACTAAGGTCGGATGTGTGTCCGATTTCCCTGGCGGATGGGTTGTCAGTTCGGGCCGCGCAACGACCCAAACCATCAATCAGTTCCTGGATCGTCCCGAGCTTCGCCGCCAACTGGGGGATGATGGAAGGGCCGCCTGTGTGGCGAAATACAACTGGAATGAGGTCATTGCCGCTTATGAAAATATGTTCCAGCGGCTGTTGCTGCCCTGACAATTAGGCATGCAATCGCGCCCAGAGGTTGGGAGACCAAAACCGGATATTTTCCCTTGCGACCATGCGCACAGTGGCGCGCAGGAGCAACCCGCCGGCCTTCGCCAGCGGCACCTTCAACCAGCGATGATCGCGAATAACGCCGGCCCCTTCATCCGTGAATTCCGTCCCGGAATAGCCGTGCATTTGCGACAGCGAATTGAGCGCGTTGGGCGTGTAGGTCCAGACGTGCGTGATGTCATTGAACAAGTTCATCCCCACAAACGGTGAATCGCCGTTAGGCAATCGCAATATCAGGCTGCCATCGGCAGACAACGCGGCTCTTGCCAAATGCAACAGCTCCATGAAATCATCCTTGGACAAATGCTCCGCAAGGTCAATGGCGATGATCGCCCCAAAATGGTTTCTGGGCTGCCGCGCCAGCCAACGGTTCGCGTCATCCTCTTCCACCTTCACACCAACCTGCCGCGCCAGCTCTATCTGTTCCGGGCTGGAATCCACCCCTGTGACGCTGGTGTAACCGCGGCTCTTTAGCCAGCAAAGGAAACTGCCGTGACCACAGGCGATCTCCGCGACAGGAATGTCCTTCTTCTCCGAGAGCCAGGCGCTGACGATCCGATCGTACACATAAGACTTCTCCCCGGCCGCGCGCCGCACATCGTCCACGGACCGCACGCCGCGCGCCCGGGCCTGGAATTTGTAATAATCTCGATGGTTCATGTTCTATTCATGGCCGGTGACGTTGGTTGGCACTTGAAGCCGGCTTGCTCGAAAATCTTGCGGAACCTGTGTTCCCATGTGTGTTCGGCCACCGCCCTGCGCCACGCAGCCTGGGCTATTTTGAGGCATTCTTCCGGCCGTTTGCCATACCAGGAATAGATCTCAATCAATTCCTGAATGCCCCGGTAACAAAGGATTTCCCTGCCCAGTTCCCAATGCAGTGGCAGTTCCCAGTTATATGTCGTCAAATAACACGCCCCCACTCCAGGACATTCGAAATCCCTCCCCTTGATATTTGTAACCGCCAGCGATGGTGATGCGAATCCTATGCCGAGGTTGATTTGCGACCCGCGAAAAACCGCGTTCGGATTTTCCACCCACTGGCTATTGGGCCATCCCGCGCCAAAAAGGCTCACCGAAATCCCCTCTCTCCGCAGTTCCTCGATCACCGCGGCGCGTTCGACTTTCCGGGAACCCAGAAAGCTGATTTTGTATTTGAAGTCCGCCGAGACAGGCAGGGTGAGTTCCTGAGTCAGATGCACCCCCTGCGGCGAATATATGCAGGCCGCGCCGCGTTGGTGATACCAGTCTGTCGCGGGCAGACAATTGGTGATGTTCAGGTCGAACTTCTTCACCCAACGCCCGTAATCATCGTCGCCGGACGCCAGGACGCCATAAGGAAAGAACTCCATGCGATCATCCAGGTTCATGCCGAACAGCGGGCATTTCCAGCGGCTCCGCAACACGTCGAAGACCCCGTCGGAAAGCGACGCGGGACGAAGATAGAACAGGATTACATCCGGCGAGAGCGCGCGGTTGGCTTCCGAGAACTGCCGGACCGCATCCGTGACCGCCCGGCGCGCCTGCGGGCCTTCGGGCGCGCTTTTCAGCGCGGGGTGCAAATCCAGCAGACGGGTGTCGGCAATCCGAGCCAGTTCCGGCGCCAGATCGTTCTGCTCCCATTGGCAATTGGCTATGAGAAGAATTTGCCGCAGCTTGTCCGACCCTGCGAATTCAGGACGGCGAACTGGAAGCGCGGCTGCATCGAACCTTTTTATCAATTCCGCCCGGTAAGCGCCATCCGACTGCCGTCCGCGCCGCAGCACCCACCAATCCAACACGCGGCCGCGCAACAGCAGCCCAGCCAGCCACCGCTTGGCCACGGAAATCAAATTCATCACGGCTGCAAATGCTAACTATTTTCCCCCGCCGTGGCAAGCCGTGCGTGAGAGATTCCGGGGAGCACATGCGCCCCCGCATGTAGTGGCCGGCGCCCTCGCCGGCCACCTCATGGTATTATCATACCAGTTCCGCTTTGCTTTTGCCGTGTAGCGGCGGTCTGTGACCGCCGCCAATTTTCCCGGAAACACTGCATTTCGAACTGGAAATGGATAATATTGTCTTTTTGCCGGAATTTGTGCTTTGCTGCCATGTATGAGTTCTTCGCCACGACTTGGAAAATCGCCCCGGACCGCCCCCGCTTTCTCCCTGGTGGAACTTCTGTGCGTGCTGGTCATCCTCCTTATTTTAGCCGTGATATTGAACGGCCGCCTGGCCGGCGTCCATCATCGCACCGCCCTGGAATTGTGCCGCAAGAACCTCCAGACCATTTACCTCGCCCTCAACATCTATTCCAACGACAACCATGGAACCTACCCTTTCCTCAAAGACGCCGCCAACTCTTCCGCCCCATTGAGCCTCCTCCTGCCCCGCAGCACGACCGAGACCGCCATCTTCATTTGTCCCGGCGGCAAGGACACGGCGCTGCCCGAAGGCGAACCATTCGCCCAGCGTCGCATCAGCTACGCCTACTACATGGGCCGCGCCACCAACACCGGCGCCGCCGCCCTAGCCATCCTCTCCGACTGGCAAGTCAACACCCTGCCCAAAACCCAGGGCCAGCCCCTCTTCTCCTCCGACGGCCAAAAACCCGCCAACAACCACGACAAAGACGGCGGCAACCTGTTGCTGGACAGCGGCGAAGTCATCCGTAGCGGCCCCAATGCGGCGCTCGACCTGCCCATCCCCCCCGGCGTCACCCTTCTCAATCCCGGACCTTGAATCACGAGCCCCTTCACCTTGGCCACGCCATGCTCATGCAGCAAGAACTCGTTGACACCGACGGCCGAGTCATTATGTGTTCATCGCGAGCCGAGGCGGAATTCCTGATGTACGCAGCCAAGCCCGACTATTATGTCCTTCGTGTGCCAGCGGACAAATTTGTCATTGAAAAAACGGTTGCCGCTTATGAACGTTACCTCGGTGAACAAGAGGCGCAGTTCTTAAGAAAATTTGGCGAGCGGACGCTCAATCATGCTGAAGCGGAAACTCTAACACAACGCGCAATGGAAACGCTTTCAGCATTTGCCGCCAAGATTTAAAGCCCGGCATCGGGGCCGGTAATAAAGACTCCAGGCCGGCTGGGGTGGGCCAATTATCGCATGAGCATTGACTCCTGAATGGGAGTCAAACATACCCCCTGGCCGGAACGGGTTGGCCGTCCGGCCTTTGGCAATTTTAGATAGGACACCACGTCCGGTTCGCAACCGCACTATCCCAAAATCGAATTTGCGGCGGTCATAGACCGCCGCTGCAGGAATTCTGAAGGTCACTTGGCGTAAATGGCCATGATCTTCTTCAGGAATTCCACCGCCTTGTCCTGTTTGCGCTGGAAGGAATTGCGTCCAATGATGGAGCCAAAACCGCCGCCGTCGCGGATGGCCGTGGCTTCCTGGAACACTTTCTCGTCGTCCGCGGCCGCGCCGCCGGAGAAGATGACGATGCGGCGGCCGGCAAAGGCGCACTGCACAATGTGGCGGACGCGCTCGGTCAGCGTGCCGATGGGAATCTTTTCCTTGTCATATACTTTCTTCGCTTCCGCCTGCTCGATATGGCTGGAGGGCAGTTTGACTTTGATGATGTGCGCGCCAAGCTGGCCGGCGATTTGCGCCGCGTAACCGCACACGTCAATGGCCGTCTCCCCCTCCTTGCTCAGGGAAGCTCCCCGCGGGTAGGACCAGACGACCACCGCCAGGCCGGCCTTCTTGGCTATCAGCCCCGCTTCCTTGATCTGCTCGTACATTGTCACCCGATGCGCCGAGCCGGGATAAATGGTGAATCCAATCGCGGCACAACCCAGGCGCAGGGCGTCCTCCACCGAACTGGTCAGCGAGGAGAGCGGGTCCTTTTCGTCCTGCAACACGTCGTGGTTGTTGATCTTGAGAATCAGCGGAATTTCCCCGGCATATTCGCGCGCCGCGGCTTCGATGGAACCGAGCGGGGCGGCGTAGGCGTTGCAGCCGGCGGCGATGGCCAGCTCCATGTGATAGCGGGGATCGTAGCCGGGGGGATTGACGGCGAAACTGCGGGCCGGGCCGTGTTCAAAACCCTGGTCCACCGGCAGGATGACCATGCGCCCGGTGCCGCCGAGCGTGCCGTGGTTGAGCATCCGGGCGAGGTTTGCCAGCGTTCCGGGGTTGTCCCCGCCGTACCAACTCAGTATTTCTTTGACTCTTTGTGTTGCCATATCAGTGTTCTTTCGGTTTTCGTTTTTTGTTTGTCAATTTTCGTTTTCATTTCCGCCCATCAGTTGAAAATGACCGTTTGTCCTTGTTCGACCGCTGGGTGGCGCAATCAATGGGGCAGAGGATACCGGATTTGGCAAAAGCCGCAAGCCGCATAATAAGGCATGATAATCCGCGAGGGTTCAACGCAAGGGCGCGAAGGCGCGGGGCGCCAACCGCAACCAAAGGTATGGAACCACGGATTTCAGGATTTCACGGATAGAAAAGGCATTTCAACCCAAAGGCGCGAAAGCGCGAAGACGCAAAGAGACAGCGCGGCAGAAGCCCAACGACAGGCGGGGATCTGAATTGAAAACTTGTCATTGAGAATTTGTCATTTGTCATTCGGGTCATGGCGCCTTTGCGACTTCGCGCCTTTGCGTTATCAGCATTTGGCATGGTTACGGATTAGACGCTGGCGCGCGGTCTATAGTTACGTGGTTTGTGGTGATGGAACCGGCGTTGGTCAGGATGTCGTCCAGGCGCACGCCGTGGAAGGCGCAATCTTCAAGGCGCACGCCGGCGATGGTGGAGTTGGTGGTGCCTACGACGGACATGACACGGGGGCTGTTCGAGGCGGTGAGGTTTTGC
>Ga0187871_10004460_pt1 | contig 10496 bp, 7 predicted proteins | sample June2016WEW_16_1_FD_132988 | JGI IMG/M metagenome (GOLD analysis project Ga0187871, IMG submission 132988) | Peatland microbial communities from SPRUCE experiment site at the Marcell Experimental Forest, Minnesota, USA - June2016WEW_16_10 | ecosystem: Environmental > Terrestrial > Soil >...
CGGCCAGCTACTTCCGGTGGCTCAACGCCAAAGCGGCCCGCCTCCACCTGGGCAACGCGCCGCCGCCGTTCTACCAGCTGTTCGCCGTCCGCTATGCCCCAGGCGCGCGGCCAGCGGAGGCGTTCGCCCGCCTGCAGCACGACTTCGGCCCCACCGTGCTGCGTCAGCTCCCCGCCGAGAGCGTCGTCAACCTGCAAAGCGTCGACGGCCTTCCGCTGGTGCTGGCCGGACTGGCCGCCGTCCTCGGCGCCGCTGCCGTCGGCAACACGATGACGATCTTCGTCCGCCGCCGCCGCCGTGACCTGGCCATCCTGAAGACCCTAGGGTTCCGGCGGCGGCAGGTCGCCGCCACCGTGGCCTGGCAGGCGGCCTCCTTCATGCTGGTCGCGCTCGCGGTCGGGCTTCCGCTCGGCGTGGCCGCCGGACGCTGGGCCTGGGACCTGACAGCCACCCAGCTCCAATCGGCCGCGCCACCAGCCGTCCCGGTCCTGGCCATCGCGCTCGTCGTGCCCGCCGCGCTGCTGGCCGGCAACGCCCTGGCCGCGGGGCCGGCCCGCACCGCAGCCCGGACAGCACCGGCGATTTCACTCCGACAGGAATAACGGCCACCAACGCCAGCTCCACCAGTCCCTCCGCTCAGAACGCGCTCACCCGCCGCCCAGGCGAGCCGCCTCAGCCAGCCGCGCGCGGACGTACAGATAACCCCGATAGGGCACCACGCCGGGCCGACCAGCAAGGCGATCGGAGCCATTCAATAAGGCGGCACTACGCGCGTTACCGTCTGGCGCTCCGGCGACCCTCCGTAACGACCGTCAACTCTACCGACTGCCTGTGGGTGGAGCTTCCCGGACGGCCTGGGAGTCGTGTAACGACCTGTATGGGTGGTGGCCAAACCGGGCAGCCCGAGCGCAGGCTGCAAGCAGTCGGGCGATCGCTAGTGGGCATTGCTGTACTGATCGTCGGTCCCGAGTTGTGCCCAAAGGCGCGGTGGGATGTCGTAAACAAACCATAGGCGTAAGACGCGGGCTCCTACCCCTGGTCAGCTGAGCTCGCCTGCGAGCCCGGTGCGAGTAAACATGCGGAGGCCTGCTTACCCAACGTGGGATCGGGCGGGTCTGCAGCGTCAGGGAGCGCCGCCAGACTCGTCGCTTGCTCGCTTCAGCCGACCCGAGTCGGGGTCTCTCATCCAACCCCCTGGACCTGGCGCATCGAAGGGCCACATTGCGCCGGAGAAGTCGCCGCCGTCGAAGACCACGCCGGTGAGGTCCGTGTCGATGAATTCCGTGTCGCCGAAGCCCGTGCCGGGGTCGAAGATGAACGAGCCAGTGAGGTCCGCGCCGGTGAGGTACGCGCCGGTGAGGTTGGCGTCCTTCAGCTTCGTGCCGCCAAGGCTCGCGCCGTCGAGGTGCGCGCGGGCGAGGATTGCGCGGGTGAGGTTCGTGCCGTTGAGGTACGCGTGGGTGAGGTCCGCGCCGTTGAGGTACGCGTGGGTAAGGTTCGCGCCGTAGAGGTTCACGTCGGCGAGGTTCGCTCCAGTTAGGTTCGCATCGGCGAGGTCTGCGTCCATCAGCTTCGCGCCGTCGAGGTGCGCGCCGACGAGGTCAGCGCCGGATAGTTTCGCACCACGAAGGTCAATGACAGCACCAGGACGGTCATTGCTGGAGACTCGCCGCCCGATGACAGTGACGGCGGCTTGTATATCGGGCCGGGTTGTCTGCGGCGGCGCGCCGGCGCTGCCCGGCGCTGGCGCTGCCCACTGCTCGCGGGAGTGGTCACGGATGAACGCAGCCAGGACTTCCATCACTGTCGAGTGGTAGTCCGTTGCAGAGTCGCGGGCGATTCGCTCCAGGGCGTAGATGCCACCGATCCGCACATCCAGCTTGTCGGAGCCGAGCTGCTCGATCGCTTTGGTGTAGCGGTCGGCCACCTGCCCTTTCTCGGTCAACTCGACCGTGCGCCGCGTCTCCTCCAACGTGCCACGTGACAACTCGACTGTGCGCCGCGTCTCCTCCAACGTGCCACGTGACAGGCTGAAGTTCCGCGCGGTGAATATCAGCGCGCCCGCGGCGAACACTCCCGCGCCAAGCGTCAGCAGCTGCGTGCGCACGGCCTCGCGCGCCACCTGAAGGGCCACCGCACGCTTCGGACCCGTGATCACGCCCACGTCGTGGGCGGCGATCAGGTCAGTGATCGGCCAGATCAAAGCGACGCTGACGGCCAGCGCTACGATCGCAACGCCAGCCACCACGACGAGCGGGTGAGCGTCCCAGAGCGTTTTCAGCCAGCGCGGCACCACGTTCGGACTCTGTACGCCAGGCTCCCCGCCGTTGGCCATGGACGATGAGCGTAGGCCCGCGGCATGGCCCGGGCTAGTCGGTCGTCAGATGTGACAGGCCGTCGGCGAACATACGGTAGCCAGTTCACGCTGGTGGCTGTGACCCAATTCCGCGAGTGAACATGCCGTTCAGTGCATAAGCATGCGTGCCGACAACGCGCTCTATTCGGCTACTCGGATGCGCCCGGCGTGGTCGTTGGGGCTGGCCTGCGCCTGGTGGCGGACCGGGTCTACGGGAGGTCGATGGCAGGTACCCCGCGGGGGTAGCTCGCAGGTCGATCGCGGTCATGAGCCTTGCTGGCAGATCGCTGCCCGGTCGGCCCGGCATGTAATGCGGCGCGCCAGTTGCCCGCGGTGTCCTCGCACCGCTTCCCTCTTCGCGGGAATCGGGCCTGCCAGCGGACCGTGGCAGGACCGCGCGGACCGTCCTGCCGTACTGGTCCCGGGCTCGCCGGGGAATCTTGGCGGGGGTGTGAGAGATGGCCGTGCGGATCGGATTTCCAGGGTGGGACAGTATCCGGCGCATTTCCGGCCGGGGAGTACGGGCTCGGCTGCGGCAGGCCGGTGGCTCCGCGGCGTGCCCGGCCGGGTCCAGGACGGCAGTGGGACAATGAGATGCAGCTGGACTCAGCTGGACCTGATGGGACATGATCCAGAACTTGCGTCGCGCTGAGCAGGCACACTCCGGGACTACGGACGCCACACGGACAGAACGCGGTATTCACGCGGCGGGAAATGGAGAAATAGCAGGTCAGCGGCTATTCCGATGGGCCGGGATCGGCTCACTGTAAAACCGTCGGCTAAGCCTACGCTGGTTCGAACCCAACACCTGCCACCCGAAACCCCAGGTCAGAGCCGTTGGCGCGGGATTGCGTCAGCGGCTCTAACGCTGAAAGCAAGCGGTGCCGTAAACCGCTTGCTGCCCGTTGTGGGCCATACGTGGGCCAGATCCGGCCCGTCCAGCAGCCCGCTCGCAGCGCCCGCTACGGCCCCGGGATGTGCTCTGAGCTGCGGAAACGTTCAACGGTGGTCCTTGTGGGGAGTTCTGGCTGTGGTTGCGCGTGGTTGGCAGTCGGCCGTGCGTGCACGCGAGTGTGGGCCAGGCACGGACATATGGCGGACAGGATCGGGGCGGTACCGGCGGTTCGCGGAACCGCTTGCTTTCGGGCAATACGCCGGAGTTGTGGGGCAGAGGGCTCGTTCGATTTGCCGGTTAGTGATGTCGCCATGGCCGTCGATGCAGTGGGTGTAGACGGCGAGCAGCATGGTAATGCTGTGCCCGGCCCGTTGCGCGATCTCGGCGGGGGCGGCACCGGCGTTCAGCCAGAGGGACAGGGCGGCGTGCCGCAGGTCGGGGCGTCGGGCCAGAGTGGTGGCAGCCACCGCGGGCCCGAGGGCCAAGGTGCGGGCGGCGTGCCAGGTGCGGCCGTAGCTGCTCTCGCTGAGCGGGCCGCCGCGGGCACCGCGGAACAGGCAGCCATCCGCTGCGGTGCCGTAGCAGCGGTAGTGATGGCGGAGCATGGTGACCAGGACGGGCGGGATGGGGACGGTCCGGGCCGATCCTTCGGGCCGGTGCTTGAGGCCGCGCTGCTCATGGCTGGTGCCGTTGCCGGTCCACGCCTTGGAGGTGCGGGGCGCCGCCCGGGTCAGGGTCAGCATTCCCCATCCGCAGGCGGGCAGGTAGCAGTCGGCCAGGCGCAGGGCGATGGCTTCTTCCGGGCGCAGCGCGCCATAGTACAGGCAGCCGAAGAACGCCGCCAGAACGGGACGGATCCGGGTCACGGCAGCTAGCAGGGCCTCGGCCTGCGCGGGGCTGGCCACGACCTTCGGGTCTACAGCGGTAGCGGCCTTCGGGACCTGCCAGCTGACCTGGTCGGCCGGGTTGGAGTCCAGTAGCCCGGCCTCGACCGCGTAACCCAGCGCCCCGTGGAACACCGCGCGTTTGCGGGTGATCGTATTCGCGGCAGCACGGCCGCCATCCAGCCGCAAGGTCAGGGCATCCAGTGCCGCTCGGAGCACTATCGGGTCGGCGAGCCGGGCCAGCGGCAGTGACGCCTGCTCCGCCCACGTCAGCACCCGGGCGGTCGCCTCGTCTGAGGTGGCAGTGCGGGCGGGGTTAAATGCGTGCTGATACAGGGCCGCGCGCAACTGCGCGGCCGGCGGCCGTACTCGCGTGGCCCGGGTCAGGGCGGGGGTGACGGTGGCCAGCGCTTCGGCCACGCTGGCCCGCGAATGTGCGGCCAGGGCCGGCCACTTCATCGCCACGTAGGCTGCCGCATGCTGGTACCAGGTCACGGTCACCGGTCCCGGCTCAGCCCACAGCACCGGCTCGCCGGTTTGCGAGTCGAACTCCATGCCCTTGCGGGCGGCGCGGACCAGTTCTGCCCGGTAGCTGTCTGCTAGGGCCCGAGTAAGGAAGGACTTTGACTTGGCTCGGCCAGCAGCCCGCCAGCGGACCTCGAACGGACGGCGGCGCCCCGGCCGGTGCCGGATCGCATACACGCTCACATCAAACCTGTTCATCTGTATCCCCCTATCGCGGCAGCAACGTGGATCGCGGCCCGGTCGGTTATTGCGGCCGCGGGTTGCGCTGACGGCACGGCCAGGCCATACGGCCAACTTTCCGTCGGCCGTGCGCCGGCCGAACAAGGGCCGATGGCTATGGCACGGGTGGCGGATGAGGCCGTGCTCTGCAGCGCGGCGATGCGGGCTCTAGACTGGCGGTATGACCGAGGACACGCGCCCGGGTGACGAAACGGCTGAGCCTGAGAAGCTGCCTGCCTTGCCAAGACATCTGTCCGCGCTGATTGGTTCCCTGCGGGGCCCGGCGGACCTGGGCCGCAATCATGACAAGTACCTGACTTATGCCGATCGTGAGGAGGCCGGCGGGGCTGCGTCAGCGTGATTTTGTGCGATACGGGGCCGCTGGTCGCCGCATTTAACGCCGCTGACCGAGAGCATGGCCGCTGCGCCGAGTTCCTGCGGGAGAACTGGTCCCGCCTGGTCATCCCGTCGCTGGCCGTAACCGAGGTCTGCCATCTGCTCGCCGACCCGCAGCGTCGCGGACGCGCTGGCCTGGCTGCGGAGTTCTGTGCTGCGATCGCCGAAGACGAGTTGCGGGTGATCGAGGCGACTCCGCATGACTACGGTCGCATGGCTGAGTTGCTGACCACCTATGCTTCACTGCGATTGCAGGTGGTGGACGCCTGTGTGATCGCTCTCGCTGAGCGGCTCGACGTCCGCGAGGTCGCAGCCCTGGATCGCCGTGACTTCCTTGTCGTCGCCCCCCGGCACCTGCCCAAAGGAGAACGGCTCACCCTGCTACCAGCCGACTGATTCCGTCCTTGATGACGAGAGGCTGGCGAGCAGGCCATCCGCTCCATGCTGCTGGTCCTTCCGGCTAGGCCGGCCGCGCCCTGTCGGCGCTGGGGGTGTAGGAGAGCTTGCGGGGGTCGGGGAAGCCGAGACTGGTGTAGCCGGGGGCGCGCTTGGCGAGGGATGAGGCGAGGACGCCGGTGAGTTCGTCGTGGTAATCGTGGACCTCTGCGGTCGCCTTGCCGTCGTAGGGGCGCAGGATCCTCCCGGCGTACTGCAGGAGGCGTCCCCTGCTTGCGACGGGCGCGGCGAGGAACAGGGTGTCCAGTGGCGGGCAGTCGAATCCTTCCCCGGCGTACTGGCCGGTGCCGACGGCGAGCAGGGGCGGCCCGCCGGACGGGAGGTTGAGCCGGGCGAGCGCGGCGGCGCGGTCCTTTGCGCCCATGCCGCCCTTGAGGGTGACCGGGTCGTGCCCGAGGGCGCGGAGAGCGTCGGCCATTGCCTGCAGGTGGCTGGTCCAGTTGGTAAGGACCAGGCAGTTCCTGCCCTTGGCGAGGGCCGCGGTGACGTCGGCGATGACCTGGCGGGTGCGCTGGTCGCTGGCGATCAGGTCCTTGTAGATGACGGTCATCCCGCCTGGTGTGGTGGGGTTGGCGGACCCGTCATAGCGGTAGGCGGTCCGGTGGAGGTGGAGCACTGGCGTTGGCCGCCCGCCGGGGGCGCTGCCGGGCAGCATGGGCATGCCGTCGGCGGCCTGCCGGGGTGTGGCGATGGTGTGCCGGACCGGGCCGACCTGCATGCCGATCAGGTCATCGAGCTTGTCGCGGCGATAGGGGGTGGCGGTCAGCCCGAGCCATCGCCGCGCCGGGATCTGCCTGACGGCGTCCGCGAACGCGGCGGCCGGGACGTGGTGGCACTCGTCAGCGACGATCAGGCCGTACCCGGCGGTGAGGGCGGCGATGTCGTCGCGGCGGGACAAGGTCTGCAAGGTGATGACGTCGATAGCGCCGCGCAGCCTGGCCCGGCCGCCGCCAAGCTGCCCGGCCTTCACGCCGAGGAACTCGCTGATCCGGGCCCGCCACTGGTCAGCCAGGGCCTTGCGGTCTACCAGGACGAGTGCCGAGACTTGATGCTGGGCGATGACCGCGCAGGCCATCACGGTCTTCCCGGACCCGGGCGGGGCGACCAGTACCCCTAGGTCATGCTTGGCGAGTTCCGCGACCGCATCCCGCTGGACGGGCGTTAGCGTGGCCGTGCAGGTGAAGTCCTGGCTGGTGCCGGGGGAGCGCTGGTCGGTGAAGTTCAGGCGGCTTCCGGCTTGCCCGGCGAGTGAGATGGCGGTGTCGAGCATGCCGCGCGGCAGGACCAGGCCGCCATCGATGGTTTCCTGGTAGCAGTGCAGGAACCGGGGGATGTTGTAGGTGGAGGCGCGCATCCGCTGCCGCTCGTAGAACTCCGGATTGTGCATCGACGCCGCGTGCCGCAGCGTCGCCGCCAGGCTGGGTGTCAGCTCCGCCTGCTCCAGCCGGATGCCCGCGCCGAGCCGCACGCTGAGGGCGGGCGGGGCCGGTGGCCGGGTCTTAGTCGAGGACGGCGAGCTGAGCCGGGTGACCTCGGCGGCGACGATGACCTTCCCGGCACGGTCAGTGGCGCGCCTGAGTTCCTGCGGGGTCATCCGGCCGAGGGTGGACAGGTAGGCCCACTGGTCCTCGTGCGGTTCCAGGGTCTCCAGGTCCAGGAAGACCGTCGCGCCGTTGTCCCGGGCGGGCTTGAACAGCGGCGCGGCGATCAGGTTCCCGACCCCGCCTGCCGGGAGCAGGTCCTGAGACGGGAACAGCCGGTCGTAGCTGGCCAGCGTCATCCGGCCGCGCAGCGCCATCGCCTCGCGCAGCAGCCCGGTGCCGAGCCGGCGGCCCATCTCGGCCGGGACCGGAGAGGTGAAGAACACCCACGCGTGCGCGCCGACCCCCGACCGGGAGACCTCCAGCGCGACCGGGACCTGCAGAGCACGGCCGGCCTTGACATACATGAGGGCGTCGAGCATCGCCTCCGGGCCGTCGAAGTCAGCGGCCAGCCACCAGCATCGGTCACCGCCCAGCAGCGGGTACAGGCCGATATGAACCTCGCCCTTCAAGTGCGCGGCCAGTACCTGCGAGGTGAGCGGCAGGTAGTTCCGGCCCTCGTGGCGGACTCCCTTCTGCCAGCCGCCGCGCACCGCCGGGACCCACCCGGACTTCCCGGTCCGGTGGTTGTCGAACCGGACCGCGTACACATCTGTCCGCGCCGCGAACAGCGCGCCGAAGAACGCCACCTTGTCGTCCTCCGCCGACCTGTGATGCACGAGTCCGGGAGGGGCCTCGAAGTAGGCGGCCTGCGCGGGGCCGGGCGGAGCAGCTTGCTGCGGGCTGAGCCTGAGCAGCTTGAGCAGCCGGGCATTCTCCGCCCGCAACCGCGCGAGCTCAGCCTCAACCGCCGTCGGGATCTCAGCCACGCAGATAAGCTATCCGCGCACGATCATTGGCTGGGCGGCTTCGGCATGGGTTAATGATTCGGAGCAGCGCATGCGGGCGAACGTCAGTCGTGCTCAGGCAATGCCAAGGCCTGTGCCGGATCGTTCGAACCCAACACCTGCCACCACCAGCGGAAACGGCCCGTGGTCTGGGCATGCCATGGCTCGCGGGCCGCCATGCTGTTGGGGACAGCCATCCTGCAAAGGACACCACCGGCCGGATCACAGCCAATGGAGCGGTCATGGGGTACATCTGCCCGGACTGCGGCGAAGGTCTTCCCGAGGACACCGCTTGCCCGTGCACGATGGCGGGCGGCGACTTCAACGATGAAGACGACCTGGCGGTGAGCCGCGGGCCGCTCACCGCCGAGATCGCTAGCATCCGGTCACCTGTCCGCCGATTTCTCGGCGAGTGGTTCACCAGCGGCCTGCGCGACTTGCAGCGCCGTTACCGTGAAGCGGCCCCTTCCCTGGCGGTCGGGCGTGGACCGGGCCGACGCAGACCCCGGGACCGTGGGCACAGCCGCCGACTGGCTTCTGCGGTTCCTCGTGCACCCGCAACCAGATCGGCATCTGGCGATGCTGGGCGTCATGCGATGCGCGAGAGCGAAGATCAACCTGCTAACCGCGTTCGCCGAGATCGCTGAAAGCCTCGGCTCGTCCCGGTCGTCGATAGCCGCGGACTTCAAGGCGCTGGCTGGCGCAGCCCCGGGCAACGTGAAGTCACCTTCACCGGCCCGCTGCCTGGTAACGCAGCCGCGCCGTAGCATCTGGCCCGGTGCTGCTGGGCACTCGCTCTTCTCACCGAAGGATGGCGTGGCGGCCCGATAGCCGCGGCCATGGGACCGCTCGGGCAGTTCCGGGGCCACAGCCGCGTCTGCGGTAGCGCCGGGCGAGCAACTCTGCTGGTCAGAGCCGCGGACGAGATTCTCGGCATGCACACCTGCCGCAGGTCCTTGCGGGGCCGCCGGCGCTGCCCGTACTCGTCGCGGATGTTGCGGACCATGACTCCACCCTCTCCTCACGCCGCGACAGCCGTGGCCACGTGGCGACCCGTGTGATCAGGAGGAACACGAACCGCAGACACATGGCCGGCGACTATCACGACTGGACGGCTGGAGGCAACCCTGCTGGTCAGAGCCATGGACGAGATTCCCGGTACGCACAGGTCATCAGCAGGTAGTGAGGCGGAAGAGCACAAGGTGGCGACGGTTCTGAAACCACTGTGATCCGCTTTTTACCGAAGATCACGAAAAGACTATGAGATTGCCGCGGCCGTAGGCATTCGCCAATTCTGGTTCTACTTTTTGCGCCTTTACTAGGCGATGTGTAAGCGTCTTTTCCCTAGCTTCATCAAAGCTGCCGAGCAGGATTAGATCATTACGGCAGTTGAGTGGTCCTGTGATGGTCGTGAATTCCCTATTGACCAGTCTCCCGGCGATAGAGAACTTAACTGCCTTGGCGGATGCGGCGTCCGGGTTCTGTGCGAGAATCTCGGCCGCCGTGTTCATATCAAAGTATGCGATCGTCAGGATGGGTGTGGCAATACCCGCCGTCGCGATCGCTGCTGTGGCCAAAGGGTGCGTCATGGCGCTATGTGTAACCGCTCCCAGGGCCGTCTTGGCCGCAGCAGCCTCAGCCACATTGTGTGCTATCCAGGCGTGCCCGATGGCGTGCCCGGCCACGACTATCCCTTTAACGGCCAAGCCTCCTAGGATAAAGATACCTTTGTGTAGCATTTCGACGACCTCCAGGAATAGCTAGTTCGGTGACTCGCAGTCAGGATCTCGCCGCAGCTCCCGCCGTCAATTGAGACGCCGCCCGGCGGCGAGGCGGGCTTCCTCGAGTTCGTTCCAGGTATCCCAAGCCCGCGGGTTGCCCATGATGATCACGCCGACGCCATGCACGCGCCTCACATGGCGCGGATAGGTCTGCTTGCGGGCATCAGGTTACGGTGCCAGCGCTGCAGGGTCGCCGGGGTCACGAAGAAGACGCTCCGCGAAGGGCGCGGCAGCAGCCGCGGCAGCGCAGCCAGCAGCACCCGGTCCCCATCGTGGAGGTCTGGCCGGTTCACCTGACGGCGTAGCACGGCGACCTGGTGGCGCAGCGCGGGGATCTCGGTCTCCCCGGCGCGTTCACCGCGCCCGGGCACGACGATGAGCTGGAAGATACGGCGGAGGACGAGGTACGGCAAGGACCAGAACACCAACAGCGAGGATGCCCTCTAACCGAGGATGGTCAAGCCATGAACGCGCAGGTCAACAGCATCGACCCGGGTTTCCCCACCCCACAGGCCGGGCCGGCGTCCTCGTGCCGCTCATCGTGGCCTCGTACACG
>Ga0187871_10004461_pt1 | contig 10494 bp, 10 predicted proteins | sample June2016WEW_16_1_FD_132988 | JGI IMG/M metagenome (GOLD analysis project Ga0187871, IMG submission 132988) | Peatland microbial communities from SPRUCE experiment site at the Marcell Experimental Forest, Minnesota, USA - June2016WEW_16_10 | ecosystem: Environmental > Terrestrial > Soil >...
ATGTTTGTAGCCGCTCCAATGATGTCGAGCATCGGCTGGATCAATGCTGAGGGTTGCGCCCACTAGGACAGCGACCAGCCCGAATAGCCCATATCGAAGGCCGGATTGTGCTCCCGAGCGCGCGCACGCCATCGCTGACCCCCGTCCCTGAATCCAGCGAGACCAATCCTAATGAGACCCTTTGGGATAGGTGCCAGCCCCCGAGGTACGAATTTCAGTCCGCTGAAATGGCTCTTTTCAAGGCGACCGGCGGACCTTTCTGTGATGACTTGGCGGCGGTCGATGTTCGGCGGGAAATCTGGTTTGGCCATATGCCCTCCTGGCGAATGAAGGGCTGGCGCTCCGCTACCTTTGCTGTGTTGGCCCCATCCATCCCGTGCCGGGGATGCAACCACCGTGCTGCGGAAGACCGGTTGGTCCGAGAGCGCCAAAGCCCTCGGTCTTGATGCCGGGAAATCAGCAAAAGTCGCCAGGAAGGCAGCAAAAGTCGCCAAGAAGGCAGCAAAAAAGCAGAAAAATCCGAGACGAAGGTTGATAGACGCTCACAACCAGGGAGCATTGATATGTCAGATCCCCCGAACACGGATTTTAACCGTGCTGTTCGAGAGGCCAAGAAACAGGCCGGTGAAGTGTCGGATGCCGCCCAAGACCTCCATGGCCAAGCCGTCGATAGCGCCTCCCGGACCGCCGGTTCCTTTGAGAGGGCATTGCGAAACACCATCGAAAAGCAGCACTTTACGGCTGTAGCCATCGCACTCGGCCTCGCATGGCTATTCGGAAGAATGCACCGCCCGCTTTGAAGCGGCGCACTGTATCTAACTGTTGCCACTGGTGCGTATTCGGCGGCGAGAAGGAGCTCGTCGCCTGCACCAGAAAGCCCTCGTAGCCTCATGCGCTCGAAGCCGTGGTGAATCTTACGCGCACCGACCGTCGCAGCGCGGTTCGCCTTCGCGCTTCATTTGTTGTCACCCTGTCAGTTGCCCGCTGACGTTGTGTTGTGTTGTGTTTGTAATTGCTTAGATCAGACCGTCGCGCGCTCCCGTCACCGTTTCTTTCCGGCCTTGAGACTCTCGATGGACGGATACCCACGCCGCTTTAGCGCGGCGTCGATCCCCTCGATCACGACGGCATGAATCTTGGTGTGCTCATCGTAGGCGATCTTGCGCAGGGCGTCGTGCACCGGTCCCGGCAGGTAAAGGCTTGTGTGCACCGTAGCGGGCGTTTTCGGTGTTTCGACGACGGTCCTAAAGGCCGCCGGTGCGCCGGAGCGATTGGCAGGGCCTCGTGCGTCTCGCCATAAAAACTTCTCCACGGGCTTCCTAGCATGTCTTCACGGCCACTCTAGCAGGGCTAAGGATAGACCGCTGCAAGCATCACTACCCCACAGTTCTGCGATCTTGTACGATTATAGCGCTATCGCATTGTAATCTGAGGTCAGCATTGTGACGGAACCATCGCCATGCAAGCCAAAACGGCCCGATTTATCGCGTATTTCAGAGTCAGCACAGCGCGGCAGGGTCGATCCGGCCTTGGACTTGAAGCGCAACATGGCTTACGTCGCTCCCGGTGGGCAATTTGCGGGAACTGGTTAGACGAATGACATCTGCGGGCCCCCTGGAGTTAGCGCTCCGTTATTGATTTACTAACGAATTGGATGGGGCGTGAGGCTGTTGCGCCATTTTCGGGGGCAACGGCCTCAGGTTCGGGGCATCACTTGCTGATAGCGTCAAGTTCTAACCGGTGCAGAGCCGGTGAGCGCTAACCTTTGATCAATGCTTCCCCAATGTGGTCGCAACTTGCTGCGGTCTCGGCAATCAAAATCTTGTTGGTTGGGGTCGAAAGGCTAATTCTGGCCCCGCAGTTACCGCAAGGAATAGCGTCTTTTCCGACCAAGACCGTCACGATCTTCTCCGTGTGCTGCCCGCACTTTTGGCAGCGCATCCGAAGCATGGTCCAGTCCGACGTAGAGAATTTCATGAAGTGAGCCCAAGGGCGAAGCGCCCCGATTTGGCATCGCCCCAAACTAATCAAAAAGAATTAAACTTTTGGAATCCCACCGGACCATTTCATTAGCCGACGTGTCGGTGGCTGCCTTATTGCCTCTAACATCGCTCTTCTCGGAGAGGCTGATGATCGCGGCTTTTACAACCTGTTTACAAAATGCAGATATTAAACGTGGAAATCGGAGGTGCCTGCGATGGCCAATAATGAAAAGCGATCAGGTTTCAACAGACGGGCGGGCGAGGATCGGCGCCGCGGTGGGAATGTACGATCCGATGATGAAAAGCAATTACAAGGGGAAAGGCGATCAAATACCGACCGGCGATCCGGCTTGGACCGACGGTTGAACACCGCAGCTGCCCCGAAGACCGATCTGCTGAAACCTTAAAGCTGGCCAACGATTCGAGAACCGCTGCGAGGCAGTCTTTCTTTTTCGCTCTTCGTTGCGCGCGTTTTCATAATTTCGCCTTGTCTTGCGGACTAGACTACCATTAAGGGAGTCGGGGCACTGGAGGCGTGCCCATGCGGATCGTTAAACTTTTTGACGCTACCGAAATTTTAATGCTGGCAGCTAGCGTCCTGTTTGTGGTTGCCCTCGCATTTGTGTTCTGACGTTAGCGCATTCGCGGCCGTCATCAGCGGCTCCGTCGATAGCGCGCTCATTGCGCCAGCTCTTTTAGCAAGGAGGAAAAGGTGGTTTGACTTTCGTGCCGACGCCCTTGATCACCGCAATAATATAGCAAGCGCAACGCCAGCGGCGATTAGGCCGTACTCGATGGCGGTCGCGGCGTTCTCGTCCTTCAAGAAATAAACGAATGCTCCGGCAGCTTCACCCATAGGGCACGCGGGGGCAGGCCACTCCACGCATTCAACCCAACTCGTAGACCACCGCCAGAAAGCAAATAGCGACCACAATCCCCATAACGACAATCGCTAGCTGTCGGCGTTGCCTATCGTGTACTTCCCACGGGCGCACGCTCACCGCGATCCCCCTTTCAATATCTTTCCCCTTTGCGATGACCTGATACCGCGCCGCTGAGATGTGGGTGTTGAGGAAGATCAATCGCTAGTTAGACAGTTCTCTGCGGCTGCCGGCCTTTGCGGCACAGCAGTTCCGGCAGCTTGGCGAAGTTCGCTGCCATGCGCCGCGCCTCGTCTCGGGTCAGCAGCTTGGCCGTTGAGCGCCGACCCGCCTCCTCCTCGAAATAGAAATAGCCGAGCGCCTGCCCGGTGGCGTCCTTCATGATGAAGCAGGCATTATTGTGCTCCTCGATGATCCAGGGCGGCGGGAAGCGGCGCATGCGAGTGATGATAGGCGCTATTTCCGCTTTGCGCCGAAAGCGACGCTCAGTCATCCTGAGGCGGCGCGTGGCAATGGGCCCAGAAGCGACACTTCGCACTGCGAAAAACAGCGAGCCTTCTGCCCGATCACCAACACCAGACATCCCGCTGGTCCCTGGCGACTGTAAAATGCGTCTGAGACCTCGGTGTTGAGGCGTGATATTGTCTTCACGACTGGGAGCGCTCGCCGCGGCTCTTAAGAAGAGGTGATGTCGGTCTAACCATGAGAGCGTGTTTCGATTTCCTGTGTGATGTCCGTGGCACGGCGAAGGGAGAGATTGATGATTAGGCGTATCTTGGTCATTCTGGCGATGCTGTGTGCGTGCCTCGGCACGGCGCACGCCCAAGATCAGAGCAAACCCGCGATCTTCCCTCAGCTGGGACACTCCCAGCCTGTTTCTTTCGTCGCCTTCTCCCCTGACGGGAAGGTGCTGGCCTCGGGAAGCGAGGACAAAACCATCAAGCTCTGGGACGTGGCAAGCGGGCGCGAACTGCGCACCCTGAGTGGACATACGAGTGGGGTTGCCTCCGTCGCTTTCTCGCCTGACGGCAAGGTGCTGGCCTCCGGCAGCGACGACTTGACCATCAAGCTCTGGGACGTAGCCCGCGGGCGCGAACTGCGCACCCTAACCGGCCACACGGGAGTCGTCTTCTCCGTCGCCTTCTCGCCTGACGGGAAGGTGCTGGCCTCGAGCGGCTGGGACCAAACCGCGCTCTGGGACGTGGCCAGCGGGCGCAAACTGCGCACCCTTACCGGCCACACCGGACTCACCGTCGCCTTCTCGCCTGACGGGAAGGCGTTGGCCTCGGGCGGCTACGACAAAACCATCACGCTCTGGGACGTGGCCAGCGGACGCAAACTGCGCACCCTTACGGGCCAAGCCTCCGTCGCCTTCTCGCCTGACGGGAAGGTGCTGGCCTCGGGAAGCGGCGACGACAAGACCATCATGCTCTGGGACGTGGCCAGCGGGCGCGAACTGCGCACCCTGGAGCATACGGATGACGTCAACTCCGTCGCTTTCTCGCCTGACGGGAAGGTGCTGGCCTCGGGAAGCGGCGACGACAAGACCATCAAGCTCTGGGACGTGGCCAGCGGGCGCGAACTGCGCACCCTGAGTGGACATTTTGATGAGGTTAAGTCCGTCGCCTTCTCACCGGGCGGCAAAGTACTGGCCTCGGGCGGCAAGGACACCACCATCAAGCTCTGGGACGTGGCCAGCGGGCGCGAACTGCGCACCCTGAGTGGGCACACGAATGGGGTGGAGTCCGTTGCCCTCTCGCCGGGCGGCAAAGTACTGGCCTCGGGCAGCTGGGACCACACCATCAAGCTCTGGGACGTGGCCACCGGGCGCGAACTGCGCACCCTTGCCGGCCACACGGACGACGTCACCTCGGTCGCTTTCTCGCCTGACGGCAAGGTGCTGGCCTCGGGAAGCGACGACAAGACCGTCAAGCTCTGGGACGTAGCCAGCGGGCGCGAACTGCGCACCCTGAGTGGACATACGAGTGGGGTTGCCTCCGTCGCTTTCTCGCCGGACGGGAAGGTGCTGGCCTCGGGCAGCGACGAGCAAACCATCCAGCTCTGGGACGTGGCCAGCGGGCGCGAACTGCGCACCCTCAAAGGATATTCTCCGATCGTCTTCTCGCCTGACGGGAAGATGCTGGCGGGCGACAACATTAAGCTCTGGGACGTGGCCAGCGGACGCGAACTGCGCACCATGAGCCCGCAACCGTACGGAGTTAACTCCGTCGCCTTCTCGCCTGACGGCAAGGTGCTTGCCGCGGGCACCGGAATAGACCCCGACATCAAGCTCTGGGACGTGGCCAGCGGGCGCAAACTGCGCACCCTTGCCGGCCACACGGACGACGTCTTCTCCGTGGCCTTCTCGCCGGACGGGAAGGTGCTGGCCTCGGGAAGCGGTGACCACACTATCAAGCTCTGGGACGTGGCCAGCGGGCGCGAACTGCACACCCTGAGTGGACATACGAGTGGGGTTGCCTCCGTCGCTTTCTCGCCTGACGGCAAGGTGCTGGCCTCGGGCAGCGGAGACGGAACGACAAGAGAGTGGGACATATCGTCTGGCAAGGAGCGTGTTGCGCTCATTGCCTTCGACGACGGTTCCTTTCTCGCCATCACGCCCGAAGGGTTTTTCGATTCCTCCTCGGCGCAGGCGGAGGAACATCTGAACGTCCGCATCGGTAATCGCGTCTTCGGAATTGGGTCCTATCGCGAGAAGTTCTATCGGCCGGAGTTGGTGAAGCTCGGCCTGGCTGGCGAGTCGCTCACCCGCTTCGGCAGCATCGGCCGCGAGAAGCTTCCGCCCGTTGTCGAGTTCGTCGATCTGCCGCCATCGACCAACGAGCCCAAGCTCAACATCACTCTACGCATCACCGACGGTGGCGGCGGCATCGGCGTGGTTTATGTGTTTGTGAACGGTTCCGCCATCATTGCCAAGAGCGCCCAGGAGGGCCATGACGACGCAACGACGCAACCGGGCGGTTCAGTCATGCGTAGCTACGCGGTGCCGCTCCCCGATGGACCTATCAAGCTGCGCGCGGTCGCCTTAACTGCCGACGATAGCGTGCGGAGCAACGACGCAACCGCTTCTATCACAGCAAACTTGCCACCGGGGGGCGGAACCCTCCATGCCATCGTAGTTGGCATCCAGGACTTCCCGAAAGCCGTCAATGACTTTGCACAGCTTCGTTACCCAATCGCGGATGCGCAACTCATCGCCGAAACGCTCCGCGATTATTCCAAGCCGATCTTCCGGAACCCACCAGACATCAAGCTGCTGACCGGGCCTACCGAAACCGACAAGCATCATGTGATACAGGCTCTAAAAGCAATGCAATCGGCGACCGGTCCGGAGGATGAGTTCGTGTTCTACGTGGCAAGCCACGGGATCGTGGCAGACGGTAAATATTACCTCGTCACCTCCAATGTCACCTCCGCGGAACCCAAACGCCTGAAGGCCGAAGCGATAAGCAGCCAGGAACTGGAAGGATTGTTGGCCAATATTCCAGCCGCCAAGAAATTGGTGATTGTGGACACTTGCCAGGCCGGGGCGCTAGGAAGCGCTTTGCAGTTGGCCGACCTTAATCGAGGCATGAACGCGCCAACAGCGACGACGATCCTGAGCCGTGGCCTCGGGCTGACCGTGCTCGCGGCCGCCACCACGGATGAAGAGGCGGTGGAGGACTACAAGGATCACGGCCTCTTCACCCGTGTAGTGGCCGATGGTCTTACGAGCACTGAAGTTGCCGACAAGAAGGGGATCGTGAGCGCATATCTCCTCGCCCATTACGTCGGCGACGTCGTGCCCCCTCTGGCCTTGAAACTCTACCAGCGCGAGCAGAACCCGGCTGTAAATGCCAACGGACAGGATTTTCCCATCACGAAAGTTGAATAGCGCCCAGCACTCAGGGGAGGGCATCGATGCGGAAACTGGATGCGGTGAAGTTCCTGGTTGGCCTCTACCTGGCAAGCGCTGGCGTGTTGTTGTCGTCGCCAGCGCTGGCGGATGACAAAGAAACTTTGGTGCAGGATGTCAAAGCATTTATTTAGCGATGCGACGGCAAATCAAAAGAGACGCTTTCTCGGTCGTGCGCTAATGAGCGGACTGCACTGCACCGCAGACAGGACGCGCTCCACTTGAACAACGAAGAGGTGAACGCGCAAATAGTAAGGACGCGCGGGTCGATCCATGACGGCGGGCCGTGGTAGTGACAATCATCTAACCGCGGAGCGCGCTTAAAATACTTTTTGTCAACCTCTTCGGCATCTTCGGGCATGAACAGATAATTGGCACCCTCGCAGCTAATCAGCGACGACCGAGCTTTCCCGATTGCTCAGCAGAAGAACTGCGCCGGGATCTGGCGGCGGCCAAGCGGTATCGCGTCGGTTAGGCAGTCTCCGCGAAATGACCGGTTAGCGGCCAACTTCAGAAATGCGTGGCGACCGGGCAGAGGCGAACTGACGAACTACCATCGCAATCTGCTTAGGGCCGTTGAAATTTGGCGGCGTCGCGGACTTTGGCGCGCCGCGCCCCGATGAACGGCTAAGGGCTTAGCGAACTTCGCCGCCATGCGCCACGCCTCGTCCCTTGCGCTTAGGCTCAGCGCGAAACAGTCGGAAGGCAACCTCGATTATTAATTTGTTATAAAGAGGTAAGGATATAACTCCCTTATATGCGTCATTACGTCATTCTCACCGTTGTCATTTTTGGCGGTCTCGGGGTATTTGATCTGTACAAATCCGACGGCCGTAAAAGCCAGGCCGTTTGGCAGGCGGCTTGGCGGATGCCAGCCTTCGCTTGGCAGCAGGCCGACCATCTGGGGCGAAATTTTACCCACGAAGTGCAGCGTCAGCTAAACGCGGCCATGTCAGGTCATTGACCTCGCTTCATCGGAACGGCGCAGCAGCTCGGGCAGCTTGGCGAAGTTCGCCGCCACGCGGCGCCTCGTCGCGGGTCAGCCGGTTGGTCGCCGAGCGGCGCTGAAGTTCCTCCTCGAAATAGAAATACCCCAGCGCCTGCCCGGTCGCGTCGCGGACGATGAAGCAGGCGTGGTTGTTCTCCTCGAAGCGTCTAGGGTGGCGGGAAGCGGCGCGCGGATGGCATGAAGCAAGGATAGTGGCTCAGCGAGCGCCGTATCCGTGCGTTGGGTCAGCGCTACTGACTGATTGTTCCAGATCAATGTGCTGGCTGCGCGATGGAAATTTGAGGCATTTGCCACAAAAAAAACCCCAAGCAGTCTAACATACTTGGAGTTCTTGAGTTTGGCGCCTCAACTTAGGCTTCTGGCTGGGCGGCGGGGTGTCGGGGGATGGGGTGCCGCCCGGTCGAGCCTTACGTTTTTTAGATAAGACGCTATTCTACAGCTACAATTACGGATAACTACTTAGGGTTAGCATTGCGGCGCGGTTGTTTGCCGCATAACGCCCGCCGCTCTCGCCGACAGCGCGCCTGGCGGCGTAGCTTCACCCCAAGCCGCAGCAGCTCCAGCAGCTTGGCGAAGTTCGCCGCCATGCGCCGCGCCTCGTCGCGGGTCAGCCGGTTGGTCGCCGAGCGGCGCTGCGGCTCGTCGTCGAAATGGAAATAGTCGAGCAGCTCGCGCGAATCGTGCTATTCTGGCGGCGTCGGGGATGGGGCTCCCAATGGAACAAAAACTGGTCTGCGATGACCGGCTCGATGTTGCCCGCCGCCTGTACTACGCGCTCTGCGCGCAAGATCCGGATCGGTTCATTATCCTGTGTGATGCACAAGGCCGTATACTGGCTCGCCACGATGCGCCTACGGTTTCGACAACCGCAGCGGTAGCTTTTTTGGTTCGCGACAATCCGCGCCTAAATTGACGACACACACACGCGCGCTCACTGGAACGGATTGGCACCGCTCACTTGCAGCGACAACTCCGACGGCTTGGCGAAGTTCGCCGCCATGCGGCGGGCCTCGTCGCGGGTCAGCCAGTTGGTTGCGGAGAGGGCATCCGCGCTAACACATCCGTGCGTCCCGCAGGGTGTCTAGGCCGCTGCACAACGGCATGGCCAATAAGCTTTCCAAAGGTGATAATTCCAGATCGGAACTTCATTTCGATGCATGGTCACGCTTTGAGCGCGCGGTAGATGTTGTTGGCGAAGTCCCCGCCGCAGCATAGGACGAAGGTTAAAGTCGATTGGGACGGTCCCCTATGGTCGGAGTCAAAAGAGAATCGAGCTTCTTTGCAACCTCAGACACCATCGTCCGCAGATCGCCCACGTCCGAAGCGATCTCCCGCAAAGCGCTGAATATGCGTACAACGTCCTTTCGTAAGTCCTCAGTCTTTTCGGTTTCCGTCATTTTCTCCCATGTTTTCTTCATAACGCCCCCTATTGCGCTTTCTCCATTTCATAAAGCGCTTCGCGTTGCGGCTGCGTCGCCTTTCCTGTACTTCCCAAGGGCGCACGCTCACCGTCATCCCCCTTTCAGTATCTTTCCCTTTCCTTTGCGATGACCTGATACCGCACTACTGAGATGTGGTATTGAGGAAGATCAATCGCTGAAGTTAGGCGGCAAGCCTAGCAACCGCCCGTCGCGCCAATGCGGTTGCGCTCTACGGCTGCCGTCTTAATCGGCGCAGCAGTCGCGGCAGCTTGGCGAAGTTCGCTGCCATGCGGCGGGCCTGGTCTACGCGAGATCAAACGAAACGCGAAGTTCGGTGACGATCCTGTCGAATTCAGCAGTATACGTCGTCGCGAGTGAGGGGGCAGCGATGTAATTCGTCCCATCCATAGGTCTTGCTACGCTCTGTAAGTTCATGCCTGCTTCGATGCACCGATCCCAAATAACGTTGACAACATTGTCATTTTACCAACACAGCGGCGCGTGAGAACATGCCGCTTTCTCTGACATGGAGGCCACTATGGCGCGGACAAAACAAGGTTCCAAACGGAAGCGTCGAAGGACAGCCTTGGTGTTGGGGGCGGCCGGGGTTTCTTTGACAATGGCGGGCGGCGCAGCGGCCAGCGCGTCCGCAACGAATGTACCGTCGCAAGACACCGCACCGAGAATTGTCCTCGCTGAGGAGGAAATCTCTGACGTCAGCTTGGCGACCTTCTACGTCTTCGACAAAGAAAGCGAGTCCCCGCTTCGCCGAGGCTTGAGACTTGCAGCAGGCGGTCACGGCTGCGGCGGAGGAGGAGGCTGCGGCGGCGGAGGTGGCTGCGGCGGCGGGGGTCGTGGCTGCGGCGGCGGGGGACATGGCTGCGCGGCTGCGGCTGGCGGTTGCGCAGCTCATGGCTGCGCTGGCCGTGGCTGCGCGGGTCGCGGCGGCAGAGCCTGTAGGGGCTGCGGCGGCGGTTGCGGTTGCGCTGGCTTTTGGATTGGAGGCTGCTGGGGCTGCGCCGGAGGAGACTACACCAACTGCTGGCAATGGGATCCAGCCTCGGGCCAATGGGTCTCCGTCTGCTATTAAGCACCGTTTCGGCGGCTGACGTGGTAAAACGGTAAACCACGCCCAGCGTCATACCGTGCTTGGCCGGCGGCGTTCCAGTTCGGCAACGATCATGCCGAAGCTAGATGCTTTTCCGGCTCGGTGATGCCCGGTCGCTGCACGAGACCAATGAACTTGGCACCTACATCACTGCCGCTCCGCCAGACTACCCTGAATTTA
>Ga0187871_10004462_pt1 | contig 10492 bp, 8 predicted proteins | sample June2016WEW_16_1_FD_132988 | JGI IMG/M metagenome (GOLD analysis project Ga0187871, IMG submission 132988) | Peatland microbial communities from SPRUCE experiment site at the Marcell Experimental Forest, Minnesota, USA - June2016WEW_16_10 | ecosystem: Environmental > Terrestrial > Soil >...
GCGGCTGAAGATCCGGCAGGTAGCCAGGGCGCTCCTCATCCATCCCAGGCACCTGCCCTACGACGTGGTGGCGGGCATCGCCAGCGGCTGCTGATCGCGGGCCGGCCCGGTCCCGGCCGCGGCTGGTCGTGGCGCCCGGGTGCTACGGCCGCCGGAGCTGTGCCGCTCAGGGACGGGTGCCGAACGACGGCCTGCCCGGCTGGACGCGCAACAGGGCATACGCATCGCGGACCCAGTCGCACAGCAGCGGCCTGGTCTCACGCGGATCGATGATCTCCTCCACGCCGAACCGCTCCGCGGTCCGCAGCGGGCTGCGCACCGCATCGAGCCGGGCCCGGATGTCGGCGAGCATCGCGGCGGGATCATCGGCCCGTTCCAGCTCGGCCCGGTAGGCGGCCTCGATTCCGCCTTCAACGGGCAGCGAGCCCCAGTCCGCTGACGGCCACGCCCAGCGGCGCGCCAGGCGGTGCCGGTTGACAATGCCAGCACCGCCCACCCCGAAGACGCGGCGGATGATGACCTCGGCACCCGGCACGCTGGCCTGATAGACGGCGCTGATGGCCCGCACGCCATGGCGGATGGTGGCGCGATGCTCCGCACGGGTGCCGATGAGCAGCCCGGGCTGGTCGGTCAACGTCACGATCGGCAGGTGGAAGGTCGAGCACAGGTCGGCTAGCCGGGTCACCGCCTCCGCGCCCTCGACGGTCAGGCAGCCCCCGGCCACGTAAGGATCACCCGCGACGACGCCCACCGGATGTCCGTCGAGCCTGGCCAGCGCGGTGACCGTCGACCCGCCGTAACGCTGCACCTCCATGACCGACCCAGCGTCGAAGACCGCCGTCATGATGGCCCGGATCCGGTACGGCTGGCGCCGGTCGCGCGGCACGGCGGAAAGCAGGGAATCGTCGCGCCGGCCGGCCGGATCCGCGCAGCCGATGACTGGCGGCCGCTCGTATGCGCTCTGCGGAAGGTAGGAAAGGAAGCGCCTGATCATCTCGAATGCCGCCGGCTCCGATGCCGCAACCAGATCCACGGCGGCATTCCTGCTGTGCACCGAAGACCCGCCCAGATGCTCCTTGTCCACATCTTCCCCGGTCCCGCTCTTCACGACGGGCGGTCCGGCGACGAACAGCTGCGCCGTGCCTTCGACCAGGACCGACAGATGCGCCATGCAGAGCCGGGCGGCACCAAGGCCGGCCACTGGCCCGAGACCCGCAGCGGCCACGGGAACTACCGACATGTTGTCAACGACGTAGTCCCAGCCCGGGTTGGCGGGAACGTAGGTGTGTCCCATCTGCTCGAGCATCTTCACGCTGCCGCCCCCGCCGGTACCCTCGACAAGCCGCACCAGCGGCAGCCGCAGCTGGTTCGCCAGCCGCTCGGCGTAGATCTGCTTGCCGATGATCGCGGCGTCGGCGGCGCCGCCGCGGATCGTGAAGTCGTCCCCGCCCACCACGACCTTGCGGCCGGCGATCCGGCCCGTTCCAGTGACAAAGTTGGCCGCCGTGAAGCCGGTCAGCTCACCATCTTCGCCATAGGCGGCATGGCCCGCGAGCCCGCCGATCTCGTGGAACGAGCCCTGGTCGAGCAGCGCCGCCAGGCGCTCCCGCACCGTGAGCCTGCCTGCGTCATGCTGCCGGCGGATCTTCTCGGCCCCGCCCAGCTGGCCCGCCAGCTCCTGCCTGCGGCGAAGCTCGTCCAATTCCGGCTGCCACGTCATGCCAGTCACCCGCCCTGCTCAGGGCGCCCGATGCGGACGTCGACCCCCGGCGAGTAATGCACCAGCGGCTCGCCATCGGGTGGCGGGAGCCCGGCCGCGGCGATCAGCTGGTCATCGACGGCTTCGACCTCCGCACGGCAGAGCGGCCACGGCCGGTGCCAGGCTCGCGCGAACCGGTACCTGCTGCCGGAGACGCTGAAGAGCATCCACCGCGCCGTGAGGAAATGGTCACGCTCGTCCAGGCCAGCGGCGCTGTACGGATCACCGACGCTGATCCGCACCCGGCTGGCCGCAGGCGGACCCGGCCACCGGCGGCTGCAGCCGTAACTGACCTTCCGGCCCCGGGTGGCGAGCCGCATCGAGGACCAGAAGTACGGCAGCCGGTAGGTGGTGCGGGCGACGACGACAGCCCCGAGGCGAGCGGCGTCGAGGGACAGGAACCAGATGCCGGCCCGGCCCTGGCCGTCCCGGACGTAGGTCCGCACGTTGGTCTCGCAGAAGTTCGACGCCCACGGCGCATGGCGGCCGCCGGGCGTCGAAACCCGCATGAAGAACGGCACCAGGCCTACCCACGCCGTTCCGCCCAAAGTGTCGACCTGCAGGCCCTCGGGCAGCAGCCGCTGCACATCCGCCGGGTCGACTGGCCAGTGCAGGAAGGTCAGCCGTTCCCAGCGCTGCCCCATCACCGGCCGGTCCACGGTGAACGGGCACGAACCCGGGGCCGTCACGTCATGTCGTCCTGCAGCCAGATCGCCTGCTTTCACACGCCCATCATGGGCCAGCGCCCGCGAGTCCCGGCGGGCGGCGTGTCAATTGCCGCCGCGCCGCAGACCGGCCAGCACGGCCCGGAGCAAGTCCACGATCCGCGGTCCCCAGCGAGACGCGATGTCGTCGTTGAGCAGGATGACGTGCCCGGATTTGACGGCGGCAAGCCCGGACCAGCCCGGCCGGCTCCGCACCGTCGCGGCGCTCTGATGGCAGCAGACAGTATCGGCAAGGATGATGTAGTCCGGGTTGGCCTTCAGGATGAACTCGGCCGACAGCTGCGGATACCCGCCGGCCGCCGCGGCGCCCTTGGCGCTATCGGCGATGCTCTTCATTCCGAGCAGCCCGAGCAGCTTGCCGATGAACGTGGCCGAAGTCACCGAGTAGTAGGTCTGGTCAAGCTCGTAGTAGTAGGTCGCCGGTGCGGAGTGGGATGGGACGGCGGCCACGATCTGGCTGATCTGGCTGCGCAGGGTCGTCACCTCACGCTCGGCCTGCGGGAGGTTTCCTGTCGCGCGGCCAAGCTGGTCGAATTCGGCATAGACCCCGTTGACGCTGGCCGGCGCGGGCAGCTCGAGCACCGGGATGGAGAACCCGGCGAGGCTCTTAGCCAGGCCGTTGGTGTTGTTCGAGACGACCACCAGGTCCGGCTTGTCCGCCACGATGGCCTCAACGTTCGGGTCAAAGTACGACAGCTTGGTCCTGGGTGCCTGCGGGGGGTAGTCGGAATCAGAGTCCACGGCCCTGACCTGATGGCCGGCGCCGATGGCGTAGAGCATCTCGGTGGCGGTCGGCGACAGCGACACAATCGCGGTGGGCCGCTTGCTGATGTGCACCGCTCCGTTGGCGGCCATCACCATGGTCGGGAACGCCCCGGCGGCGGCACTTCTTGATGCGCTGCCTGACCCGCCGCCGCCCGCTGAACTGGTCTGGGAGCTGCCGCATCCGGTAGCTGCGGTGGCGAGGACCGCGACGATGGCGAGTGCCGGCAGCCGGCGGGTTAGTAGCTGCATGATCATTCATCCTCCGTGCTCGTGGAGGACGAAGTGCGTCCGTTGCGAGGCCATCCAGGCTCGGAACGAGCCGCCCTTCCTCCGAGGACAGGTCGTCGACCCTGAGCCAGGCGTCCGGGCTTGTCCTCGGCAGGAGGCATCACCGTTGCGGGACAGCGCCGGATTCGCACCGGCTTCGCTGTGCTCAGCGCCGTCCCGGCTTGCCGGGACACGCGGATCCTACTCCCCGGTGGCGGTCCGCGCACCGGCAATGGACGGCCAGCCGAAGCTCCGTGTCACCACAGGGCGAGAACCAGCAGCACCACTGCCGTGGAGACCTCTATCAGCGCGCCGAACACATCGCCTGTCATTCCGCCGAGCCGCCGCCGGGCGCCCCGGTGCAGCAGCGCGGCCGCGAGCAAGCCCGCCACGACCGCCGCCAGGCCGCGCCCGGCAAAGGAGATGCCACCGGTCGCTGCGCCGCCCGCGCCGACCACCGCGAGCAGGGCTACGAGAGCTATCGCCCTGGCCCGTGCCGTGGTTGCGCCGGCGATCAGCGCGCCGAACCCGCCGGGCCGCGCGGCAGGCGAGCCGGCCGCCAGAATCACCGCGACCCGGCTGGTGACCACCGCGGCCACCAGCGCGACGGCGCTCGGCAGCTCGGGGGCCAGCGTCGCGAGGGCAGTGACCTGCAGGAGAATAACGAGGACCAGTGCCGCGACGCCCATCGGCCCGATGTCGGACCGGCGCATGATGTCGAGGGCCTCCGCGCGCGGACGGCGGCTGCCGAGCCCGTCGACAGTGTCGGCCAGCCCGTCGAGGTGCAGCCCGCCGGTCAGCACCCCCAGCACCGCGACCGCGATTGTCGCAGCCAGCAGCCTGCGCGGCCCGGAGTGGCCGCCGGCCTCGACGGCGAGCAGTGCGCCGCCCGCCACGGCTGCGAGCAAGCCGCCGAGCACCGGCAGCCAGGCAAGGGCCCGGGCTGCGCTATCCCTGCGGATCTCGGCCGGACCGGCCACCGGAATGACCGTGAACAGGCTCAGCGCGGTCCGCCAGGGCGCGACCGGGGGCGCCGGTTTCATCGCAGCCGCTGGGCGATGCCGGCTGTGCAGAGCCAGACCTCGCTGGACCCGGCAGCGATGCGGGCATTGAGCCGGCCCAGCTCATCCCGGTACCGGCGCCCGGAGGCGGTGGCGGGTACGACCCCTGAGCCGACCTCGTTGCTGACCGCCACGACCGGACGTCGGGCCGCCTGCCACGCCGTCACGAGCCGGTCTGCACGTGCGGCCAGCTCCCGGTCGGCGCCCGGCTGCCCGGACCAGACCCCGCAATCGTCCATGACCCGCGCGAGCCAGGTGGACAGGCAGTCCACCAGCGCCGGCACCGCGGTGCCCGGCTCGGCCAGCACCCGGGCCACGTCGAGCGTCTCCTCCGTCCGCCAGTGCGCGGGGCGCCGCTCCTGGTGGTCACGAACGCGCTCGTCCCACTCGGGGTCGCCCGCGCCAGGCAGCGGCCCGGTCGCAACGTAGTCGACAGCTCCGTGGCCGGCCAGCATCGCTTCCGCGCTTGCCGACTTGCCGGATCTCGCACCGCCGAGTACCAGCACCCGGCGGGCCAGGCGCGCGGTGCCCGGCCGCTGACCCGGCGCGGTGTCCGCCCGCTGCGGCGGCGCGGTGCCCGCCGGACGCTCCGGCGCGGTGCCCGCCGGCGCTTCCGGCGCGGTGCCCGGCCGCTCATCCGACGCTGTATCGCCGGTGCGGATGCACCAGATCCGCGCTCGCTCGGCGTCCGCTGCCACCGTGGCGTTGACCCGCCGCTGGCCGGTGCACGCCAGTACGAGCCAGGCGCCGTCCAGGTCGCTGGCGTCGTAGCCGCGCCTGCGAGCGATGATGAGCCCGCCGGACGCCAGTTCGGCCAGCGATGTGCTCAGCTCCGGGGCGACCACTACGACGTCGGCGCCAGCGGCGCGCAGCCCGGCCACCCGCCGCGCGGCGACGCAGCCCCCGCCGACCACGACAGCGAGGCGGCCCTGCATGGGCAAGCTCACCGGGTAGGCCGTAGCCTCTGGATGGCCCGGGGTGCCCGCCCCCATCGCGTCAGTCCTTAGCGCCGGACACGCCGGCGCTATCGAACGTCGCGACGTCCCGCAGGACCCGCGCCGCCGAGGCCACGATCGGCAGCGCCAGGGCGCCTCCCGAGCCTTCGCCGAGGCGAAGTTCCAGGTCGAGCAGTGGCCGTAGCTCCAGGGTGGCGAGGGCCCGCCGGGCGCCAGGCTCGGTCGAAAGGTGCCCTGCCACCATGCAGTGCGCTACGTCAGGGGCGAGCGCGCGAGCGGCCAGCGCCGCCGCGCAGGCGATCACGCCATCCAGCACCACCGGCACCCGCAGCGCCGCCGCACCGAGGAGGAAGCCTGCGAGCGCGGCATGCTCAAGGCCCCCCACCATCGCCAGCGCGCCCACCGGATCCGCCGGATCGGGCCGGTGCCTGGCGAGCGCGCGCCGTACCGCATCCACCTTCCGCGCCCAGGTCTCGTCGTCAACTCCGGTACCCCGGCCGGTGATGGCGCTGGGGTCGGCGCCAGTGAACACCGACACCAGGGCCGCCGACGCGGTCGTGTTCGCGATACCCATGTCCCCGGTCACCAGGCAGCGGTTCCCCGCCGCGACGAGATCCCTGGCTGTCTCGATGCCTACCTCGATGGCGGATTCGGCCTCTTCCCGGCTCATGGCGGGCCCGGCCGTCATGTCGGCGGTGCCGGGCCGCACCTTGCGCGGGAGCAGCCCAGGGGCCGGCGGAAAGTCGGCGATGACGCCAACGTCGATGACGCAGACCTCGGCGCCGGCCTGCGCGGCGATCGCGTTGACCACGGCCCCGGCGGCGAGGAAGTTCGCCACCATCTGCGCGGTGACCTCCTGCGGCCAGGGCGTCACGCCCTGGGCGTGCACGCCGTGATCGCCTGCGAACACGGCAATCACGGCTGGCTCGGGCAGCGGCGGAGGGCACTCGCCGGACAGCCCGGCGAGCTGCACTGACAGGTCCTCCAGCACGCCCAGCGATCCGCTTGGCTTGGTCAGGCGTTCCTGTCGCTCCCGTGCCGCGGCCATCGCCGCGCCGTCGGGCGGCTCGATGGCGGCGATCGTGTCGGTCAGGAGACGTGCTGGCTCCGCCCCGGGCAGGCCACGCTGTCCCCACCTGCCGTCATGAACCGCCCCGGCCAGGGGCCGCTGCCGCGCCCAGCCGGACAGCGCAAGTTCCGGTGCGGGAGGGAATGCCTCAACGTGGCCCACGCACAGGTACGCTACGACCTCCAGGTGCGCGGGCAACTCCAGCGCGGCCGCCAGTTCTCGCTCCTCGAAGAAGCTCACCCATCCGACGCCCAGCCCTTCGGCGCGCGCGGCGAGCCAGAGGTTCTGGACTGCGCAGACGCTCGAGTACACCGCCACCTGAGGCTGCGCGTGGCGGCCGAGTACGTGTCGGCCGCCCCGGGTAGGGTCGCACGTCACGACGATGTTGACCGGGGCGTCCAGGATCGCCTCGACCTTGAGCGTGCTGAAGGTCAGCGCCCGTGACCTGGGCAGCGAGGCTGCGAACAGGTCTTGCTGGGTGCGCGCGAGCGCATGGATGCGCGCTCGGCTAGCGCGGTCGCGCAAGACGATGAAGTCCCACGGCTGGCTAAGGCCGACGCTGGGTGCCTGATGCGCGGCCGCCAGCACCCTGGTGAGCAGGTCGTCGCTGACTGGATCAGGCCGGAATCCGTTACGCACATCCCGGCGCGCGGCGACCAGCCGGTAGAAAGCGTCGATATCAGGCTGAGCAAAGCTGTGATCGGCATTCGGCATGACGGGATCCGGCACCACAGGAGGAGCCTTCCTCGGGGTAACCGCGCCCCGGTGTGAAGGATCGACGGCCGGAGTTTCCTGGCTCCCGGATCGAAGCTCCCTCCGGCCTTCCCACCGCTGCGCGGTCGTGGCCAACGCGAGAGTCGCTCCCCGGTGACAGTGGCGGGACCGCGCCGGATTCGCACCGGCTTCCTGCACTACCGTCGACGGACGTGGCCGACTAAACCACTGTCGGAGCCGCGCCGTCAACTGCAGGTCAGGGTTTCCCTGGGCCCATCCCGGGGCCGGGATGCCGAGCGCTTCGAGCAGCTACAGCGGCCAGGAGCCTGGTCGCGGGCAACGGCCAGCCTCGGCGAGGCGGGGCTCCGCGCTGCCGGGCCGGAATGCGAACGGCCCGTGGTTCCGCCGCCATGACGAGTATGACGAGGGATATGGTTTAAATGGACGAGCAAGGATAAGCGCCATCATGTCGTCTACGGCCGATCTGGCGATCCCGCTCATCGGGGCCTTTCCTGCTTTATAGTAATCCGTTAAAATGTCGTGAACCAGATGGCGAGGTGCTGGACGCTTCGACCGGCAGGATCACGACGGTTAGCTGGACACGGGCCCGGGGTAGCACCCGGCGGGAACGCAAGGCCGGGTCATGTATCTGCGGCGGTTGGTGGCGGCACTGCTTGCGGTGCCCATCGCTTTTGCGCTGCTCTCAAGTTTTCCCGTGGCTTCGGAAGCGAGCATCGGGGTAGGCGTGCAAGCCGGGCCGGTCCGGCTCGGCGGCGTGGCGCACCCGGGCGGAAGCTATGCACTCCCGCCCGTCTATGTCGTCAACACCGGTACCGAGCCTGAGCTGGTCGGCGTGCGGATCGACCGGCTGTCCCGCGGTGCTGGCAGGCCGGTCCCGCCGTCCTGGGTCCGCGCTGGCCCCAGCGTGCAGCTGGCACCGCACGGGGCGGCCCGGATTACCCTGCAGCTCATCGTGCCAGGCGACGCCGGGACCGGTGACTACCTGAGCGACGTCGTCGCCTACGGCTCGGTGCGGATCTCGGTGGGGCAGGCGAATCTCGGCGTCGCTGCCGCCACCAAGCTGCAGTTCCATGTCGGGCCTGGAGCGGTCCAGGGGTTCTGGCCAGCCGTGCCTGCGCCCGCGGTGTGGGCCGCGATCGGGCTGCTCCTGCTCGCGGCCGCCGTCCTCGGCCTGCGCAGGGCCGGCTATCAGATCAGGGTCGAGCGGAAGACCGCCGGCCACAGCAGCACTGACCTCGAGGAGGGGCACATTGAGGCGTAACGCGCTGCGCGGCGCCCTCGCGCTGACCGCGTTGATCGGACTGGCCGGATGCGGTACCGCCAGCGCGTCGCCCCCATCCGCTGGCCACGCCGCGAGTATCGCGGTCTCGCTCCACGTCGTGCCGACGATACGCTCAGTCACCGTGTCCCCGGCGACGGCCAAGTTCGCTGATTGCCGCGGCGGGACAGCCAGCCTGAACACCGCCTCGACGCCGACGGCCCTCGGCTACCCGAACGGGCGATGCTGGCTAGGAAGACCTGGAACCGCCTTTCCCATCACGATTACTAATACGGGTATCGCCTCCTACATATACGTGAATGGCTCGAATGCGGTCCCATCCGACAGCGGCAACCAGTGGAGCCTTTGCAACCCGGGAGACAATGCGACCGTCGCCTGCACCAGCGAGAAGGGAATTCTCCCTGGCCAGGATCAGTACGTCGTGGCGAACTTCAGCCCCAGCAGGGGGCCGACGGCCGCTGGCCTGACGAATACCCCGGCGTGTGACACCGGGTTCGGCCCGGGCAATAGCTGCTGGACGACCTACGGGCAGTCGCAGCGGGAAGGCATCGGGCTCACCGGCCCTTCGATAAGCGACGATTCATCGACGTCGTGGACTGTCACGATCACCTGGACACCAGTTCCGAAGTAACGTGAGCCGCGATTGCCCGCGTGGCCTGCCGATCCGCGGGCCGGATGCAGCTGCCGTACTCCAGGATGGCGGCGCCGCCTGTCGGCGCGGCGCTCCGAACCGGGCTGTGGCCGCGGCTACGCTGGCCCGGCTAGCTCCCCGATGAACGGGGCCGGGAGCTGGTGAATTCCGGGGGGAATGGTTCCATTGCGACGTCTCATTGCGCTGCGGCCGGCCGCGATCACGCTGGTGCTGTCAACGGGAGTCCTGCTGACTACCGCGGGGAATGCGGTACAGGCGATGGCGGCGCCAGGGCCCCGGCCTATTTCTGGAAAGGTCAGCCTCATCCCCCGGCCTGTTGCTGCGGCCCCGCAGGTGCCGCTCGGGGCCCGCCCCATCGGGCCGGTGCCGGCTTCGTGGCGGCTCGACTTCGATATCGTGCTGCGGCCGAGAGATCCGCACGGTCTGCAGGCTCTTGCTACCGCCGTTTCCGTCTCGGCCTCGGCTGAGTACCACCACTTCCTGCGCCCGGCCCAGTTTGCCGTCCGGTTCGGTCAGCCGCAGGCCATTGTCGGCAGCGTCGACGCTGCGCTGCGCGGCGTCGGCCTTGTTCCCGGGCCGGTCAGTGCCAATCACCTGGTGATCCCGGTGGCCACCACGGTGGGCCGGGCTCGCGTGATTCTGCATACCCAGTTTGTGCGATACCGCCTTGTTTCAGGCCGGGTGGCGCTGGCGAACACGTCGGCCCCGCAGCTGCCGGCGACCGCCGCTCGCCTGACCCAGGCCGTGCTGGGACTGAACAACCTGGCCACCGTGACGCCAGCCGCGATGCGACCGCAGCGTGACCGGCGGCAGGCATCCCCGGCCAGCCCGGCCGTCATCGGCCCCCAGCCATGCCAGGCCGCGGTGCGAGCGGCCCGGCGCAATGGCAGCTGGACCTATAACCAGCTCGCCAGGGCATACTCGCTCACCGGCAGCGCCGCCCAGGGCCGCGAGGGGGCCGGGGTGACCATAGCGCTCTTGGAGCAGCAACCATGGTGGGCCAGCGATATCACCGAGTTCCAGGCGTGTTACGGCACCAGCGCGCTGGTCAGCAGGGTGCAGGTCGACGGGGGCGCCGGGCGCGGACCCGGCCGTAACGCGGAGGCGCTCCTGGACATCGAGACGGTCGTAGCGCTGGCGCCCCAGGCGGCCCTGCTGGTCTATGACGCGCCGGCCGCCGATTACGCCAAGTCCGTGATCGACGAGTACACGCGGATTGTCGAC
>Ga0187871_10004464_pt1 | contig 10481 bp, 2 predicted proteins | sample June2016WEW_16_1_FD_132988 | JGI IMG/M metagenome (GOLD analysis project Ga0187871, IMG submission 132988) | Peatland microbial communities from SPRUCE experiment site at the Marcell Experimental Forest, Minnesota, USA - June2016WEW_16_10 | ecosystem: Environmental > Terrestrial > Soil >...
GCGAAGCGGTGCGCCCTTTGTCCACACCAGTCCGCAGCTCTTTGGCTCGGCTTAAAAACCGCTTCCATCCTAAAAGCACCTAAAAACTCCAATTAAAAAACACCAGAAAATCCCGGAAGAACCCAAAATAGAGGATCCTGAGACGTTAATCCAATACCGTGCGCCGTGAACCTGCCGATGCCTTTCCTGTTTTACCTATCCCGTTGTTCCTTTGATTGTTCGGGTGAACACACACCGGGGTCACATCTTAACATTCAACATTTGAGACATGCTCCGGTTTTCGGAAATGTTAAATGTTAAGATTTGACCCCGGTCAGGTCCCGCTATCACTTGCCGCCCGCTTTGGTGACGCCATTTTTGTGGCTGCCGGATTGCGCGACCAAGCCGAAACCGTGTTTGCGAAATACTTTGACGACTTCGTTGGCGTTGCGAACTGGAAATCGACGGCTCCCGGCACGGCGAGTTCCATGAGTTTCGCGCCTCTGCGCAGCTTGACGGGAGCGGGTTCAAACCAGAGTTCCACGGCCTCCCTGGCATTGGCGACCGCTTCTTCCTCCGTGTCGCCGGCGGAAGCGCAGCCGGGGAGTTCCGGGAAGACCGCCGACCAGCGATGGGTTTCGGGGTCGAGTTCAACCAAAAGACGCAATTTCATGGCGGCAACTTGACCGGGTTTGTCGAGCGCGGCAAGCCCAAGCCACTTTCCCCGAATGGGGGCCGCGACGCAGCACGGCCCTGCCAATCGTGGGGAAGGACATAACCCGGCAATTTTTGCCCGTCAACCCGCCATTGCGCATACGTACTTACGGCTCCTTACGGTTGCTAACGGCTCACCTTACGGGTCGGACCTCAAAGAAACCCTTTGTTTATGCGGGTCCTAACGGCCTAACGGCTCCAGACCCCTGGAGAGGCGGCATGGGCGACTTCCTGCCCGCCAGTGCGATGCCCGGCCCCTCGAAGAACCCAACGGAGTGTTGGAGTGTTGGAGTAATGGGGTTTCCCATCACGCCATCACTCCATGACCCCACCACTCGACCTACAGTTGACGTATGTCGCTTATGTCGCGGCTGAACCAGCCCCCGGTTGTCGCTTGATTTCACTGCCCGGCCCCGCTCCGCGGCACCCGGTTCCAGGCGTTCGCCGCCCTGGAGGTGGACGAGATAATAGTGGGGCTGGCAAGCCTCGGGCGGCTTCATCGTGTCCCTTCGGGACAGCCGGACAGGGCGGCCATTGAGGTCTCTTGACCTTGTAGCAGCCAGACCGGACTACAATTAGTGAGCAGAAAACGCCTCAAATCCTCAAAACCCACTTTTATCTCGTCCACCCCCGCCCTGGACGCGGCTTGACAAAAGGGGGTTTTTGCGCAAAACTTAGGAGTGGGTTTTATCCGATGCACAAATCACTTCTATGAAGACTATTGTCCAAATTGGGCTGTTGTTCTGTCTCCAGTTCACGGGGATGTCCCAGCCGGTCCAAATGCAGTCGTTGCAAGGCCATGTGCCGGCGGCGGCCGCCCGCTTGACACCTGTGGGGCGGCTGGAGGCGAACCGCGAGTTGAAGCTGGCGATTGGGCTGCCCTTGCGGGACAAGAAAGGGCTGACCAACCTGTTGCAGGCAATTTATGACCCGGCCAGCCCCGAGTACCGGCATTTTCTGACGCCCGCGCAGTTCGCGGAGCGGTTTGGCCCGACGGAAGCGGATTATCAGGCGGTCACGGCGTTTGCCGTCGCCAACGGGCTGACGGTTACAGCCACGCATCCCAACCGCGTCCTGCTCAATGTCAGCGGGCCGGTGTCGAATATCGAAAAGGCATTCCATCTGACGATGCGGACATACGCGCATCCGCGGGAAAACCGGGAGTTTTATGCGCCGGATGCGGAGCCGTCGTTGAACCTGGCGGCGCCGGTGTTGCACATCAGCGGCTTGAACAATTACCTGCTGCCGCATCCGATGAGCCTGAGAAAGAAACCGCTGGGCGGCGTTTCCGGGCCGCTCGCCATTGACGGTTCGGGGCCTGACAGCACTTTCATGGGCAATGACTTCCGCGCGGCCTACGTGCCGGGCCTGGCCCTGACCGGCACGGGACAATCGGTCGGTTTGGCGGAATTCGACGGCTATTACGCCAGTGACATCACCAACTACGCCGCCCAGGCCGGGGAGCCGGCCGTCCCGCTCAAGAATGTCTATTTGGACGGGTTTGACGGGACTCCCGGAGGCGGCAATGTCGAGGTGGCGCTGGACATTGACATGGCGATCTGCATGGCGCCGGGCCTCTCGTCGGTGGTCGTTTATGAAGGGGAATTGCCCGACAGCGTTTTGAGCCGGATGGCGACGGACAATCTGGCCCGGCAACTAAGTTCCTCGTGGACTTATGAGATAGACGCAACGTCGGATCAGATGTTCCAGCAATTCGCGGCACAGGGACAGTCGTTTTTCAATGCGTCCGGGGACAGCGACGCGTATTTGGCTGGAGAAATCCCGACGCCGTGCGACGACCCGAACATCACCAGCGTGGGGGGCACGACGCTGACGACCAGCGGGCCGGGAGGCGCGTGGGTCTCGGAAACGGTGTGGAATTGGGATGTTGAGTATGGAACGGATTACGATGGGGAGGGAGGCAGCGGCGGAATCAGCAGCACCTACCCGATCCCAAGCTGGCAGGCGGGCGTGAGCATGGCCTCCAACCAGGGGTCCACCACCTTCCGCAACATCCCCGATGTGGCGCTAATTGCGGACAATGTATTTCTGGTGGCGGACGACGGCGAAGAGGGGGAAGTTGCCGGGACGAGTTGCGCGACGCCGTTGTGGGCGGCGTTCACCGCCTTGGTCAATCAGCAAGCGGCGGCCGGCAACCGCCCGCCGCTGGGCTTCATCAATCCGGCGATTTATGCGCTGGGCCTGGGCGCAAGCTATACCAATGGCTTTCACGACATTACCACCGGCAACAACACCTGGAGCGAAAGCCCGGCCAATTACTATGCCGTTCCGGGCTACGACCTTTGCACCGGCTGGGGCACGCCCAATGGTAGCAACCTGGTCAACCTGCTGGCGCCGCCGGATCCGTTGCAAATTTCGCCTATGGGCGGTTTCGTTTCCAGTGGAGGGATGGGGGGACCGTTCACACCGGCGTCTCAAGTCTATACGCTGGCTGACGATGGAAAGACGCCGCTCAATTGGGACGTTGGCGTTTCCGCCAACTGGCTTGCCGTCTCACTCACACTGACTCCCGGCGGGGGCGAGGACGTCACGGTGAGCTTCAACGCGAACGCCGGGATTTTGCTTCCGGGCGCTTACAGCGCGATGGTTGAGTTCACCAATCTGTCGGATGGCTCCGTCCAGAGCCGCCCCGTCACCTTGTCCATCATCAAGCCGCCGGTGATCACGGCCCAGCCGGGCAATCTGACCTTGATTGGCGGAATGACGGCCACCTTCGCCGCGACTGCCGCCGGGGGACTGCCGCTCACCGGCCAGTGGCAGTATAATGGAACCAATTTGACCAACAGCGGGAGAATCTCCGGCGCCCAAACAACGGTGACCGATGCGGGGAACATCTACGGCTCCTTCGCCGACATCCTGACCATCAGCAATGTGACCGCCACCGATGGCGGCACCTACACATTGGTGGCGAGCAACGCGGCGGGAGTCGCCGTCAGTTCCAGCGCGGTTTTAACCATCATGCCTTCGGCTCCCGTGATCCTCCAGCAACCGGCTAGCCAGACGGTGCTATTCGGCGCAACGGCGCAATTCACTGTCGAGGCGGACGGCACCGCGCCGCTGGCTTACCAGTGGCAGGAGAATGCAACCAACTTGACGGACGGGGGCGCCATTTCGGGGTCCGCCACCCCCGCTCTGACGATCCGAAACGCATCGGGAACCAACATTGGAACTTATACCGTAGTCATCAGCAACTCCATCGGCACGGCCTCCAGCACCGGCGCTGTGCTGCAGGTGCTGGTCCCCATGCCGGGCGGGCAATTGGTCCAGAACGGGGGGTTTGAAACCGGCAACTTCAATTACTGGAGTGAATCGGGCAATTTTACCGATTGCGCGGTCAGCGGGAGTGTTCCCGCCGTATATTCGGGAAACTACGGCGCGCTGCTGGGCCCGGTCGGCACGCTTGGCTATCTGTCGCAATCGTTGCCGACGGCCGCGGGGCAGGCTTATGTCCTCTCTCTGTGGCTGGACAGCCCGGACGGCCTGACGCCGAATGAATTTGAGGTGGTGTGGAACGGAACGGTGCTGTTTGATCAAACCAATATCGGCGCCATCGGCTGGACCAACCTCCAGTTCTATGTCTCGGCTGCGGCCGCCGGCACCGACTTGCAATTGGGATTCCGGGACGACCGAACTTTTCTGGGCCTGGACAATGTCCAAGTCACTCCGCTGGCCGCCGCCAACGGTCCGCCCGTCGTTGCCACGCAACCGGCCGGCCAGATCGCGATGGCCGGAGGCAGCGCTTCCTTTAAAGTCGTGGCGGCCGGACAATTGCCCTTGTTCTACCAATGGCAGTTTGACGGCGCCAACATCACCAATGCCACCAACGCGACTCTCGTGCTGGCCAAGCTCACCACCAACCAGACGGGCGCCTACGGCGTGGTGATTTCCAATTCCCTGGGTTGGACGGCCAGTTCCAACGCGACTCTGACCGTTCTGGTGGGAAGCCAGGAGTTAATCACCTTTGACGACTTGACCGGCACAGAAGAGCCGGTGCCGGCGGTTTACGACAGCCTGGTTTGGAGCAATTTCAATTATCTTGATGCCTTGACCTTTGGCGAGCCAAGCGGCTTTGCCGCCGGCGTCGTATCGGACCCCAATGTCGCTTACAACGACTACGGCACTCCCGCAGCCATAAGCAGCGCCGTGCCGTTTGATTTTCTCTCCGCCGACCTGACGTCGGTGTGGAATGACGGCCTGCGGGTCGAGTTGCAAGGATACAACGGCGCCTCGTTAATCTATGACAGCACCTACACCTTGAATGTTACCGCTCCGCTGCTGGTCCAGCCCGATTACCTCGGCGTGACTTCGGTGCAGTTCATCTCCTCCGGCGGCTCGGTGCATCCCGGCTATGCCGGTAGCGGCGAGCACTTCGCGATGGACAACGCCACGGTTGTCTTTCCGCCGAGTCCGCCGGTCATCACCCTCCAGCCCACCAATGAAACCGTGGTGACCGGCGCGGTTGTCACATTTACGGTGGCGGCCTCCGGTTCATCGCCGCTGGGCTACTCCTGGCGCCGCAACGGCGTGCCGATTACCAGTGGCGCGAACTCCCCCAGCTATTCCACCAATAATGTGCGGGTGGCCGACACCGGCAGCCAGTTCAGTTGTGTGATTACCAACGCTTACGGCTCGGTTACCAGCGCCGTTGCGGGACTGACCGTGATTGTTCCGCCCGGCTCGAGCGTCCTGACCCAGGGCAACCTCGTCGTGACGATCACCAACTACGGCGGCCGGATTAGCTCCGTCCTGTTCAAGGACATTGAGCTTTACAAGGTGGGCTATGTGATATGCGACTGGGGATTGCAAACGGGCACCAACGCGGCGACCTTCGTCCACAACGAAGCCAACTACGGCAATATCGGCCAGCCGATGAGTTTGGCGGCCTCCAACGCCGCCTCGGCGTCGTACACCGGGACTTACACCGCGGGCGGCGCCAATGTGGCCGTCGGCCGCCAATACGCCCTGGTCCCGGGCTTCGATGTTCTGTCAACCACACAAACGTTCACCAATAACGGCCCCGGCAACATCACCTTGCGCTGCTTCGACACGCTGGGTCCCGACTGGCTGTCCAACAATGTGGAGTTTTACGGCATGTACGCCCATCGCTTCTCGTTCGCGGACGGGGCAACGTCAATTCAAGTCGCCCGGGGCATTCTGACCAACGACGGCACGACGATCTTATTGGGCACGACGGACCCGGCGGCGGTCCTGGCCGCCGTTGACCCGAACTACATTGGCATTCTAACCTCCTCCAATCTCAACAGCTTCTTCGCAACCGACGGCGCCGATTCCGGCGGAGCGGTGGAGAACGCCACGCTGGATATCGGGCGGGAAATGACGATCGCGCCCGGGGCGGGGGCGTCTTTTGTCCAATACCAGTCCTTTGCCAGCAGCGCCACGACGGCGCAATCGGTGTTGGGGGACGTGGCGACCGGCAACACGAATATCGCCCCGTTCATTACGCTGCAACCGGCCAGCCAGTTTGTCATCGTCGGTTCCAACGTGACTTTCAGCGCGGTGGCCGCGGGCGCGGAGCCAATGTACTATTTCTGGAGCCGGAACGGCGCGCCGATTGCCGGCGCCAACGCCTCCAGCTATACGCTCACCGACGTCCAGCTTGCCAGTTCCGGCAGCCAGTTCAGTTGCCTGGCCAGCAACGCCAACGGAACGGCGCTCAGTTCCAATGCGACCCTGACGGTCAGCCCTCCCTCGCTGGTACGCAACGGCGGGTTCGAAACGGGCACGTTCACCAATTGGACGGCGAGCGGCAATTTCACAGACTGCTATGTTGTTGACTATGCTCCTTACGTTCACTCCGGCCTGTGGGGGACGGAGCTGGGTCCGTCCGGAGCGCTGGGTTACCTTTCCCAGACACTCCCCACAACCGCGGGACAGTTGTATCTGATTTCCTGCTGGCTCTATAACGGCGGATACTATGGCATCGGGGAAGTCTATGATGAGTTCTCCGTCTCGTGGAACGGGGCCACACTCTTCGATCAGCAAAATATTGCCGCCACCGGCTGGACCAACCTCCAATTCCAGGCCGTCGCCACCAACGCCGGCACGGTGCTGCAATTTGGGTTCTTCAACGATCCCAGCTATTTTGGCCTGGACGATATTTCCGTCTATCCGGTCATGGTCCTGACGCCGCCCAGCATCACCGCACAGACAGGGAATCAGACCCTTCTGTTCGACAGCGCGGCTTCTCTATCGGTGACAGTCACCGGCAGTTCTCCCCTGACCTATCAATGGCAATTCAACGGCTCCAATCTTCCCAATGATGTCATCACCACGGTGGCGGGCGGCGCCACGGAAGGTTTCTCCGGCGACGGCGGACTGGCGACCAGCGCTGAACTGGCCTATCCCGGGGGCGTGGCTGTGGACGCCTCCGGCAACCTGTTCATTGCGGATACCCTGAACAACCGCATCCGCAGGGTCGGAACCAACGGGATTATTACCACGGTCGCCGGCACCAATGCGGCGGGCTTCTCCGGCGACGGCGGGGTGGCGGCCAACGCCCAGTTGCAGAGTCCCAAGGGCGTGGCTGTGGACGCCTCCGGCAACCTGTTCATCGCCGATTCCCTTAACAGCCGCATCCGCAGGGTGGGAACCAACGGGATTATCACCACCGTGGCCGGCAACGGCACCAACGGCTACTCCGGCGATGGCGGCGCGGCGACCAATGCCGAGATGCACTGGCCTTACACAGTGGCTGTGGACGCCTTCGGCAACCTGTTTATCGCGGATTACGGCAACAGCCGCATCCGCAAGGTCGGAACCAACGGGATGATCACCACCGTTGCGGGCAATGGCGCCAACGGCTTCTCCGGCGACGGCGGCGCGGCGACCAATGCCGAGATGCACTGGCCTTGCGCAGTGGCTGTGGACGCCTCCGGCAACCTGTTCATTGCGGATTCCTTTAACAACCGCATCCGCGAGGTGGCATCCGGCGGGATTATCACCACGGTGGCCGGCAACGGCACCAACGGCTCCGCCGGCGACGGCGGCGCGGCGACCAACGCTGAATTGTCGTCTCCGGAAGGTGTGGTTGTGGATGCCTCCGGCAACCTGTTCATCGCGGATTACCGCAACAACCGCATCCGCTGGGTGGAATCCGGCGGGATGATCACCACGACGGCGGGCACCGGCGCCCCGGGCTTCGCAGGTGATGGCGGCCCGGCGACCAACGCCTGGCTGAACAATCCTTTTGGAGCGGCTGTGGACGCCGCCGGCGATTTCTTCTTTGCGGATAATGCCAACAGTCGCGTCCGCGAAATTGCCGCCCCAGGCCCGACGCTGGTGTTGAATAACGTGGGCGGCTCGAATGCCGGGGCGTACGACCTGGTGGTGTCCAACCCCTATGGAAGCGTCACCAGCAGCGTCATCAACTTGACAGTTGTCTTGCAGCCGTTGCGCGCCGTCCTTGCGGACGGACCGGGAGTGCAATTGCAATTCCAGGGCGCCCCCGGCGTCTCTTACGTTCTGGAGGCGGCGCCCAGTTTCACTCCGCCGGTGATTTGGAGCCCTGTCGTCACCAATGCCGCGGACGCGTCCGGCAACTGGATCTTCACGGATACCAACGCCCCTTCCAACGCCGCCCGCTACTACAGAATGTCCGCCGCCGGGCAGTGACTCCCGGTATCTCATTGCGCTTGTAGCGGCGGTCTGTGACCGCCGCCAATTTTCCCTGGGACACGGCAATTTCGAACTGCGAATAGTGTCATACAAATTCCAGTTTCGTCGTGGCCGCCGCCGGGTCCCAGCCGCGCGGAGGCTTGCTGTTGATGGCGGCGACCTCCTTGATCGAAATCTGGCGTCCGCGGGTCTTGGGGCCTTTGACCTCCACCTGCGAGGGCCGGCAGGTCTGCTGGTTGATCTTCTGATAGGGGGCGGCCTTGTAACGGATGAACAACTCCGCCGGCGTCTCCGGCTCGAAAAACAGTATTCTTGACTTGGGCGGAATGCAGAAATACTCCTTGTTCAAAATCGTCCCGCCAAAGGTGAACCGTTTCAAATAGCTCGCCTCCCGGTTCGTGTAGGCCAGGGTCATCACCCGGTCGCGCTCGGGCAGCCCGCAATAAACCATGTCCGGCCCGACGAACATCTTTTCCGGCAGCTCCACCACCCGGTAGTGGCCGTCCTTGAACACCATGAGCAGCTTGTCAAACCGGGTGCAGTCCAGCTTGAATTCCTCGCCCGAAACCTTGTGGCCCACGTAGCCGGACTCGGGGTCGTAGGCCACCTTAAAGGCCTTGAAGGCCGCCTCCCGCGCGTCCACTTCGTCGTAGCGGCTGGACTTGGTCAGGCGCGGATACTGCGGGCCGTATTTTTCCAGGAGTGCCTCCAGATGGGCGATGGCGTACTTGGTGACGTTCTTGAGATGCCCGCGGGTCTGGTCCAAATCGGCCTTCACCTTGTCCATCTCCTCGCGATGTTTGTTGATGTCAAAGAGGGATATGCGGCGGATGCGCACGCCCAGGAGCATCTCGATGTCCTCGGCGGAAAGGTCGCGGTACATCTGGCGGCGGAACGGTTTGAAGCCGTCCCGCACGGCCTGGACGACGGCGTCGTTGGTGCGGCATTGCTCGATGGTCTTGTAAATACGATTTTCGATGAAAATGCGCACCAGTGTTTTGGAATGCAGTTCCTGCTGGAGCTGGCCTTCCCGCAACTCCAGTTCGCGCTTCAGCGTGTCAACCAGTTGCGCGGTGTTTTCCCTCAGGACCTCCGACACGGTCATTTCCACCGGCCGGTTGTCCCGGATGACCACCAGGCGGCTGGAGATCGTGGTCTCGCAATCCGTGAAGGCGTATAGCGCGTCCACCAATTGCTCCGCCGTCACGCCCGCTGGCGCCCGGACTTCGATTTCCACCTCGCCCGCCGTGAAATCGTTGATGCTCCTGACCTTGATCTTGCCCTTGCGCGAGGCGTCTTCTATCGAGGCCAGCAGCGTCTCGGTGGTGGTGTTGGGCGGGATTTCCTTGATGACGACGGTTGTGGCGTCCTTGATTTTGATTTTGGCGCGGACCTTGACCTGGCCGGCGCCGTCGCGGTATTCGCGGGCGTCCATCAGGCCGCCGGTTTGGAAATCGGGCAGCACTTTGAACGGCTGCTTTCTGAGAATGGCGATCTGCGCCTGGAGCAATTCCGGGAAATTGTGCGGCAGGATGCAGCACGACATGCCGACGGCGATGCCTTCGGTGCCGAGCATCAGCAGCAGGGGAACTTTGCCGGGCAGCGCGACCGGCTCCTTTTTTCGGCCGTCGTAGCTGGGGACAAATTCCGTCAGCGCGTCGTTGAAAAGCTCGGTGCGCGCCAGCTCGGTTAGGCGGCATTCGATGTAGCGCGGCGCGGCGGCGGGATCGCCGGTGTGGAGGTTGCCGAAATTTCCCTGGCCTTCGATCAGGTAACGCTTGTTGGCGAGCACGACCAGGGCGGCGTCAATGGAAGCATCGCCATGCGGATGATATTTGGTGGCATCGCCCCGGACGTTGGCGACCTTGGTGAAGCGGCCGTCATCGCTTTCGTGCATGGCCCAGAGGATGCGGCGCTGCACCGGTTTCAGGCCGTCGGACAGCCGGGGAATGGCGCGGTCGCGGATGACATAAGAAGCGTAATCCAGGAAACTGCGGTCCACGCGTTTGTGGAGCGGGAGGTCAATTTTCCCCGGCACGAACGGTCGGTGCGGCGCGACATCCACCTGTTCCGCCTGGACATGCGAGGCCGGATTCCCATTCTTGGCAGCTTCTGGATCTGTCGTCGGATCA
>Ga0187871_10004465_pt1 | contig 10477 bp, 8 predicted proteins | sample June2016WEW_16_1_FD_132988 | JGI IMG/M metagenome (GOLD analysis project Ga0187871, IMG submission 132988) | Peatland microbial communities from SPRUCE experiment site at the Marcell Experimental Forest, Minnesota, USA - June2016WEW_16_10 | ecosystem: Environmental > Terrestrial > Soil >...
ATTCTGGATCGTCTGATCGATCAATGGATCGTGCGGAACGAAGCCGAAACAGCCCGATTCCCACGGCCCTCGGATGACGACATCACGCGGGGCGTCGAGCGGGTGCAGAAATCGTTCCCGTCGCCTGCGGAATATGAAGCGCGAAAGAAGGAAATCGGGCTGACGGATGCGGACATCCGGAATATGGTCGCCGGACAACTCTATCTGAGCAACTATCTTGACTCGCGTTTTCGCCCGTCGGCGAAAGTCGAGCCGAAAGATGTGGAAGACTTCTACGACAAGGCGGTTATCCCCCGCGCGCAAGCCCGCGGGCAAACACCACCCACCTTGGATGCGGCGCGCGACTACATCCGCGAAGCGCTGGTACAGCGCAGCATCGACGAGCAAGCGGAGCGCTGGCTGAATGAAAGCCGGGGACGCGTACACGTGGAAAAGATGCTGAAGCCGAGTGCGCCATGAAGCGTGAAGGCCGCCACCCGATCTGGAGCTGGGTAATCCACACGCCCTGGGTGTTGGCTACCATTGCGATCCTGTCAGTGATCGTTTTTTTTGGCAGCGGCGCCGGCAATCCATTGATTCGCCGCGTCCTCGTTCGGCGCCTGGAAAAGATCACTGGGGGCCGCGTCGAGTTGCGCACGCTGTCGATCCAGTGGCTTTCGCTGGGCGTCACCCTGAATGGCTTGGTGATTCATGGAAGCGAACCTGCCGGCACGGAAGCGCTCTTCGCCGCGGAAGAAGTGCACGCCGGGCTACGCGTCGATTCGTTCTGGGGACGCAAAATTTCGCTGAACGATTTATTTCTCCGGCAACCGGCGGTGCATCTCCGCGTCGCACGAGACGGCTCGTCGAATGTGCCGCTCTTGCATCTGCCGGCCACGCCAAACAAATCTCTGGGCGCAACGCTCTTTGCCATGCACGTCCACCGCGTGAATATCGCGGACGGCTGGGTGCTGTACAACGATGTTCGCAAGCCGCTGGCGGTGGAAGGCGGCGACTTGCAGTTTGTCCTGGAGGGCAGCGGCACTGCGGAACGTCCGGTGTATTTGGGAACGTTCGATTGGAAGGCGTTTCAATTCACGGCGAACAGCTTTTTTCCGATACCCGTGAATCTTTCTGCGAAATTCACGTTATCGCGTGAGGGGTTCACTCTGGAGCAAGGCGTTCTCAACGCCATGCGCTCGCACCTGGATGCGCAGGCGGAGATGAAGGATTTTGCCGACCCCAAATGGACTTTCCGTTATCGCGGCTGGGTGAATCTGTTGGATTTGCGCCAGGCGCTGCGTTCGGAAGAGACGCCAACGGGGCGCGCGGACGTTCGCGGCGAAGCCACGTACGCTGCGGGTCAGTTCAACGGCACCGGGAATTATTCCGGAACGGATATTACGCTGACGTACCTTCCCTACTTTCATGCTTCCGGCGTATCCAGCCGCGGCAGCTTTCGCATGGACAACAAGGGGCTGATTGTCCCCGATTTCCTGGCGGAAGCGTTTGGCGGCACGGTGAAAGGCAAGGTTACGCTGCGCTTTGACGGACTTCTCTTTCGCGGAGACACGCACATCGACGGCATGCGGCTGGCGCAAGTATTTCCCTCGCTTGAAGAGACCGGTTTTCCGGTGAACGAACTGCACTGGGACTCTGTTCTTACCGCGGATTCGGTCGAAACGTGGAGCGGCGGCTTCGAGCACTTTGTTATTTCGGCGAAGATGCAGTGGTCCTCCCCGGAGGATATCGCCGCCGGGCACATCCCGGTGGATGGTCAATGGCAGATTCGCTACCGGTACGATCCGCAGGCCCTCGACGTCAATTACGGCGAATTCGAAACGCCCTCATCGCGCGGTTCGTTCGTCGGCGTCTATTCGCCGCTAAATACGGCGCTGGATGTGAAATTTGAAACCGGCGCGCTCGAGAGTTATCGCGATTTTATCAATGCGATTCAGGGCGCTGCGCCGAATTCTGCGGATGCTATCAAGATCATCGCGGGGAGCGCGACGTGGGACGGGAAAATCGCCGGCCCATCGGCCAACACCATCTTTACAGGTCACATTCGCGCCGAACGCGCGCGCTACGAGAACGTGACCTTTGATTTGATCGAAGGCGATCTGGTGTATTCGCCAGACAAACTGTCGATTGCACGAGGCCACGTGCGCCGTGGGGATATCGATGCCCTGATCGACGGTACGATGACTCAGACGAACTGGAGCTTTCTGCCGGATAACGAATGGTCGGCCGACGCCAGCTTCGATGCGACACCGGTCGAAGCGCTTCAGCAGTTGGTGGGTACGGCGTTTCCCATCCGCGGGAAGCTGAGCGGGCAATTTCACGGTCACGGAACGCGTAAGGAGCCCAACATCACCGGCCTGTTTGATCTGGCGGACGGCGATGTCTACGACGTTTTGTTCAACCGGCTGCGCGGGCAGCTTACCGTCACGCCGGACGAGTTTCGCATCGCCAATGCCGAGCTGCGTTTATTTGCGCCGGGTAAAGAAGCCGGCCGCGGAGCGGGTATCGTGACCGGAACCGCCGAATACAGAATGGCGGATCGCAACATCTCCGTCGATCTGGTCGGCGCGTCCATTCCTCTTGCGAATTTCGAAAAGTTGCAAACGTCGCGTTTTCCGGTGGACGGACAAGTCTCCTTCCGGATAAAAGCCAACGGGCCAGTGACCTCGCCCGAAGCGGACGGAACCTTCCGCGTTGTCGATCTGCGAGTCGGCCAGGAAGTTATCGGAAGTTTTGACGGAGAGTTGACCTCGGATGGGAGCGTTGCCAAGCTGAAACTCGGCTCTTCGATGAGCAGCGGAGAACTCTCCGGCAACGTGACACTCGGACTTACGGATCCTTTTTCTCTCGACGGAAAAGTGACCATCCGCAATATCGACCTGGATCCTTTTCTCGTGAGCGCGTTGCACCTGGACAAATTCTCGGGCCACGGAAGCGCCGACGGCGAAATCGCCGTCAACGGATCTCTTAAGCATCCGGAAAGCCTGGTTGTCAGCGCCGACTTTTCGCATTTGGTCTTCAATTACGCGAACCTGCAACTGGAAAACGCGGGTCCGGTTCGTTTTCGTTCGTCGCGTGACAACCTCGAGATCGAATCGGCGGCTTTCCGTGGAATCAATACGAACATTCAGGTCGACGGAAAGGTGCAGTTCTCGGGGAAGCGTGCGCTCAGCCTACGCTTGAATGGGGCACTCGATCTGCGAGTGGTCTCGACGCTTATCTCGGGCGTCACTAGTGGCGGTTCTGCGCAGGTCAACGCGCTTTTCGAGGGGACCCTCGACAATCCGAGCATTACGGGGCAGATTCACATCGACAACGCTTCGGCGCGCGTGGCGGATTTCCCCACCGGTCTCAGCGCCATTCAGGGCGATTTGATCTTCGACGCCACGCGGCTTTCTTTCGACAATTTAACGGCGCAGGCGGGCGGCGGCACGTTGCGGTTAACAGGGAGCGTGAACTATACCGAGCGGCCGGTGCGCTACGACATCACCGCGCGCAGCGACAGCACTCGCATCCGCTATCCGGAAGGCATGAGCTGGCTGACGGCCGGCACTCTCCGTCTGGCTGGGACGACGGATGGCGGGGTGCTCTCGGGCCGCGTAACCGTCGAGCGCGTGACCCTTACGCAAGGATTGGAAGTGGCCGGCTCTCTCTTTTCCACCAAAGAAGTTTCCGGTCCTTCGACAAGTTCAACGTTTTTGCGCAATCTTCAATTCGAAATTCAAGCTGTGTCTACTCCGGATGCCCGCATGCAATGGCCGGGCGCGGAGCTGGAAGCGGAGGCGGACTTGCGCGTGCGCGGCACCTGGGAGCATCCCATCATGCTGGGCCACATCCACGTGCTCTCTGGAGATCTGCTCTTCCACGGAAACCGGTACAAAGTTGCGCGTGGCGATATCAACTTTGCGAATCCTTTCCGCCTCGACCCGGTGATCAACGTGGAAGCCAGCACCACCATCCAACAGTACGAGATCACGCTCAACTTTAACGGGCCTGCCAGTAAACTCACGCTAGCCTATCGCTCCGATCCACCACTACCGGGCAACGATATCGTCACGCTGCTGGCGCTGGGGCAAACCAGCTCCGAGGGCACCGCGCGCAGCGCAGGTAACACACAAAGCGGAACCTCCGGTGCGTCAACGCTCCTCTCGGAGGCGGTGTCCAGCCAAGTTGGAGGGCGTTTGGAGAAATTGTTCGGCATCACGAACTTCCGCGTTGATCCCGCCCTGACCACCGTAGGTTCGACGGAAGGGTCGCAGAGCGCCGCGGCGCGCGTGACCGTGCAGCAGCAGGTCACGCGGGACGTCACCATCACCTACATTTCGAATGTGGGCTCAACACAGGAGCAGGTCATTCAGGTGGAATACAACGTCACGCGGAATATTTCCGTTGTGGCGTTGCGAGATTATAACGGCACCTTTGGCATCGACATTAAGTTCAAGAAACGTTTCCCCTAAAGATACCGCAGCGCGACACTCCGTTATAGCTGCTACTCGTTGCTGGCGGGATGTTTCTCCTCTTCGCTGGAGCGATTACTGCAAGCGCGCCCGCCCGAAGTCCGCACGCTCTGAGGAACTTCCGCATTTACCGCCTCCATGCTGGCCAGCCCGTCCAGGCGCAAAATGGAGCGGCGGGAGAAGCCGTATGATTGGCCTCGCCCGCCTGGAAAACATTCTGGATGGCTCTGCCCGCTCGGTCAGGGTTGAGAGGCGCTAGCCACGCTCTCGGGTTGTGCGTGAGTTGAGGTTTGGGCCGGCTGTTTCCCCTGTGCGCCCGTGATCTGTGCAGCCGCCTGCGGCTTCGCCGAACTTGTCTGAGAACCGATGCCGAGATATTCGTTCGGCAGGTCTTGCAAGACATCCTTCGCCACGCGCGTGCTGACGGCATGATTGGCCGCCTGAATTTCCGAGGTAATCTTCGGCATTTCGGCAGCATACTTGCGGCCAACGGGTGAACCGTAGAACTGCAGCAATCCCTTGATCTCGTCATCCGTGAAATGCTTGTCGTAGATGCCGACCAATTGGCCCGTCACTTCCTCCGTATGGAATTTCTTCTGATAGTCGGCAACGAAGGCGTCCACGAATTCGTGCCCGCGATCGCTCGCCGGCATGGTGGCCACCAAATTTTCCCGAATCTGCGCAGCGTTCTTTGCTGCAGCGTCCTGGACCACGCCACGGGCGCCTACCAACTCCATCAAAGAGCGAATGTCTGCTTCCTTCGCGGGATCGATGTGCGAGATTCCCGTCTTAGCCGAGACACCTTCCGCCGACGTCTGCGACGCGCCCTGAATTGCGATAAGAAACACTCCGACGTAGACTGCCGCGAGCACCAAAAAAGCCTTCATCACTTTCCCTTCCTCCGGGGCGGTATCTTTGCTACTCCGCCACGCCAACCATCTTAGGGAAAGACGAATATGGCCCGCAGCGGTACGCAGGGCCAGTTTTAGGGCCTTGTTGCAGGTACTCGTGGGCACTGTACGCCTGTTCAGGCAGTCTCGGCACCCCCTTCCATCATCGAAGAACCGGGCCTCTGTCGTCAGTGGTTTCGGTGTGTTACTTTGTCTGCAGTCCCAAGGTGCAGCCGCCAAAATATGGATCAACTTTTGCAATGGCGCGGGGAATTTCCGATCTTGGAGCGCGCTACATATCTGATCAGCAATTCCCTCGGCGCCATGCCGCGCGCGGTCTACGGCAGCCTGCACGCCTACGCCGATTCCTGGGCCGAGCGCGGCGTTCGCGCCTGGGAGGAAGGCTGGTGGGACATGGCCGTCGGCGTGGGCGACAAGATCGCTCCGCTGATCGGCGCGACGCCCGGTGAGATTTCGCTCCACCAGAACGTTACGCTCACCCAAGCGGTCATCTCTTCCTGTTTCGATTTTCGCGGACCCCGCAACAAAGTAGTGATGACCGAGCTGGAATTTCCCTCGATCCAATACTTCTATCACGAGCAACATCGCCACGGCGCGCGCGTGGAACTGGTCCCTAGCTCCAGCACTGTCCGATTCGATCTCGATGAATTTCTCGCCGCCATCGACGAAACCACTCTTCTCGTTCCCATCTCGCTCGTCCTCTTCCGCAGTTCTTACATCGTCGACGCCCGCGCCATTATCGAACGCGCGCACCGCGTCGGCGCGCACGTGATTCTCGATGTCTTTCAGGCCACCGGCACGATTCCCGTCGACGTCCGCGCGCTCGGCGTAGATTTCGCCGTAGGCGGCGTTCTCAAGTGGCTCTGCGGTGGTCCCGGCGTCGCGTATCTCTACGTGCGCGAAGACTTGCGAGCGAAGTTGAAGCCCGCGCTGACCGGCTGGATCGCGCACCGCCGGCCTTTCGCGTTCGAAACCGGAAGCATCGACTCGCGCGAGGATTCTTTCCGCTACCTGAACGGCACGCCACACATTCCAGCGCTCTACGCCTGCCAGCCTGGCTTGGACATCCTGAACCAGGCTGGAATTACCCCGATTCGGGCCAAATCCGTGGCCATGACCACGCGTTTACTCGAAGGCGCGCAATCGCGCGGCTGGCGCGTCAACACGCCGGAAAATCCCGCCGAGCGCGCCGGCACCGTTTCGATCGATTGTCCCCACGCCCACGAAGTCTGCCGCGAGCTCTTGGCGCGAGAGATCCTGGTCGACTATCGTCCCAAGGCTGGCGTGCGCATTTCTCCGCACTTTTACAATCGCGAGGAGGAATGTGAGTTCGCGCTGGAACAAATCGACGAGATTCTTCGCACTCATGCCTGGGAGAAACATGCCCTGGTTTCGACCACGCCGGCGTGATCCGATGAGCTACCTCAAAGATTTCCGCCTGAAACCATGGAAGGACGCCTGCAATTCCACCGGCGATCTTTCACCGGCCGAATATGAAGCAGCGCGCCGCTCCATGATCGAAACGCAGCTCCACCGCCGGGGCATCCACGATACGGCTGTTCTCGCGGCCATGAGTTCGGTTCCGCGCCACGAATTCGTGCCCGTCGAATTCCGCAAGCGTGCCTACGAAGACGCGCCGTTGCCCATCAGTGACGGCCAGACGATCTCGCAGCCCTATATGGTGGCGGCCATGACCGCCGCGCTCCATCTCAATCCCAGTGAACGCGTGTTGGAGATCGGCTCGGGCTCCGGCTATCAAGCGGCTGTTCTTTCATCCCTCGCGAAGGAAGTCATCACCATCGAATATAGAGCGGAGCTGGCTGCCGCCGCCGCCGAGCGTCTCGCGCGCCTGGGATATGCCAATGTTCATGTCCACTGGGGTGACGGCACGCTGGGACTCCCGGAGCTGGCGCCTTTCAACGCCATTCTCGTGGCAGCCGGCGCCCCCGCATTGCCCAGTCCCCTGCTGGCGCAACTCGCCGAGGGTGGAAGAATGGTTGTACCGGTCGGCAGCCTGGAGAATCAGGAGTTGCAGCTTATCGAGCGGACCCATGATACGTTTCGGACCATCGTGCTCGAACCCTGCCGTTTCGTCCCGCTGATCGGCGCTCACGGTTGGAAGGAATCCTCGTTTCGATGAGCGCTCCGGTTCCCGAGCTTTCCATCATCATTCCGTCGTACAACGAAGAGCTGCGGCTCCCCGCAACGCTCTCACGCATCGCCGCGTACATACGTTCGTCGAAGCGCGACATTGAGGTGATCGTTGTGGATGACGGCTCCCGCGACAACACCGTCGCCGTCGCCGAAAAGTTTCGCGACGAAATCCCCTCTTTACGCGTGGTTTCCAACAACAAAAATCGTGGCAAAGGCTACAGCGTGCGTCATGGCATGCAGGTGGCTCGCGGGGACATCGTCTTGTTCACCGACGCTGATCTTTCCGCGCCGATCGAGGAAGTCGACAAATTGCTTCCCGCAATGAAAACGAATGACGTCGCCATCGGGTCACGCGCGATGGATCGAAGCCAGATCACCGTCCACGAATCGCCGTTCCGCGAGTTCGCCGGAATCATCTTCAACAAGATTGTCCGCCTGATCCTCCGCCTGCCGTTTGTGGACACTCAGTGCGGCTTCAAGGCTTTCCGCCGCGTCCCCTGCAAAATTATTTTCGAGCAGCAGACCATCGAACGTTTCGGTTTCGACCCCGAACTGCTTTATCTTGCGCGACACCACGGCTTGCACTCCGTTGAAATCTCCGTTCGCTGGGGCCACTCACCCGCCACCAAGGTGAACATGATGCGAGACAGCATCCAGATGTTCATCGATGTATTTATCATTCGCTGGAATTCCCTGACCGGCAAATATCCCCGCCGCCACAAATAACGAAATATTTCACCAACACCATCAACTTGTAGGGGCACAGCACCGCTGTGCCCCAGCTTGGCACGATCTACGCCGTGGACAGCCCCTCTGGCTCGGCGCCCGCTATCCGATATACTTTGCACCACAAAGTACTTGACACCTTCCCCCGCTCTTGTTAGCCTCCTCCCATGGCGACCGTCAGCCCTCTCCGCTCTCCTCGCAGCAAGCCCATCCCCATCGACGCTCGCGCCGCCGACCACCTTCGCTACATCCGCGAAACCATGGAGTGCGCCGCCGAGTTCACCGCCGTGCCTGGCTGGGGCGGAGTCGCTATGGGCATCACCGCCATTGCCGCCGCGTTTGCCGCATCGAAGCAAACATCTCCGCGTGCGTGGCTTGCCGTCTGGCTGGCCGAAGCGTTCGTCGCCGTGGCAATCGCTGGTGCAACCGCGGCCACGAAAGCTCATCGTGCAAATGCGGCTCTATTCTCGGGTCCAGGCCGGCGATTTTTGCTCAGCTTCGCTCCGCCTATCATCGTAGGCGGCTTGCTGACGTTCGCATTGTTCCACGCCGGCGCGCTCACGTTACTTCCCGCAGTCTGGCTCCTGCTGTATGGCACCGCGATCGTTACCGGGGGCGCCTTCTCCGTGCGCGTGGTTCCCGTGATGGGCCTCTGCTTGATGGCGCTGGGAACGATAGCCCTTTTCGTTCCGGCAACCTGGGGCGACGCCTTCATGGCCGCCGGTTTCGGAGTTCTGCAAGTAGGTTTCGGGCTTTGGATCGCGCGGCATCACGGAGGATAAAGCGTGGTAGCGTCGGCTTCCAGCCGGCTTTGAGGGAGCGCCAAGGATAAAAGACCTATCCAGACGAGCACTCCGCGAAAGGAAATTCTATGGCGAAGTCATCCACAGCCAGAGACGAGCGATTCCAGCGCGCGAGAGATCGTGACGCCTCGCTGCCAGCCGCTCCGGGCGTCTCGAAAGAAACCGTTCCGGCCGATCTCGACCGCCTGATTCACGAACGTGTGCGTCTCGGCATCGTCAGCGCTTTGGCCGTCAATCGTTCGCTCACCTTCAACGAGCTGAAAGCCATGCTGAAGACCACCGACGGCAATCTGAGCGTGCACGCACGCAAACTGGAAGAAGCCGACTACATCATTTGCACGAAATCGTTCGACGGGCGCCTTCCCAAAACCGAATATCGCTTGGCGTCTTCGGGACGTAAAGCCCTGGAGCGTTACTTGAACCACATGGAAGCCCTGATTCGCGCGACCCGCGAAGGCTAACGAACGATTTTTTTTGGTTACGCACTTTGCAGTGTAGAGTACTTTGACAATAAAGAAAACCTGTCATCCTGAGGCTACCCGACAAGGGTAGCCGAAGGATCTCAGCGTAAGCGGCGGAGAAAAGACCATGCTCATGCAACCCATCGTTACCCAGCAATCCATTCCCGTAGTCCAGCCCGATCTCCAATCCATTTTCCCGCCCCCGCGCCCCATCCACGTCGCCATCATCTCCGACGGCAACGGCCGCTGGGCCACTTCCCGCGGCTTGCCCCGATCCGCTGGGCACCGCGCCGGCGCTCAAGCCGCGCGGGCCGTGATCGAAGCCGCGCCGCGTCTCGGCATTCACACGCTCACCCTCTTTGCATTGTCTTCCGCCAACTGGAAGCGGCCGCCCGCCGAAGTCACCGGCATCCTCAGAATCCTTCACGAATATCTTCTAACCGAAACCTCTCACTGCATCGACGAGGGCATCCGCCTCAGCATCATAGGCCGCCGCGATCGCATTCCCGCCACCCTCCGCCAGGCCATCATCGACTCCGAAGCCGCCACCGCCCACGGAACCCGCTTGCACTTGCGCCTTGCCGTCGACTATTCCGCCCGCAACGTCATCTATAACGCCGCCTGCCGCTTCTACAAAGTCACCGAACTCTCCCAGGAGTCGTTCAGCAGCGTCCTCTCCGAAGTCCTGCGTGGCGGGTCCACCGACGTCGACCTTCTGATCCGCACCGGCGGCGAGCAGCGCCTCTCCGATTTTCTCCTCTGGGAGTGCGCCTTCGCCGAATTCGTCTTCCTATCTAAACGCTGGCCCGACTTCACGGTGGACGACCTCCAGGCCGCCGTCCACGAATTCAACCACCGCGAACGCACCCGCGGCGCCCTACCCGACGCCATCGCCGGCTAAAGGGGGCACCTTCTTATATTGCGTCGCCTACCGGACTTAAGGCTGCGGGAGCAGAGCGAAACTG
>Ga0187871_10004467_pt1 | contig 10470 bp, 8 predicted proteins | sample June2016WEW_16_1_FD_132988 | JGI IMG/M metagenome (GOLD analysis project Ga0187871, IMG submission 132988) | Peatland microbial communities from SPRUCE experiment site at the Marcell Experimental Forest, Minnesota, USA - June2016WEW_16_10 | ecosystem: Environmental > Terrestrial > Soil >...
CGATGGTGCCGAACTCGTCCACCACCATGGCGATGTGGGATTGACCGGCGCGGAACTGTTCCAGCATCTGCGAGAGCGGTTTGGTCTCCGGCACCACCAGGTGCGGGCGCAACATCCGGCCTATGCGAAAACTGCGGCTGGACTGGCCGGAGCGAATGGCGCGCCGCCGCTCCTCCCAAACGGGCAGCAGATCCTTGTAGTGCAAAATGCCGACGACCTTTTCGGGCGAGCCGCGGTAAACCGGCAGCCGCGAGTGCCTCCTCGAAATCATAGTACGCAGGACTTCGTCCAGGTTGGCGCCGGCTTCCACCGAAACGATGTCGTTGCGCGGCACCATGATCTCGCGGGCCACGGTATAGTTCAGATCGAGCACGCGGTGGATCATATCCTCCTGCGCTTCCGGCAGGTAACCCAGCCCGCGGCTCGAGCTGACGATCAGCTTCAGTTCCTCGGCCGAATGGCCCCCGTGCGCCGTGTTTTTCAACTTCAGTGCGCGAGTGATGATGCCGGCGGAACGTTCCACCACCACCACGAAGGGCAGCGACAGACGGTAGAAGAACAGCAGGGCCGGCGCTACGATGGCCGCCAACCGATCGGCCTGGGCGATGGATAGATTTTTTGGAACCACCTCTCCCAGCACCACGTGGAGGTACGAGATGACCAGGAAGGCGAGCAGGAGGCACCCGCCATGAACAATGTCGGCCAGCAGGGGATTCGCCGGCGGACGCAGCCAGGAAACCAGCATCTGGTAAAGGGTGTTCTCTCCCGCCCAGCCCAGCCCCAGGCTGGCCAGAGTGACGCCTACTTGAGTTACCGATAGCAGCCGCCCCGGATTCGAGAGCAGGCTGAGCGCCGCCTGCGCACCGGCAGCGCCGTTCTCGGCCATCTGCCGCAGCCGCGAATGGCGGACCGAAAGCAGCGCCACCTCGGCCCCCGCGAAGAAACCGTTAACTGCAATCAGCAGTGCGACCAGAACGATGCGAAATGGGAAGTATGTCACAGTCCGCCGACCACATTTTACCGGACACCTCTAACCAAAGGCCGGTTCCGGACGTCTATATCAGTAAACAACTAACTGAGGTTCGCATAATGCGGTGACTGGGCGAGGTGGCCGCGCAAAGCCTTCCTCACGCGAGGCGCGGCGTTGAGCCCGTCACCGCGTTATGCGAACCTCAGCACTCCGTTACGTAGGTGGGCGCATATCCCTCAGGGTGTGCGCCCTCTTTTGCTAAACTACAGCGGTCCAACCGGATCGCCACACCGTTTATCATTAGAGTCTAGCTCCGAAAGAGTCTAGCTCCGAATGTCACATTCCGCACTGTCGCGAGCGGTGAGAATTACGAACTCGCTGATCGCCGGGGCCGTGCTGGCCGCCATGGCCCTGGCGTACTGGTTCGTCTGGCGTCCGCTGCCGCAGCATTCGGGATCCATTAAGACCCGGGTCTCCGGCCCCGTTTTAGTACGATTTGATACCCACGGCGTGCCGCACGTCCGAGCCTCGAACCTTGACGACGCTCTGTTCGCCCAGGGTTACGTGACGGCGCAGGACCGCTTATTTCAGATGGATGCGCTGCGCCGTCTGGCGGCGGGAGACCTGGCGGAAGTGGTGGGCGCCGCGGCGCTTGAATCGGACCGCGAATCCCGCCGGCTGCGCATGCGCCGCATCGCCGAGCGCGCCTATCTGGATTTGCCGGCGCCGGATCGCGCCGCCATGGCGGCTTACGCGCGCGGCGTCAACGCGTTTGTGAACAGTCACCTGGATAACCTGCCGGTCGAATTCCGGCTGCTTGGCTACCAACCGCGTCCCTGGAGCGTGGTGGATTCACTCTTGATCTGCCTGCACATGTTCCGCACTCTCAGCACTTCCTGGCGCGAAGACCTGCTCAAGTACGACTTGCTCGCTCACGGCGACGCGCAGAAGGTCGATTTTCTGTTTCCGGTGCGCAGCGGCGGGGAGCCGCCGCCGGGATCCAATGCCTGGGCGCTGGCCGGTTCTCACACTGCTTCCGGCAAGCCTCTGCTGGCAAATGACATGCACCTGGAGTACGGGCTTCCCGGCATCTGGTATATGTCGCATCTCGAGGCCCCCGGCCTCGACGTTGCCGGTGTTGCGCTGCCCGGCGTTCCGGGAATTATCGCCGGCCACAATCAGCGCATCGCCTGGGGCATCACGAGTCTCGAATTCGACGCCCAGGATCTATACATCGAGAAGCTCGATCCCCGTACCGGCCGTTATCTCTATGGCGGCCAGACCGAGCAGGCGAGGCGGGAGCGCGAAATTATCCGTGTAAAAAACCAGAACAGCCTGGAATTGTCCGTCTGGGTCACGCGCCACGGGCCGCTATTCGTCAGCCAGAACGACGTGCAGATGTCGCTGCGGTGGGTCGCCGCCGAGCCGGGCTTCGTCCAGTATCCGTTCCTGGATCTCGACCGCGCTCAAACCTGGCCTGAATTCAGGGCCGCGCTAGAGCGCTTGCCGGGTCCAGGTCTCAATTTCGTATACGCCGACACCGACGGCAACATAGGCTACCAGGTGGCCGGCAGGCTGCCCGTACGGCGGGGTTTTGCCGGAGATGTGCCGGTGGATGGATCATCGGGCAAATTCGAATGGGACGGCATGATTCCGTTTGCCGATCTTCCGACTGCTTTCAATCCGCCGGGCGGCATCATCGCCACGTCGAACCAGAACCCATTTCCCGCGGACTATCGCTACCCGGTCAACGGCGGGTTTGAACCGGCCTACCGCGCCGGCCAGGTGCGGGCCCGCCTGCAGTCGCGACAGGGGTGGCGCGCCGAGGACATGCTCGGCATCCAATGCGACGTGTACTCGGCCTTCGGCAAGTTCCTGGCCTCGCAGTTAGTGGCCGCTTACGACAACCGGCACGCGCACGACACCAATCTTCAGGATGTGATCGCCATGCTGCGCGCCTGGAACGGGCAGATGGAGATTCGAGAGGGCGCGCCGTTTCTAATCGCGCTGGCGTTCGCCCACGTGCGCACGGCCCTGGTCGAGAACGCCGCCCCCGGCGCCGCGGTGCAATATAACACCCCCGTGAGCTACGCGGTGGTGGAAAAGCTGCTGCGCGAGCGCCCGGCGGGCTGGTTCGCCGACTACGACCAGATGCTCCTGACCGCGTTGGTGGACGCGGTCGAAGAGGGCGAGCGCATCCAGGGCCGCGACCACAGCCGCTGGCACTACGGCGCGTATTCGAAGATGTCGATCACCAACCCGGTCATCCATCAGATTCCCTGGATCGGCAAGTATTTCGATATCGGACCCGTGCCGATGAGCGGTTCCCAGGTTACCGTGAAACAAGTCACGGCCCGACTGGCGCCCTCCATGCGGATGGACGCCGACCTGGCGGATTGGGACCGCTCGCTGCTCAACGTGATCATCGGCCAGTCCGGCCAGGTGCTGTCACGACATTACCGCGATCAATGGGATGACTACTACGCAGGCCGCAGTTTCCCCATGCAGTTCCGGAATATCGAGGCTTCCAGCGCGCTGGAATTCCGCCCCGCGGGCCGGTAGGACAGTCGATCGCTGTTGTCTGTTCCCATGGGCGGGATCTCGCACCGGCAGCGATGAAAATGGCCGCCTTGTCGCCGTTCTCGATCCGCCTTCAGACTCCATCGCCTCCACTTACTTTCAACGACTTGCGGTATGTTTTCGAGAATGCGATTTGTTTTATCTTTCGTACGCCGAAAATCGACAGACCACAAACCCCGATGGTCCGTCCTACCTCGCTCGTAGGGGCCGGGCATGCCCGGCTGGCAGTTCGGCGACCGCGCCGCGCTATCGCTTATAGCCGATCATGCGCAGGAACGAGCGGCGCTGTTCGGCGTCCTCCGCGGTCTCGACGCCTTTGGGACAGAAGCCGTCAATGACGCCCATCACCCCGCGGCCCAGTTCGGTCTGCGCCACGATCACCTCCACCGGATTCGCGGTGGCGCAATAGATGTTGCAGACCTCCGGCACGTCCTTGATGCGTCCCAAAACGTTGATCGGGTAGCCCTCCCGCATCGCAGCCACGAAGATATGGCCGGCAGCGACGGCAGAGGCGTTGCGCGCGGCGAGCTGCTTGAGTTCGTCGTCATTGCCGTCCACGCGCGTCAGGCAAGGGCCGGACGCCTCATTAAAGGCGACACCGAATTTCATCTGCGGCACGGTGGTGGCGATGGCTTCGTAAACATCCTCGACCGTTTTGATGAAGTGGGTTTGCCCGAGGATCAGATTCACGCCCGCGGGTATTTCCAGCGGCACGGTTTTCAGTTCCATAAGCACCCATCAGCATAACAGCCGGTGTGTTGCTGCGGCGCGCTTTAGCTTGCCCGTTGTTTTCCCGATCCCGCACATAGAAAATATCGATTGGACCGAACTTTCGGTCATCGATAGGTTGAAGGTATGGCTACGAAGAAGCCCGCCAAGCCCTCGGTGGTTCCCGTTCTGCATCAGGTGAGCAAGATTGTCAGCTCGAACCTGACGCTCGACGAGATGCTGGGTGAAGTTGTCGGGCTATGCGTGCAAGCCGCCGCTTGCGATGCTTGCCTGGTGTACCTGATCGATCCCGCGACCAACGAGGTTGTGCTGCGGGCTTCCCAGGTGCCGCACGCCACAGCGCTGGGCAATCTGCGGATGCACGTGGGCGAGGGCATTACCGGATGGGTGGCGGAGCACAAGTCCGTGGTCGCTCTCTCGTCGAACGCCAACCACGACGGCCGTTTCAAACTGTTCCAGGGGTTGGTGGAGGACACTTACGAGGCCCTGCTCTCCGTGCCGCTGGTCAGCGCGGGCGACATGGTGGGAGTCATCAACATTCACCACCGGGAGCCTCATGAACACAGTCACGATGAAATTGGCACCCTGGTGTTTATCGGCGAACAGCTCGGCGTGGCTATCGCCAAGTCATTTTTGCAGGAGGAGAACGCCCGCCTCCTGGAGCAGACCCTGGAAATGCGCCGGGAACTGGAAACGCGCAAGCTCGTGGAGCGCGCCAAGGGAATTCTGCAGCGCAAACATCAGCTCACCGAAGAGGAAGCCTACCTACGTCTGCGCGAGCAGAGCCGCCGGCTGCGGCGGCCGATGAAGGAACTTGCCGAAGCCATCATCCTCAATGAGGAGCTCGACCGTCAGGGCGGCGAAAACCCTCAGCCCGAGCCGCCGCTGCCGCCGGAACGGTAAGCGGCCTGGCCGTTTCGCCGTTACCGTTCGTTCCTCCGAAGCGCCTTCTTTCAATACCTAAGACGTGTGCGCCTTTGGTTGACTCGGAGGCGGTTTGGCGATTAGAATCGATTGCAATCGGCATTCAGGGACTTCTATTTTCTTAAAGAGGACATTTAAACGCATGCAATCACGGCCGCTCATTGGGGTGCTGGCGGTATTCTGCGCCGGCGCCTTCTCCGCCCTGTGTTTCGGCCAGTCTCCCGACAGCGGCGCGCAGCCCGGGACCGCGGCAGCCGGCGTGCCGATGACCGGAGGAGGACTGCCGCGATTCGGCGTGGCCGTCGGCGTCTCGACCCTGGGGGCCGGCATAGAGGCTGCAACCGCGGTCACCAGGCGTTCTAACTTGAGATTCGGCTTCAACGATTTCAGCTATAACGCCACATTCAGCAAAGACGGCATCGCTTACAACGGCACGCTGGGCCTGCGGTCCGCAGAAGTGCTGTATGACCAATACGTTGTTGGAGGTTTCCACATCAGCCCCGGCGTGATGATCTACGATGACAACAAAGCGACCGGGAATGCGTCAGTCGCTGGCGGGCAATCCTTCAGCCTGGGCGGCACCACGTTTTACAGCGACACCGCCGATCCGGTGACCGGCACGGGCGCCATCGCTGCTAGAAAACTGGCGCCGGAGATCATGATCGGATTCGGTAATCTGCTGCCGCGGAGCACGCGGCACTTCACGGTCAACCTCGAAGCCGGCGTAGCTTTTCAGGGATCGCCCAGCGCTACGCTTCACTTGAACGGCAGTGCTTGGGCCAGCCCCGGCCAATCGTGCCAGACCATAGCCTCCAACCCCACAATTCAAAACGATATCGCTTCCGAACAAGCCACCATCAACAATAGCCTGTCGGCGTTCAAATTCTATCCGGTGGTCAGATTGACATTCGGTTTCAAGCTCTAAGCAGCCGGCCCGGCGCCGCCTCGCGCGAATTCTCCGGCTACCAGGCAGGCCGCTGCCAGCAAAGCGCACAGCATCGGGAACCAGTCGCCGTGGCGGGTGTAGAACGTCTGCGCGGTTTCGTAGTTGAAACGAACGCTGGAGGTCGCCTCGACAAACAGCGGTAGGGTGGACCGCACGCGGCCGGCGGGATCGATGGAGGCCGTGATGCCGTCGTTGGCGGCGCGCAGAATCCAGCGCCGGTTTTCGGCGGCACGCATGCGCACGATCTCCAGGTGCTGCCAGCGGGCAGCGGTCCTGCCGAACCAGCCGTCGTTCGAAATCGTGAACAGCGCCTGGGCCCCGCCGGCCGCAAAGCGGCGCACGAAGTTGGGGAAGACCGATTCGTAGCAGATAAACGCGCCGATCCTGTGGTCGCCCACCGGCGATACTACGATGCCCTGCCCGGCGGCGAAATCGCCCGCTTCCTTCGACACCTTTTGCGTCAGCGTGCCAAAGGGCCAGGGCACGAACTCGCCGAACGGCACCAGGTTCACTTTGTCGTATCGGCTCACCCGATACCCTTCGGGCGATACCAGCGTGGCCGAATTCAGCGGTGCGCCGGCCGGCGTATCCGCCACCGTTCCCATCAGCAGAGCAGCGTGTGTGGAGCGTGCCAGGTCGTCAGCCCGGAGGCGAAATCCAGGATCCTCATCGTAAGAGAACGGCGCCGGCACCTCCGGCCACACCACGATGGAGGTTGGATGAGCACGTTCGATGGCCACGCCCCGTGCAGTATCTTCCGCCATGGCGCGCTGGGCGCGCTCCATGTTTGCGCCCGTCCAGTCGTCGGTTTCCGACAGGTTGGGCTGCACCAGCAGGGCGCTCTCATGTCCACGCTGGGCGTCCGGCATAGGAGGCAGCAGGGGGAGGAAGAGCAGCACCGCCATCCAGGCCATCTCCACGCGCGGGCGGCCGGCCAGCCGCACCGCCAGCGCCGCCGACATCATCGCGAAGACGAAGGAAAGGCCGTACACCCCGGTGTAAGGCGCCAGGCGCAGGGGCACGCTCATGTCGATGCCGGCGTTGCCCAGGGCCAGCCAGGCGAATCCGAGAAAGCCATGCGTCACCTCCACGGCCACCCAGAGCGCGGCTACCGCGGGCGTGGCCCACCAGCGGCGGACCATGATGCCGGCCAGGACCGCGAACACCGCCATGTGCAGGCCCTTGGCCAGGGCAAACAGCGTGAATACCGCCCAGCCGGCGATTTCGCCCATCCCACCGTGAACCGCCAGCGTGAACTGGATCCAGTGGCAGACGCCGAACCAGTAGGCGATGCCGCAAACCCAGCCCAGCAGGAAGCGCCTCCCCGGCCGCGGCTCGCGCGCCACCGCCAACAGCAGCGGAGCCAGAGCGACCGCTGCCAGCCACGAGAAATCGAATCCGGGGAAAGCCAGCACCAGGAGCCCGGCCGAGGCCAGCGCCAGCAGCCAGTTCAGCACGGGCTCTGGTGCGCCTGTTCGCTCACTGCGTCCGCCATGTAGGAACTGCGCACCAGCGGGCCGCTGAACACCATTTTGAATCCGAGCGCCATGCCATACGCGCGGTAGCCTTCGAATCGCTCGGGCGAGACGTATTCCAGCACAGGCAGATTGCGGCGTGTGGGCTGGAGGTATTGTCCGATGGTGGCGACATCGGCGCCGGCCTGCCGCAGGTCGCCGAGCAGTTGCTGGACTTCGTCCGCGGTCTCGCCCAGCCCCACCATGAAGCCGGATTTGGTCAGCACCGCGGGCGCGTGCTTCCGCGCGAAGCGCAGCACACCGAGCGATTGCCGGTAGTCCGCCTGGGGCCGCACCCGCCGGTAGAGGCGAGGCACGGTCTCCATGTTGTGATTGAACACGTGCGGGCCGGCATCCAGCACGCGCGCCACTGCATCCAGGTTGCCGCAGAAATCCGGCGTCAGGACCTCCACACGCGCCTCCGGCAGCGCGCGCCGCACTTCGCGCACCGTCTCAGCAAAGTGAAGGGATCCGCCGTCCGCCAGGTCGTCGCGGTTGACGCTGGTGATCACCACGTACCGAAGGCCCATCTCGGCCGCCATGCTTGCCACGTTGGCCGGCTCGGCCGGGTCGAGCAGGGCGTCGTGGCGCCGCGGATTGAGCTTCGGGACCGAACAGAAGCCGCAGCCGCGCGTGCAGCGGTTTCCCAGAATCATGAAGGTGGCCGCCGAGCGGTGGAAACACTCATGGATGTTGGGACAGCGCGCCGACTCGCATACTGTGTGCAGGTTCCGCTGCCGCAGGCCGCTCTTCAGACGGTGGAGTGATTCGTGATGGGTCCGGGGCTTGCGCGCCCAGTCCGGCAGCCGCAGCCGCGGAGCTGCAATCTGCACCAGTGGCCCATCGAAGTGCCCTTCGCTGTTCATTTCTTAACTCCACTCCGCCGCCCAAGAACACCAAATGTCGAGACGACTCCCGGCGCAGCAGGCAGAACTGCGGACGCCGCGCTTTCGAGCCATATGGGCTGGGAGAAATGGACGCTGGGTTGCAAACTCATGAAGGCAGTAAGAGGTCCGTCGATACGCCCCGCTACCTCTTGATGGGATGGAAGCCGGCGTTTTCCAGTTCCGTCTTCGCCTTCCCCATCGCCGTCAAGTCCTTATACGGGCCCACCAGCACCCGCATCAGGTTGTTGCGCCCGGGCGCCAGCAGCGCCGGGAAACCCTTGTCCTTAAGGGTACGCACCACGACTTCGGCGTCCGCCTGCTTGAGAGCCATTACCTGCCAGTAAGAGCCGGCGGCAGGCTCGTCGGATTCCGTCGCGGGCGCCGCAGTGCCGCCCTCCGGCGTCGTCGCCGAGGCGCCGGCGGGCGTCTCCTGGCCGGCGGTAGGAGTGGCATCGGCGGGCGTTTGCGGCGGCGTGTCCACTCCAGCGGCCGGCTGCTGCACGGCGGGCTGCTGCGATGCTACCGGCTGCGGGCGGTCCGTTGCCGGAGTCGCGCCCGCGTCCGACAGTTTGGCCGAACGCGGAGAATTCTGGCCCACCACATAGCCGAGGGCGAAAAACACGGCGAACAGCAGAACCACGATGAACAGGCCGCTGAGCAGCTGCCCGTTGCCGAGCACCAGTTCGAATTCACCCGTCTCGCTGTCTCGCCTCATTGACACCGCACCTGTTTGCCGCTAGCTCTCGCAATCCAATCGAACGGGCAGGCCGGCCTTCCGCAACATCCCATGCGGTTATACCGGCTGGGATCCGCCCGCCGGCGCTGGCCCAGCCGCCCGATCGAGCGCACGCCCTAAAGATGCAAGTATATCTACCGGCAGGGGGAATACGATAGTCGTATTCTTCTCCGTGCCGATTTCCACCAGCGTTTGCAGGTACCGCAACGTGATGGCCGCCGGCTGTTTCTGAATCACTTCCGCCGCCATGGCCAGCTTGGTGGACGCCGTATACTCACCTTCCGCGTGGATGACCTTGGCGCGCCGCTCGCGTTCGGCCTCAGCCTGCCGCGCAATGGCGCGGATCATCTGCTCGGCCAGGTCCACCTGCTTCACTTCCACCATGGTCACCTTCACGCCCCACGTGGAAGTGTGCTGATCCAAAATGGACTGCAGCCGCACGTTCAGTTTCTCGCGCTGGCTCAGCAGCTCGTCCAGCTCCACTTCGCCCAGCACGCTGCGCAGCGTGGTCTGGGCCAGTTGCGAGGTGGCATAGAGGAAATTCGAGACCTCGACGATGGCGAGGCGCGGCTCCAGCACGCGAAAATACACCACTGCATTCACTTTCACAGTGACGTTGTCGCGCGTGACCACGTCCTGCGCCGGCACTTCCAGGGTGTCGATGCGCAAGGAGACGCGCACCATGCGGTCCAGCGGCGCAAACACGAGGATGATGCCGGGCCCCTTGGGTTCCGCCAACAGGCGCCCCAACCGGAAGATGACGCCGCGCTCATACTCGCGCAGGATTTTGATGGAGCTCAGCAGGTAAAGCACAATCAGGATAATCGCAATCGTCGTCACATCGAACATGTTCAGCCTCCATTCTTATCCGTAACCGGCTCCACGGTCAGGGTCAACTGCCGGATCGCGATGACCCGCACGCGCGCTCCGGCGGGCAGGTTTGCCGGCGCGACCGCATTCCAGTATTCTCCGTGGACGAATACTTTGCCGGCTGGCGCCAGGTCGGTCACAGCGGAGCCGATCTCGCCGATCATTCCTGCATCTCCGGTCACCACCTTGTTGCGCCGCGCGCGTAGGGCGAGCGACACCAGCCCGAAGGTGATGAGGGAAAACGGCAGCGCCAGGCCGACGGCGGTGCTCCAGTGGATGCGCAACTCTGGCAGCGGGCTGTCGATCAGCATCAC
>Ga0187871_10004470_pt1 | contig 10466 bp, 9 predicted proteins | sample June2016WEW_16_1_FD_132988 | JGI IMG/M metagenome (GOLD analysis project Ga0187871, IMG submission 132988) | Peatland microbial communities from SPRUCE experiment site at the Marcell Experimental Forest, Minnesota, USA - June2016WEW_16_10 | ecosystem: Environmental > Terrestrial > Soil >...
ACCGCTGGAGGGCTGAAGCCAGCTCTGTGAAGCTTTCATCGACTGCTGCATAAATTTCGCGTGCTTATGCGCAGTTTTCAGCCAAATTTGTATGAAAGGACTGAATTTCACGCCGGATTTAAGTGGTACTGCTCGACGTCCGCCAGAGATCCAAGGAAGCAGTGGAGTTCTGGCGAACGATTCGGCGCCAGCATCCACGGCAGCGGATCAGTTTCCTAGTTGGACCCCCAACGTACCTGTCCCCTACCTGCGCCGACGAGGTCGTGGCCCGTGACGGGGTTCCTGAAGACTGGGTGCAGGGGCCAGGGCTCCTGCGTCTCGCATAAGGGCCTTACAGACCGATAGCAGCCAGATGGGGACAATAAATCAAGGAGAAAATTCCATGAAACCGGAGCTTTTGACTAATAGAGACGCGGCTATCACGACTCATGAGGAGAACGTGCGCGCTCGCGCTTACGAGCTGTAGGAAGTGCGCGGCAGAATAGATGGCCATGCGGAAGAAGACTGGCTTCAATCAGAAGGTGAGGTAGCAGGACGCAACGAGCGCAAGGCCGTCCTAGCCTCAGCTGCAACATCGCTATGACAGCAAAAGTCGCTGGTGATGATGATCAGACCATCGCGCAGTGGAGAACCATGCTCAAACCACCGGAGGTAAGCCATGACAAACATCTACGTCGGTAACTTAGATTATTCCACTCCCGAAGACCAGCTTCAGACATTATTCGCGGAGTACGGAGCAGTTAAAACAGTTACGGCCGTCACGGATCGCGACACAGGTCAACCGCGTGGATTTGCGTTCGTCGAGATGACTATTAATGCGGTCATAAGTAGGTATACATAGATTACGGTTAAGCCACCGCATACTGGGTGTCTGGCGTAAGAAAGAACATGCGGATGGTCCAGGGCAGCCTTTGCAACGAACGAAGACGTGCCAGGACATACTTTCTCAGCTCCTTCCCGTTGCGCAACCCAGCTTTGGCCACACCATGGTGTTTCAGGTAATTCCAGACTTGCTCGTCCGGATTGAGTTCCGGGGAGTAGGGCGGCAGAAAGAACAATCGCAGCTTCCCGCTTAAGCTGGCCACGTAGTCCTTCACCAGCCGGCTGTGATGATAGCTACCGCCGTCCAAAATGAGAAAAATCGGTTGCGCTGCATGATGCAGCAAGCGCTTCAGAAACTCGACAAACACCGCCCCGTTGACTCTGCCCTTGGCCAGCATGAAACGCATGTGGCCCCGCCCGCTGACCGCCGAAATCATGTTGACCGAACTCCGTTGCCCTGTGCTCCGCACCACCGGAGTCTGTCCCTTGATGCCCCACGTCGTCCCCCCATGATGGTCCGACCGCACCCCGGCTTCGTCGCCAAAATAGATATCCGCCCCGATTTCGCGAGCCTGTCGGCGAATGAGTGGGTACTCCTGCTTCAGCCACCGCCGCACTCGCTTCGGGTCTTGCTCGATCGCCCGAAACAAGGGCCGCTGGCAGCTCAACCCCAGTTGTTTCAGCAGCCTCCCCACACTCGCCACGCTCAGCTTCAAATCCAATTGCTCCCGCAGCAGAACCCGGATCATCTCCCGCGTCCAGAGCGCAAACTCGAAGCGGAACTGCAGCGGACTCTTGCCCGTGACCGTACGATAGAGCCACCGCATCTGGGTGGCATTGATCTTCATCGGCCGACCCTTCAGGGCCCGGGCCTTCAGCGCACCCCAACCCCCGCTGCGGTATCTGGCCAGCCAGGTATAGATGCAGCTTCGCGTAAAACCCAGCGCTTGGATCACGGCTTCTGGGCTCTCGCCCGCTTGCACTCTTTCGACCGCACGAATCCGAATCTCTTCCAACGTCTTATGGTCGAGGGCACGAGCGTCGCGTCGCTTCATGCCAGCGATTATATCCTATGTACACTTACTTATGAACGTATTAATAGTCGCGAGATACCGATGGGGGGACGACCGGTGTGGGGACGGCGGAATGACTCATATGCGACAACCGCCCCTTCGACAGGCTCAGGGCAGGCTCTCGGCTGTCCTGCAGCGCGGAGAGCGCAGCTTGGATCTACCCGCGCAGGCTCACCCGCAAGGGTACTTGAACTCGCATTGCTTCATGTCCGCTCTTCGTCCGCGGAAGCGTACGCCTTCAGCCTCCAGACGCAGCCTTTGTTCGATGGCCGAATCGCCACGCAGCTTGATCTCGCCACCCGCGCCTAGCACACGCTGCCAAGGCAATCCGAAGCCACGGCTCAGCACCTGAGCCACCTGCCGCGCCGCGCCCGGAAATCCCGCTGCGCGCGCAACCGCCCCGTAGGTGGACACTTTGCCCTTCGGAATGCGTCGAATGACGGCCTCAATGCGTATCCGCATCTTCGACGACTGGTCCGGGAACACCTTGTACGAGCCTCTCTTGTCGACTCGCCTGCGGGACGTTTCGCTCCCCTTCCTCACAGCGCAATCCATCCAATGTGGATCAACCACAGCGATCCCACGGAAACCAGCAGCCACAAAATAATTCCCTGCAGCAGCGGCCGATGACCCACGCGCTTGATGGTCGCCACCGAGATGCCGCTACCGATCAAAAACAGTGTCGCCGTCAATCCAATTTTCGCGATCTTCACGGCGAGAGAATAGGCGTACGCCCCGGGCGGGAGATAGGTGTTGCACACCGCCGCCAAACAAAACAGGCCAATAAACCACGGCCACTGATTCTTTGCCTTGGCCCCACGCACCACGGCCGTCCCCACCGAAAGTGGGACGATCCACAGGGCGCGCGCCAGCTTCACGGTGGTAGCAATGGCCAACGCCACGGCTCCATACTTGGCCGCGGCACCCACGACCGAACTGGTGTCGTGAATAGCGAGCGCCGCCCACAATCCAAACTGGGATTGCGTAAGCTTGAGCCCTACACCGATAGCAGGAAAAATCAGCAGCGCCACTGAATTCAGCACGAACACGGTTCCCAAAGCTATCGCCATCTCTTCGTCACTGGCTTGCGTGATGGGCCCGACGGCAGCAATCGCACTGCCGCCGCAGATGGCAGTGCCCGTGGAAATGAGAAACGCTGGCACATTTTGCACGCCCAAAAGAGCGCCAAGTCCCATACCCACTAGCAGGGCGAAACTTATCCCCAGCATGGTGTAGACAAAACCGCTGCGTCCCGCCTGAATTACCTGGTGAAAATTCATCCCGAAACCAAGCCCTACCACGGAGGCCTGCAGCAGATACCTCGAGATCTTCTTTGCTTCTGCGCCGTACGGATGCGACACTGTCAAACCAAACACAAGTCCCAGCGCCAACGCAACTGGCGGAGAGACCAACCCGCTGGCGCTCAGCAGCAGGCAGAGAATAAAGATGATGCGAGGAAGCATGCGAGAAAATTCGCGCGGCTGTGACGCTGCACGGCGGACACCTAATTGACGCACTAGACTATCGCTTGCGATATGGTTTAGCAAGCATCGCGATGGCGGTCGTGGCTCAGTTTGATTTGTCATCCCGAGCAAGCGCTTTTTGCGCAGCGAGGGATCTGGGCAAGCCTATCCCGGTGTCATCACGTATAATCGACTCTTCCGGCTCATGAGCTACACGGTCCTTGCGCGTAAATATCGCCCGCAGAAATTCTCCGAGGTAATCGGACAAGAGCACGTCACCCGAACCCTGCAGAACGCCCTGGAACGAGGACGGACTGCGCACGGTTACATCTTCAGTGGACACCGCGGGATTGGAAAAACCACGGTGGCGCGCATTTTGGCCGCTGCCCTAAATTGCCGCTCGTCAGACAAGCCGGTGGCAGAGCCGTGCGGCATCTGCGAATCGTGCACTGAGATACGCGCTGGAAATGCGGTCGATGTGATCGAGATCGACGCCGCCACCAATCGCGGCATCGACGAAATCCGCGAACTGCGGGAAGCTGCGCGTTACCGGCCGGCGCGGGATCGTTTCAAAATTTACATCCTCGATGAAGCTCACCAGATCACCGACGCCGCCTTCAACGCATTGTTGAAGACGCTGGAGGAGCCGCCCGACCATATTGTCTTTATGCTGGCGACCACGCAACCGGAGGATATTCCGCAGACCATTCGCTCACGCTGCCAGCACTTCAGTTTCCGCGCGGTACGATTTGATGCGATCGTCGGCCAACTGCGCGAACTCGTCGGACGCGAAAAAATTGAAGCCGATGACGATGCTCTTGCGCTCCTGGCCGAGGCCGGGGACGGCTCGATGCGCGACGCGTTGTCAATTCTTGATCAGGCAATTGCTTCCTGCAGCGGACGGCTTACCGCAGATTCCGTGCGCAATCTGGTCGGTGCGGCGCCGGCACACATTCTCGAAGAGGTGATGCAGGCCATTTCCCGCAGCGCCAGCGAGGACGTGCTAAGGCAAGTCGATCACCTCCTCAGCGAAGGCCACAGTCCTACGCACTTCGCGCGGCAGATGGTGCGCTTCCTGCGCAATGCCACCGTCGCCAAAATTGCGGGCAAGGATTCTTCCCTGCTGCAGATATCGAGTGAAGAGCGGGAACGCGTGGAGCGGGTCGCAGGATTGTTTGGCGAAGAAGACCTGACCCGACATCTGCAGATCATGCTGCGAACTCATGGCGAACTTGGATATAAGCAGGAACAACGCTTCCACCTCGAACTCGGATTGCTCAAGATGGCGCACGCGCAACGCCTCCTGCCCATCGAGCAATTGCTCAGCGACGTGGCCTCTTCGAATGCAGGCTCTGCAGCGTCCACGCCCCGAGCCTCCGCGCGACCTTCCTTCGGATCCTCGTCGCCGGCAAGTGCAGGCTCGAATCCGCGTACCGAGGCAATCGCTTCTGGCATTCCGAATCAGGTCTCGCCGTTTGCGGCCGATTCGGCGCGCAAGGGCGGTCCGCGACAGGAATTTTCAGCGGATTCGGTCTCCCCCGGCGCACCGCGCGTGGTGGCGAGTGCGAGCGCGCCGGCGCGCGTGATCATGGGTGCCGCAGCACCGGCAAGTCTCGACGAGAGTGTCCCTGAACCGCCGATCAGTTCCCGTCCAGAACTTACCCGAGAATCGAATGTAAATTCCTTGACACCGGCGCCAATCGAAAAATTGCGCAGTGCCGTGCTGCAAGCACTTGCGGGCGGAAGCCAGCGCATTCTGGTCTCGATGCTGGAAGCGGGCGAGTGGACGGTGGAAGGAAACGAACTTGTGATCAAAGTCTCGGAGTCGCAAACTGTGGTTGATATGTCCCTAGGCAGCGATGGAAGACGTCTGGCGATCGCCTCCGCCAGCGGAGTTCTGGGGCGAGCCCTCAAGTTGAAGATCGTTCCCGGAGCCAGTGTCGGGGGCGCGGAAGTAAAACGCAATGGCGGCGGCAAGACTGGCGGCGCGAGTTCGGGTCTCGGCGGGCGGAATCGAGCCGAGAAGGATTCAGTCGTCCGGCGCATGCAGGAGAAATTCGGCGCACAGATTCGAACCGTGATTGATTACAAGGAGAAGCGGTGAAAGGGCAGGTCGTCGGTGTTAGGAAGGTCTCAACCTCGGAGCCGAGACCGAACACCGAAGACCGCAGCACAACGAAGAGGTATCCATGGGTGGATTCAATCTGCAAGAACTGATGTCGAAAGCGAAGTCGCAGTACGAGAGCCTGCAGAAGAAAATGCAGGAGACGGTGGTGGAAGCCACATCGGGCGGCGGCACAGTAACGGCCAAGATGGATGGGCGCAAACAACTGCTCAGCCTGCGTATCGATCCTGAGGCAGTGAAATCGGGAGACGTAGAGATGCTGCAGGATTTGGTGCTTGCCGCAGTCAACGAAGCCGCGCGCAAGGTGGATGGAGCCATGCAGTCGACGGTCGGCGGCATGCTCGGCGGCCTGGGTATGCCGGGGCTTTGAAGAGTTATGCAGAGCTCTTCAGCGCGAAAGCTCGCGCTTGTCACACTCCGGGCAGCATCGTTGAGACCCTGCTTTTCTCAAACGGTGGGTAAGATTGCTTTTAGAGTATCCAACATCTATGGCTAAATTTGCTGAGCCGATGTCGCGGCTGATTGACGAACTGAAAAAGCTGCCGGGCGTGGGAACGAAAAGCGCGCAACGGCTGGCCTTTTACATCTTGCGCGCCAGCGATGAGGATGCCGAGGCTCTGGCTGCGGCGGTGCGCGACGTCAAGGCCAGCTTGCGTCTCTGTTCGCTGTGCAACAACATCACCGACGTGGACCCGTGCGTCTATTGCACCAGCGCGACGCGAAATCAGCGGCTGGTGTGCGTGGTCGAGGAGCCCACCAATATTTCGAGCATCGAAAAAACCAAGCATTTTAACGGCGTTTACCATGTGTTGCATGGATCTCTTTCGCCGCTGCACGGAGTTGGGCCGGAGCAGTTGCGGATTGCAAACCTCATCGCGCGCGTAGATGCGGGCAATGTGGATGAAGTGATTGTGGCCACCAATCCCACGGTCGAAGGCGAAGCCACAGCTACCTATCTTTCGCAGCAACTGAAGCGCGTGGGCGTGAAGGTGACTCGCATTGCGATGGGCATTCCGGTTGGAAGCGACATCGAATATACCGACGAGATCACCATGCTCAAGGCGATGGAAGGGCGGCGGGAGCTGTGAAGGCGACTTTCAGCCGCTCGCTCCTTCCTACGTCACAGCGATGGAAAAAGATCAGCGGGTCAGGTCCGGCTCGAGAAATACATTGAGTTCCTCGTCCGCCGCAGCCAAGCCTTCGGGGAGTGTTCCGCGATTGTATTCGGCCATGCGGTTCTTCCACTTCAGGAAGTCGGTAATGCTTTGGGGTTCGACACGGACTTCGACGCGGCGCAGGCTGGCGAGCAGCAGATTCATCTCACAGCGGAAGCCCGTGGGCGTGCGGAGATTCCTTGCTGACGGATGCACGATTTCGATCTTGCCACGACGGTATTCGAGCAGTCCCCAACCCGCGGGGAGTTCTTCGCGACGCACCAGTCCACCAGGAACCAGATAGAAGCGCTCGCAGCCGACTCCCTGCTCCGGTTTTACGCGGAAAGGCTTGGAACGGTCGGCGAGAAAATCTGCACGCGTGACCTTGCACTCGACCAGCACAGAGTGGCAGGCTCGCTTCCAGCCAATGGCGTCGGGCATCTCTCCGCTGACGCAGGCTTGCTCGGAGAGCACGACTCCGCAGCGATAGCAGCGCAGCCAGTGGACGGCTTTTTCGACTAGTTGGGCGTGATTCATGGATGCTTCTTTTGTAGCCGCTGAACCAAGGTAGCGGAAAGTGGCTCGGAAGCTACTGTTTGCCGGGTATCGCGCCGTCTGCCAACGAAGCAAGATCAAATAGCAGAAACACCGGGGATCACAGGGTAGGTCGCGACAGGGCAGACACCCACTAAAACTAAAGCCCTAAACTAATCCATAGCGACGCGATCGACATGGCTGAAGCCATGCCCTACCCGAATGCAGGCATTGCACGGTTTCTAATCGAAGCATTCTTCATCGCCTTGATCACTACCGGGCGACGCAGCACGGTTTCCAGCAGATGGCGTTCGGCGGCGATGGTTTGGGCAGCCGGGGCTAAGGGCGAGTAGCCTTCGGCGGCGATCATCAACGCTTCGCTCCCCCTCGTCTTCTTGATCTGATCGCACTCAACTCGAATGCGGTGGATGCGGCCATCGTGGGCGACGTCCAAGGCATTCGCCAGGCGCAAAACGGCAGCTAATTGGATGGTTGCTTTCTGTTCGTCGGGGAGGAGATCGCGCAGAGTCTTATGCTTTCTGGTGGGTAGAACTCCACGGTGAAAGCGGGCGACGATGGCGGCGCGCTGTAGATCGGCGGGCTTCCAGCCTAACGAATTGCCGTATGCGCGAATCATTTCGCGCGAAGCCTTGTGGTGTCCTTTCTCGCCTTCGGACTTGCCGACATCATGAAGAAGGGCGGCGGCAAGCAGGCTGGAGCGGGCGGAAACCGCGTCGATTGCGGGCTGCCATCCCCAGGCGAGAAGCCCGTCGTAAAGTTGAAGAGCGAGGCTGGCTACGCGCTCGGAGTGGGGGAAGTCGGGATCGAGGTGATTCGCCCAAAGCTTCATACGGCGGGTGGAGAGGACTTGAATTTGCTTGCCCTGCGGCAGCGCGGCGCGCCATACCTGCCACAAAGAATCCTTGCCGAGCATTTTGGCGCGGTAGCGATCGATACGCTTGGAGCGCTCGGAGAGAATCAATTCCCGCCAGCGTTTGCGCGAATCTTCATCGGGAAAAACGTGACACGAGACGGCGGTCGACCACAGCACGTCCAGATCATGAACTTCACCGAGTAAGTCCTGAATTTCTTTGAGGTCGTTGCTCCAGGCTTTGTGCTCGACGGGAAGAAAATTTTCGACGATGTAGCGGAAGCGCTTGATGCCAATGCGGAGGCTGTGAAGGGCAACCTGGGAGCGGTTACGCAGGGCACGGTTTTGCAGTTCGCGAGCTTCGGTCCAGCGTTCGAGGGCGAGGTGCTTGAACAGCGCGCTCCCCGGGCGTACCCGTGCGGCACGGGCGGGGAGAGTCTCGGACCAATGTCTCCACTGCTTACGATCGAACTCTTCGAGAGCGGCTTGCGCTTCGTGCTGTTGTTCGGGTTCGCGACCGCGGAGAATTTCGAGCAACTTTTGGGCGGCGGCATCCGACGGAGTCTCCTGAGAGTCGGCTGCGTTGGGGTTGGATTCTGGATTCTGTTGCGCTAGAGACATCGCGGGCGAGAGCTTGCCCTGAGCTTGCCGAAGGGGCGCCCGAGCCACACCAAGCTTTTCGACCCACTCCACCATTACGTGGAGGTCGCGCAGATCGCCGAGCCGCTGGAACAGACGCTTGCCGGCTTTTTTCATCGCCTTCCAGTCGGGGTCGGGATCGAGGGCCAGGATCCCGTCAGCCAGCGAACGGCAGCGGCGCAAGCAGACCCGCAGGTCGTGCACGGGATCGGCGCCGAAATCGGTGGCCAGGCGCTCGCACTCCTCAAGAACCCGCAGCATCCAGTAACGAAGACCCGTAACTTTCCTGGGTCGCGTTGTAGGAGCAGTCGAGGGCACAGTCATCCCAGAGATGCGATTTCAGTATGACTATTTTCTCCGGAGACCCATATAAACGCCAGTGACAGAGACAGTCCCAGGGCCGTTCAACACAAAGGACAGCGGGGAGAACGCCGAAGGGACCTGCCGATCGCCATTACCTCCGTAATGTGCGGGCACTTACCGGTTGGAAGTAACCTTTACTTGCAGAATGTGGTTCGAGGAGCGGCTTATCACGAACGCAAGTACATTTCATGCCAACCGGGCAACCTCAGCACGGGCTTTTGTTCACAGCCTGAACATCCTGATTAAGTATGCGCGGATGTACGGGTCCGAGCACAAGCGCACGGCAGCGCAGTTCGATGTGACCTGGAACGAATTGCAGCAGGGCTTGCCGGCGGCTGGAGATGGCGGATTTTTGCTGGGAGTTTCGGACAACAAGTTGTTGCTGGATGGCATTCCTCTGGAAACCGGCCAGACCGAACGCAGTTTTGGACAACTTTTGAGCGCGGCCGGTTTGGCGAGCCTCCACTTTTCGAAGGATGTGACGCTCGAAGATTTTACCCGGCTGGTACGCGCCTTTACGATAGCGGGCTCCAAAGCGCAGGACGTCTCCAAGCAAATCAAAGAAGCTCTGCAAAGCGGGGGGAAAAATAGCACTATCAAAATTAATGAAGTGAAGTTTGTGGCCGCGGATCCTTTGACTGGGGACATCAGCGTCGCCGCACAAATAGCGGCTCAGACCTTAGGGCCGGAATTCAAGCAATGGTTGAACGATCCCCAAAAGTTGCTGCAACTGATTGCCGCGGCAGAGGGGGCAAACTCCGTTGGCGGAGGGCAAGGACCAGTCGGGGGAACGGTAGTTCCTTTCGGAAGCGTCCCAAACACTCCACCGGGCGGGGGGAGTGGGACTGCGACAGGAACCGCGCCGGCCTGGGAAGGCGGAGTGGTTCCGCTGCAGGAAGCGGAAGTGGTTCAGGCGATCCGGCTGTTGACGCGCTTCGGCCAAGTGCAGACGGATCCGACGCTTCAGCCGGAGGACCTGCAAAAGGAACTGGTGGAGACGGACCCGAACACGCGGCTGAACCTGCAGCAACTGCTGGGATCGCTTGCAGCCAAGGCTACGAGCGAACAACAAGATACGCCGTTGCTGATGAAGGCAGCCGAGCACATGGCGATCCGCTTCGCCATGGAACGCTACTCGAAGGGCGAAGTAAAGGTAAATGCCGTCCACCAGATGATGGAACACATGAGCCGCCAGATGGACAGCTTGCGGCAGATTCTGAAGTTGCAAGAAGAAAAGATGAACAAGGCCGGGATTCTGGTGGAGTCGCACGCCGACATCCTGGACCGAATGTTTTGGGCGGAAGTGCCGGAGTCCGGAAAGAAGACTGTACTGCTGTCGAATGAGGCTCCGTGCGTGCCCGCACGAAATGTGCGCCAGTTTGTGGACGTCCTGTTGGATCGCGACGACAAGCAAGCGGCTGC
>Ga0187871_10004472_pt1 | contig 10460 bp, 4 predicted proteins | sample June2016WEW_16_1_FD_132988 | JGI IMG/M metagenome (GOLD analysis project Ga0187871, IMG submission 132988) | Peatland microbial communities from SPRUCE experiment site at the Marcell Experimental Forest, Minnesota, USA - June2016WEW_16_10 | ecosystem: Environmental > Terrestrial > Soil >...
GGCTACAGTTGGAATCGCCTTCTATTTCCCTATCCCGAGCCGTTCCTGCAAAACCTGCACAAAGAAGGTTTGAAGGTCACGCTGAACCTGCATCCGGCTTCTGGAGTGCAACCGTGGGAGGATGCTTATCCTGCGATGGCGCGCGCCATGGGCATCGATCCGGCGACGCAAAAGTATGTTCCCTTCGACATCACCAACAAAAAGTTTGCCACCAATTACCTGGACATCCTGCACCATCCGCTGGAGAAGCAGGGTGTGGACTTCTGGTGGCTCGACTGGCAGCAGGAACCGAACACGCAGACTCCCGGCGTGAGCCCGACGTGGTGGCTGAATTACGTTCACTTCACCGATCAGGCGCGCGAAGGCAAGCGGCCATTGCTGTTTCATCGCTGGGGAGGGTTGGGCAATCATCGTTACGAGATCGGGTTTTCCGGCGACACGATCTCGGTGTGGGAGTCGCTTGCGTTCCAGCCGTGGTTTACCGCGACGGCGGCGAACGTTGGCTATGCCTATTGGAGCCACGACATCGGCGGACACATGCCCGGCGTTGTCGATCCCGAGCTCTACACCCGATGGATCCAGTTCGGCATCTTCAGCCCGATTCTGCGCACCCACACCACCAAGAACCCCGATGCCGAGCGCCGCATCTGGGCTTATCCCGAGCCGTACTCCGGCATCATGCGCGATCTCTATCACCAGCGTTATGCCATGCTGCCGTACATCTACACCGAGGCGCGGCGCACTTATGACACGGGCTTGGCGTTCCTGCATCCGCTGTACTACGAATGGCCCGAAGCGCCAGAAGCATATTCGAATAAGAACGAATACATGTTCGGCGAGGAGATGATGGTCGACCCGGTGGTCGCGCCTGGCGACAAGGTGACCGGGTTGGTGGAGCAGTCGGTGTGGATTCCGCCGGGCGAGTGGATTGAAGCGGAAACCGGCAAGCACTTCCATGGGCCGGTAACCGTGAAGCGGCGCTTTTCGATCAGCCAGGTGCCGGTGTACGTTCGCGCCGGAGCAATCATTCCCATGGCGCCGCCCATGCTTTATTCCAACGAGAAGCCGCTCGATCCACTGGTGATCAAGGTTTTCCCACTGGCCGAAGGGCAGACGTCACAATACACGCTCTATCAGGATCCGGGTAACACGCGCGATTATCAGCAAGGTCAGACAGTCTGGACGACTTTCACCGCCGCAAACAAGTCCGGCGAGCTCACGGTCAACATCGCGCCTGGGCTTGATCCCGGAATGCTTTCCGGCAGGAGCTACAAACTTCTGCTGCCGGGTGACTGGCCGCCGGAATCGGTAACCGTGAATGGGACAGCTTTGGCGTACTCTGCGGAAACTTCTTCCCCGGGTTGGCGATTTGAAGGAAACACGCTCACCACCGTCATTACGCTACGTGCTTCCCCGTTGACGGAAAACGTGACGGTTGAGGTGCGGCGACGCAGCGATCTGGTGGCGCGCCGAGGGGAACTCGACGATTTCGGCGGAACGATGACGCGGCTGCGCGAGGCCTACAACACGCTGAACCAGTTGTGGCCGCTGGGGTGGTCTCCCGATGTTCTGGTCGATGCCATGCAAACCGGCGATCGCCTAAGCTACGACCCGCGGCTCGCCGCAGAACAGGTTCCCCGGCTGAACGCGATGATCTCCAGGGTCGAGGCCAGCATCGATCAACTGCAGCAGCATGTGACCGAGCAGCAGAGACAGGCGATGGCCAAGCGGCTCAACCAGGAGTTCAAACAGAAGGGCGCGAAAGAAGCAGTCGCCGACTACAAGGACAAATTTTCGCGGGCCAAAGCTGCTGTGGCCGATATTGCGTCTACCCGACGGTAGTTGTCATGCGCCTCGGCAACAACGAATTCGACATGGTGCGATCTCAAACCCCACCCCGTCCGGCTACTGCGATCCTCTCGCGCGGTGCCGTCCAATTAGGCTTGGCGTTCATCTTTCTCCTTGTGGTTTCATCCCTGCACGCTGCTGAACCAGAATCGCGACCGTTGAACTCCGCCTGGGAATTCCGGGCCGTCAACGCCGCGGCCCATCCCGAGGTCAGTGGCTGGCACGAGGCGCAAGTTCCCGGCGTAGTGCAGACTGACCTTCTCGCAGCCCATCTCATCCCCGATCCCTTTTATGGCGACAACGAATCGCGCCTGCAATGGATCGGTCTGACGGATTGGGAATACCGCACGACGTTTCAGGTTGACGCCAATGCGCTGCAACACGAACATGTCGATCTCGTCTTCGATGGACTCGATACTTTCGCCGACGTCTTCCTGAACGACCAGCCGATCCTGACGGCCGACAATATGTTCCGCCGCTGGCGCATTGTCGTGCGCCCGTTGCTGAAGCCGGGGCCGAACACGTTGCGAATTTTGTTTCACTCGCCGATCACCTCAATGATCCCAAGGGTGAAGGCGCTGCCGTACATTCTTCCATCGGTTTCTACCGTCAACGAAGGCAACGAGGAGAATGTCGCGACCGCTCCCTACACGCGCAAGGCGGCGTATCAATATGGTTGGGACTGGGGGCCGCGTTTCATCACCATCGGTATTTGGAAACCGGTTCGGTTGGAGAGCTGGGACGATGCGCGCATCGAGAATTTCCATATTCATCAACTGAAAATCACGCGGGATGTGGCGGAGCTGACCGCGGAGCTGGAGATCGAGTCGAGCCGCCCGATGACAGCGACCATCGCCGTCGATTATGACGACGGCACCGGCGGTGCGTTAAAACCGGCAATAACGCAGGCGGTCCAACTCGATGCCGGCACCAATCACGTCTCCGTTCCGCTGCGTATTGTTTCACCGAAGCTTTGGTATCCAGCCGGCTATGGTGCACAGGATCGCTATCGATTCATCGCGACGATTAAGGTGAATAAAGCCGCGGTCGCCCACGCTGCTCTCGAAACCGGTCTACGTTCTGTCGAACTTCGCCGCGAGCCCGATCAATGGGGCAAGAGCTTCACTTTCGTCGTGAACGGGATTCCCGTGTTTGCCAAGGGAGCGAATATGATTCCGTTCGACAGCTTTCCGACTCGCGTCACGCCGGCGCGTTATCGCGAGATCCTGCAGGCCGCGCGCGACGCCAACATGAATATGGTGCGGGAGTGGGGCGGCGGCATTTACGAGAGCGACGACTTCTACAACATCTGCGACGAGCTCGGCCTGATGGTCTGGCAGGAGTTCATGTTCGGCGGCGACATGGTCCCCGGCGATCTCGCGTTTCAGGAGAATGTCCGCGCAGAAGCCACGCAGCAGGTGAAGCGTCTGCGCGATCATCCCAGCATCGTGATCTGGTGCGGCAACAACGAAATCGAAGCCGGATGGCAAGTGTGGGCCGATCGTCTCGCCTTCAAAGAGTCCATCACTGCGCCGCAACGCGAGCGCGTCTGGCAGGATTACGTGGTTCTCTTCCACGACATCATCAAGCAGGTCGTCGAGCAATACGCCAATCCCACGCCCTATTGGCCGAGTTCGCCTAGCGCGGATTTCGAGGCGCCTCCCAGCGGCCAGGACAACGGCGATATGCACTACTGGGGGGTATGGCACGCGCTGGAGCCGATCGATAATTACAACCTGCAGGACCCGCGGTTCATGTCGGAGTTTGGCTTCCAGTCATTCCCTGCCCTCGAAACCATCCGCAGCTTCGCCGGACCTGACGAATTGGCGATCGATTCTCCTGTGATTTCGTCTCATCAGAAGAACCACGGCGGAAATGAGCGCATTCTGACCTACATGCTGCGGGAATATCCCGAGCCCAGGGATTTCGCATCGTTCGTCTATGTCAGCCAGGTGCTCCAGGCGGAGGCAATCAAAGTTGGCGCCGAGCATCTGCGGCGCAATCGTCCGCGCACCATGGGCGCGCTCTTTTGGCAATTGAACGATTGTTGGCCGGTGGCGTCCTGGTCGAGCATCGACTACTTCGGCCGCTGGAAGGCGCTACAGTATTATGCGCGGCGCTTCTATGCCGACCTTCTCATCTCGCCCTTTGCGCATGACGGCGTGGTGGACGTGTACGTCGTTTCCGACAAGCTGCAGCCCACCGCAGCCCAGTTGCGAATGCGATTGCTAGGCTTCGATGGCAAGATCCTGCTCGACAAAACTCAGGACGTGCAAATCCCCGCGCAATCGAGCGCAGTCTACTTGAGCCTTAATGAAAAGGAGTTCCCGACCACTTACGATCCCGATCGCACTTTTCTCGTGTTTGAACTGAATGTCGCCGGGCAGACGGTCTCACGCAATGAAGTCTTCTTCGATCGTATGCGCAATCTGCAACTGCCACTGAAAACCACCATCGCCGCCAATATCACCGGCAGCGGGCCGGACTACTCCATCACGCTGCGTTCGCCGGTACTGGCACGGAACCTATACATCTCTTTCGGCGACCTCGACGCCAAACTGTCGGACAACTACTTCGACCTACTGCCAGGAGAAGAGATGGTCATCCGATTGACGGCTTCTGCCAACCTTGACCAGCTACAACGGGCGATGAAGATAACATCGCTGACGGATGCGTTTTTCGATCAGAGACCAAGCTATCGTGATCATGAACGCAGCGCCGGCGCGATGACAAATTCCACCCCCGGGTCTGGCAATTAGCAAACTCTCGTCAACTGCATGGCGTTGTGTTGAGATGCTCCAACGGCGGGTTCAAACGCTGAGCTTGCATCGTTTCAGAACTCGATCATGCACTGAAAACGAAGAACTGTCGTTGACCACGCCCCAAGAACAAAGTCGAACATGGGAGAAGTTTAGCGTGTGCGACACACTCGTTGTGTGATACCTTGCCCGTCACGGATCCCATCGTCACTCTCCCAGGAGGGCTACTCACTTGGCCGTCACCATTTCCGGTCTATCGAAAACCTATCCGAACGGCGTGAAAGCGCTGAAGAATGTCTCCCTCACGATCGGCAACAACATGTTTGGACTGCTCGGTCCGAATGGCGCAGGCAAGAGCACTCTGATGCGGACGGTTGCCACGCTCCAGGATCCGGACTCGGGATCGATCGATGTTGACGGTCTCGACGTGCTGGAGAGCAAGAATGAGGTACGCAAGATCCTCGGCTATCTCCCGCAGGAGTTCGGCGTCTATCCCAAGATTTCAGCGCTGGACATGCTGCACCACCTGGCGGTCATGAAGGGCGTCGAGGATTCCAAGGAACGCAAGGAAATGGTAGACACCCTTCTGCAGCAGACGAACCTTTGGGAGGTGCGCAAGAAGGCGCTCAGCACGTATTCCGGCGGCATGAAGCAGCGCTTTGGGATCGCCCAGGCACTACTCGCCAATCCTCGGCTCATCATCGTCGACGAGCCGACCGCCGGACTCGATCCAGCCGAGCGGAATCGATTTCTGAACCTGCTCAGTTCGATTGGCCGGGAAGTCACCGTCATTCTTTCCACGCACATTGTGGATGACGTTCGCGAGCTTTGCCCGCGCATGGCCATTATCGCCTCGGGCGAACTGCTGCTCGAAGGCGCGCCGGCAGATACGCTGGCTGCGCTGGAAGGAAAGATTTGGAGCAAGGTAGTCAGCAGCGATGACGAACTCCGCGCCCTGGAATCGCAGTTGCACGTCATTTCCACGCACCTGATCGCCGGACAACATGAGGTCCGCGTCTACTCTGATGCCGATCCGGGAGATGGATTCCACGCCGTGGATTCTGAGCTGGAGGACGTTTACTTTTTCAATCTTTCGAACCAGGCAAGGGCCTGACCCGAGCGAGCGATAGTTATGAGAATGTTTTGGGAATTTTTCTCATTCGAGCTGAAGCTTCGAGCCAAGAGCATCTCGACCTATGTCTACTTTTTCGCCTGGTTCGCATTCAATTTCCTATGCGTGGCTTCTGAAAACTTCGGGCCGGTGGGCAATGGCAACGGCAAAGTCCTGCTGAACGGGCCGTATGCCACTGCGGTTTACGCCGCCAACATCTGCGTCTTCGGCATCATCATCATCGCCGCCATCTTTGGCACTTCCATCCTTCGCGATTTCCAGCGCGATACCTACCAGATGCTGTTCACCAAGCCTATCTCCAAGTTTGCCTACCTGGGCGGCCGATGGGCTGGATCAATGGTAGTCACGATCTTTGCGTTCTCCGGATGCCTGCTGGGCGAATTTGCCGGCACCTTTGCTCCCTGGGCAGACCACACGCGCATCGGTCCTAATCACCTGTGGTGGTATCTGCAGCCGTTCCTGTCGTTCACCGTGGTGCAGATCTTTTTCCTGGGCTCGCTTTTTTTTGCCGTCGCTGCCCTGTCCCGAAAGATATTCGTGGTGTACGTGCAAGGGGCGGCGTTGTTCATGGTCTACCTGATTTTCCTAACTGTTTTTTTCGCCAACCGCTCACTGGAGCGCTTTTGGTCGGGCATATTCGATCCTATAGGTTTCATTCTGATGGATGACATCACGCGCTACTGGACAGTGGTCGAGAGAAACACTCTTCTGCTCAGTTGGTCGGCACGCGTCGGCGCGGGCGTGTTCCTTTACAACCGTCTTCTGTGGCTCTCTGTCGGCTGCATTTCCCTGGTCGCGCTCTGGGCGCTATTCCCTATGTCCATCGAGGCCCTCACCGCGGTGTCGCAGGGGCGCCGTGCGGCCAAAGCCAAACAGCGGGATGAGATGGACCTGCGGCCGGTACGCTCCCTGGTCGCCGTGCGACTTCCCCAAGTTCGCCGGGTATTCTCCCCTGCGAGCACCTGGGCCCAGTTCCTGTCGCTCTCGCGCCTGCGTATTTACATAATCCTGCGCGAGATTCCTTTTTGGGCGATCGTGGGGTTAATGATTGCCTTCGCCATTAGTAATGGATACTTTGCCGGGAAGGTTGGCGAGGTCGATGTCTGGCCAGTCACCTATCTGATGGTGCAGGCAGTGGAAGGGGGCGCGACTCTCTTTCTTTATATCGTCGCTGCCTTGTATGCCGCCGAACTCATCTGGCGCGAGCGCGACGTCCACTTCGATGGTATCCACGACGCTTTGCCCGTGGGCGAAAGTGTCGACTGGCTGTCCAAGCTGGTCGCAATCCTGTTCGTTGAAGTGGTGCTGCTCACAGTGACGATGCTCTGCGGCATCATGATGCAGACCATCGCAGGCTACTATCGCTACGAACTTCTGCAGTATTTCAAGGAGCTGTATCTCGTCGCCTTGCCGCAAGTCATTATCTTCGCGTTGCTGGCTCTCTTTGTGCAGACTATGGTGAGCAACAAGTTCATCGGTCACGGCATCGCCATAGGGATCTTCGTGCTGGTTCCGATCCTGTTCAACTTCGGATGGGAGAATACTCTCTACCTCTTCGGCAACACTCCGCCCTATACCTATAGCGATATGAACGGGTACGGCCACTTTGTCGCCGCCCTGTTCTGGTCGATGACTTATTGGCTTGCGATCGCGGCGTTCCTGGGCGTCATTTCTATCGCGTTCACTCGGCGCGGGGCCGAAGACGGGTGGGCAGCCCGCCGGCGTATTGCAGCCGCGCGGCTGCCACGACTGGTGCCTGCTGCCGCTCTCTGCTTGTTAGTCGCTCTGGGTAGCGGCGGATGGTACTTCTACAATGCGCATGTCCTGAATGAATATCTCAATGCGAAGCAACGGCGTCATATTCAGGCCGACTACGAACGCAACTACAAGAAATACGAAAACCTGCTGCAACCGAAGATCACTGCAGTGGACACGCGCGTCGATATTGACCCCGACCACCGCTCCTTCTCAGGCTGGGGACGTTACACGCTGCGCAATAAGACCTCGCAACCTATCTCTGAAATCCATGTCACCGATCAGAGTCAGTCGGTCTACCACATGCAATTTGACCGGCCATTTCGCCTGGTCAGCTCCGGCCCGCGCGATATGTACTCCATCTATGCCCTGGAACAGCCGCTTGCGCCCGGTGACACCCTGGAGATGACCTTCAACGTCGGCTATTGGTCACACGGATTTCGAGATGGAAACGAGAAACCCGAACTGGCCTACAACGGCACCTTTTTCGATTCCACCTATTTTCCTGAAATTGGCTATGACCACAACATCGAACTTGATGACCCGCGCCGCCGCAGGGAGGAGCATCTTGGCCCTTTGGAGGAGCTAGCCCCGCGTGGCGACCCAGTGCAGTCGCTCTACCAGCTCTTCATTAAACAGTCGGATTGGATTACCTATCATGCCGTTGTGAGCACTTCTGCAGGCCAGATCGCCATCGCGCCCGGCTACTTGCAGCGGCAGTGGCAGGAGGGCGGACGCAACTTCTTCGAGTACAGCATGGGATCCACGAACATACTCGACTTCTTCGCCTATATCTCTGCCCGCTATAACGTCAAGCGAGAACAGTACAAGGGAGTGAACCTTGAGGTGTACTACACGCCGGGGCATGAATTCGACATTGACGACATGCTTGCGTCGACGAAAGCCGGCCTTGACTACTATCAGGCAAACTATAGTCCTTACCAGTTTGCGCAGTTTCGTATCATGGAATTCCCGCGCTATCGGACATTTGCCCAGTCCTTCCCCAATACCATTCCCTATTCTGAAGCTATCGGCTTCATCGGGCGTGTAGTCAAGAAGAATGACATTGACTTCACGTACTTCGTGACCGCGCACGAACTCGGGCACCAATGGTGGGCCCACCAGCTCATCGGAGGCAACGTGCAGGGCTCCAACATGTTGGCGGAGACCTTGGCCGAGTACTCGGCGCTGATGGTGATGCAGAAGAAGTACGGGCCCGACAACATGCACCGGTTTCTCCGGCATGAACTCGATACATATCTTCGCGGCCGGGGTGGCGAGGTTCGTCATGAGCCACCCTTGGCCCTGGTGCAGCGGGAGGGTTATGTCTGGTATCAGAAGGGTGGCCAGATCATGTACACGCTCGCCGACTATATCGGCGAGGACAAAGTCGATGCCGCTCTGCACAATTTTCTGATGCAGTACCGCTATGCCAACGCCACCACCGCACGAAGCGCTCCTTATCCCGACACGCGGCTGCTGGTCGCCGCGCTGCGCGCACAGACGCCGCCCGACTTGCAATATCTGATCACCGACGGCTTCGAGTCCATTGTGTTGTATGACAACAAGGCGGTGAGCGCCACTGTCACTCCGACAGGCGACCATAAATACAAGGTCACGCTCGTGACTCAGGCGCGCAAGGTCAGAGCCGATGGAAACGGCAACGAGACGCCCATGGCGCTCGACGACTATATCGAGATTGGGGTCTTCCGCGGCAAGAAGGACGAGGAGCAGCCTCTCTACCTGAAAAAGGTGAAGCTCACCCAGGAGCAGAATACCTTCGAGATTGTTGTCGATGAAGTGCCGACGCGCGCGGGCATCGATCCCTACAACAAACTAGTGGACAGGGTCGCCGACGACAATATGATCGACGTAACAAAGCAATAACGAACCGACGGGAAAGTCACTCTAAGGTCGATAGAACCATTGTCGTCTCTTGCCCACACGGCGCTGGAGTATTTCCCATACCCGGCTTAGGCGGCGGCTTTCATATGGGTATGGAGGACGCCCGCTGCTTTGGCTTTCTCTTTCCAACGTTGAGTGTTTACGCCCATCACGAGGAGCCACAGCATCAGCGATAGTTCCGCGAGGATGGCGGAGGCCAGATTGTAGGGGGACAGATAGTTTACGAGCGGTGGTGAAAGATAGGTCAGCCAACCCAAACCGGCAAATGCCATCAGCGCGCCCAGAATTCGAGGCAGAAAGGTCGACCTGAAAACCAGGTAGCCGATCAGGAGGCAATAGAATCCGTGAACTACAATGGCGATGTTCACGCCCTGAGGCTGCCATCGAAGAGCCTCAAAGGTAAGTCCCCCGAAAGCGAGGGATGCCGCCAGCAACGAGAGGCGCCTGTTCACCGGCTTAAAGATGTCATAGAGGAGCAGCGTCACACCGACCATGCCCGCGATCCCGATGTAGCCCCCTGCGTAATTCAACCTGCCGCGAACAAATGTCTCGGTGAATCCTACCAACAGCAGGCTGAACAAATTAAGGGCGCCGGCCATCCTGGCCTTGAAATGCGGCGGCGCTTCTGCAATCCATTTCATCATCACTGCTGCTCTCATACTCTTTCCTCATTATGCGAGCTATTGAATCAGGCGTTCATGCGAATCAGGCTGGGTTTCCCGATAGGGGCCCAGCCGTACGGCCGTGGAAATAGACTGGGGCTTTCATGCAGGGCTGGCCTGTTCTTTCCATCGTTGAGCGTTCACGCCCATCACGATGAGCCAAAGCATCAGCGACGCTTCCGCGAAGATGCCGAGGCCCTCGATGGAAAGGGATAGATAGTGTGGGAGTGCGGGGGACAGAAAGACCAGCCAACCCAAGCCGGCTAATGCCATGAGCACGCCCAGAATGCGCGGCAGAAAGACGGACCTGAAAATCAGGTAGCCGATCAGGAGGCAATAGGGTCCAAAAAACAGCAACGGGCTGATGGAGTCGGGATGAAAGACGCCAAGAGTCATCAC
>Ga0187871_10004473_pt1 | contig 10459 bp, 5 predicted proteins | sample June2016WEW_16_1_FD_132988 | JGI IMG/M metagenome (GOLD analysis project Ga0187871, IMG submission 132988) | Peatland microbial communities from SPRUCE experiment site at the Marcell Experimental Forest, Minnesota, USA - June2016WEW_16_10 | ecosystem: Environmental > Terrestrial > Soil >...
GACAAAGCCTCCGAGTGCCGGGCAATAGACATCCACCGTCGTTGCCGGCCCGCGAAGGCATGAAACTCCTTGTCCCGCAGCCGCCTCTCCCGGAGCGGAAAGGTGAAACTGCCAGACTCAGCGATTGAACTCACTTTGCAGGAAGACGCAGGGTAATCGGAGCCAGAGTCCGATTCGACCCGACTTCGACTCCGTCACACAGCACGCGAAATCCGGTTCCGCGATGGTATTTGTCCCCGCTCTCGTCGTAGAACACGGTGATCAGGTGACCGTGGTAGGGAACGCCGTCGAGAGCAAACCACTGCCATTGGCTCGACACCAGCGGATGAATGGTCAGCCGATTCCCAGGCACGGGACGGACGCCGATCAGCCCGGTGATAATGAGGTCGGCAAATCCGGAGTGATTGTAATAACGGCCGCGATTGGGGGGCGGTTGCTTCAATTTTTCCAGAATGGTGCGCGCGATCCACTGGCCGGTGTCGGGATCAAGGTCTTCATCGATCCAGGGGACGGTCTCCCCATTCGGGAACTTGATATGCTGCGAGCGCACATACTCGTCAAGGACCTCGCGATACACGGCCGGCCCGATCGATGTCTGGGAAACGTCACTGTTGAGAAGATTGGCCAGCGCCACGAGCGTCTGCGTGGTGGCGAAGGGCCAGGATGGGCCATTCCAAAGACACTCGTGCGGGTATTCGAAGCGAAAGCGCGGGCTTCTCCGTTCCGCCGTTGTCGGGCCATACTTTCCCGCAAATCCCGCGGCGTCGGTGAGTTGCCGCCAGGCAACTGCCTGGTCTGCGGCTGGGACATCGTAGTACCAGGGGACGTAGCCGACGAGTTCGCGCACGCTAACCCACGATGCGCCGGGATCGCGTGGCAACGTTTCATAAAACTGGTCGTGAGGATTCCAGAGACGCTGCTCGATTAGAGCGCGGAGATCTTCGGCTTTCTTCTGGTATTGCCGGGATAAGGAATCGTCTCCCTTGAGCGCCGCGATCCTCGCGATGGCCACGGCATCGCCATACATATAACTGTTGATGGTGGGACGATAGCCACTGCCCCCGATACTGTCTTCCATGCCGTCGCGATCGTCGATCTGCCAAAAAAGGCCGTTGGCATCCTGGTGAGTTTTTTCCCACGCCTCATAATTGCCGACCAGCGAGGGCAGGAGTCCTTTCGCTAATCCTTGATCCCCGTTGGCAAGAGAAACCGCATAGATCGAATCGGCGGCGGCAAAGCTGTAGAGGCGGGACTCGCCATCGGGGGAAAACCAAAAGCGCGAATAATCTTCTGCGAACTCCGGGTCGCGCAACCAGCGGGCCTCTTTTAAGTGATCTTCCGCCGCGCAATCGATGGCATTGAACTTGCCTGCCCATGGGACGTTATCAAGAAACTCGTCAATGATGTAGCCGTCCGGCGTGTGGTGGATATGCTTCTGAAACGAGTACCAACGGAAGTAGTAAATCCGCTCCATTTCCGTGTCGGGTACATCGAGCCATGGGATGTTCTTCGCAAGCCATGGCCACTCGTCCGCCGGTTGATCGTTCAGAAATTCCTGCTCCTGGCGGGCGAACTCCGTGAAGTAATGATGGTACGAGTCCGGAGCAAGCAGGCCATGCAGGGGTGCATTTTGCGCAACGGTTCTCCCCGGCGCAGAGCAGATCGCCAGGCCGAAGAGCAGGAATAACCCATGCGCGCGGCTGCTGCGGAGTTTCATTGATTCCTGCCTAATCCTGAAATCCGAGCGATGGTCCGTCATGCGTGGCAAGGCCGATTTGCTCAAGATGAACATTTCTCCCGTTGTACCAGAGCATCCACTTGCCGTTTGAGTAGACTGCATACGGCTTGTAGCAGGCATCCGCGTCGAAGCCGTCGCCGATCGCGCGGATGATGGGATTGGAAGGGCAGCGCTCCCAATGATGCAATCCATCGCGAGAGCGAGCCAGCCCAATCTGGGCATGGTCGATGTCGCGATACCCAATATAAAACGCATAGAACCAATCCCCGTGCGGAATCACCTGGATTCCGGCAACGCGCTGCTTTTCCCAATCGAATCGGGCGTCGGGTCGGAAGATGGGGTTGCCCGGATCCTTGACCCAGTTCGTTCCGTCTTTGCTGGTGGCATGGCCGATAGCGTTTGGCTCATATTGCGCACCGCCCGAGTACCACATTCGCCATTGCCCGTTCTTTTCGTCCCAAAGCACATCGGGGCACATGACGGCCACATCTTCCCACGGCAGCTGAGGCGACAAGGCCGGCTGGCTGGTACGGCGAGTCCAGTTCACACCATCGCTGCTGGTGGCATATCCGATGGCCGAGTTGCCATCTTGGCGGCCCTCCCGCGACGGAGTCGGGCTCCAGGTTTGGCCCGTGTACCACATGTGATACCCGTCCGCCCGACGGAACACCGCAGGACGATTGATATCGTCTTCCCATCCCGAGGCCGGGTTTGGCGCCAGAACGATTCGCGGCGCGGACCAGTGAATGCCATCGCTGCTTTCAGAGAGAGCGATCGACTTCTTGGGGCGCCAGGAAACCCACATGCGGAAAGTGCCGTTGTCCTGGATTACGCAGATGTCGAAACAGGTGCCATATTCGCCGCCCAGGACAGGATTTCCGCGGTACTTTTGCCAGCCCGCAGCAGTTTCCCGTGTCGCCAGCGCCGGCGTGCCCTTATGGTCGGCAAGGGCAGAAACCCCGGCAGCGCCCAGCCACGATAGTAGAACCCTTCTATTCATCGTCGAGCTCCCGATGCGAAGTCTGGTGCATTCTTCTCTCTATCGCCACCTGCATCGGCCGACGACTCCCGGGATGCGGCGCGGTCATGCGCGCGATTCCGGCACGAAGTCCAGGTTCTCTCCGTCGTGAAAGACAAGGCCGATCTGCTCGAGGTGCTCGCGCCGCCCGTTGTACCAAAGCCTCCAACGGCCATCGGAATATAAGGCGTACGGCTTATAACATGCATCGGCATCCCAGCCACCGGGTGTCGGCCGCACGATGGGATTGGCTGCATGGCGAACCCAATCTGTGATTCCGTCTTTCGACCGCGCAACGCCGATCTGCGCATGGTCGATATCGCGGAAGCCAATATAAAAGGCGTAATACCATCCCTTATCCATGAGAATCTGCGCAGCCGTCACGCGGTTCTTTTCCCAGTCGTGGAGCGGACTGGGAGCCAGAACAGGGTTGGAGGGGTACTTCTCCCAATGCACCCCGTCCTTACTCGTCGCATAGCCAATCGCGTTGGGCTCGTACTGCTCACCGCCGGAGTACCACATCTTCCACTGCCGCTGCGCATCGTCCCACAGCACGTGCGGGCACATCAGAGCAACGCCCTCCCAGGAAACAGACGGCTTCAGGACCGGCCGGTCCGATTGCCGCTTCCAGGCGATGCCGTCGGCGCTGGTCGCATATCCGATAGAGGATTTTCCATGCGCCTGCCCGGTATACCACATGTGATATCCGTCATCGCGATGCACTACGACAGGACGGTTGATGTCATCTTCCCAGCCCGTTTCCGGGCGGGGCGAAAGAACGATTTGCGGCGCTTTCCAATTGATTCCGTCGGTGCTTTCCGTAATCGCGACACTCTGTTGGGGGCGCCAGGAAACCCACATCCTGAATTTCCCCGCTTCGCGCAGAACGCATATATCGAAGCAGGTTCCGTATTGGCCGCCGAGCACCGGATTCCCGGTGTACTTGACCCAGTCGTTCTTCTCACCGGAGCCTAATAGCCGCTCCGCACGGGCCAGATTCGGCGTCGCAGCGGCAGCTGCCAGCACAACCATTAACTCTCGTCTCGTTAACATCGTTCAATCTCTCGCTGGATCCCGTTGAATTCATCGAATGCTCGACTGCGCCGGATCGAACACGCCATTCTCATCAGTTCGCCGGTGAGTCGCGCAATCCGCCGCGGTGTCTCCCCTGGGTCCCCGCAGCTGGCGCGGACCCAGGGATCTGCCATGGTGAAGTAGATGGTGACTTTAGAAAATCGCGTGGAACGATAGCTGGATGCTCCTCGGGGCATTGGCTGAGCTGATAATGCCGAAGCCCTGTGTGTCCGGTCCCACGGTGTTGTTGTATCCCGGGCCCTGCAGCACGGTGTGATTCAACGCATTGAATGCCTCGGCATGGAAGTTCAGCTTTACCGATTCCCAAATTCCGAAATCCTTGTCGAGGCTGGCATTGAAGTCCTCAATGCCCGAAGCGGGTCCCTTATAGACGCCGACTTTGGCGTTGCCCAGGTAGAGCTGGTTTCCAACATTTGGCAAGGTCGTGGGTACTCCATCGACGAGCGCCTGATCCGCGCGGATAAATTTGCTCGGATCGAGCCAGCCCACACCAATCTCCGATCCGCCCGCCATGACGACCTGTTTCCGGCTGGATAGGAGCGCGCCGCCGCCGGTATAGTTCGCATAACATCCCGCCGACTGGAAGTTGAACTCGTTGCAGTTGTAATCTGCCACGCTGCCGTAGCCGCCGGTACTTGCTGTCCCGGTTCCGCCGATCGCCCAGCCGTCAAGAATCTTGTCGCCTAACGAATTCTGGTGCAGGAACCTCGGAATCTTGTAGCGGAAGGCCGCGGTCATCTGCTGCACGGTGCCCGGGCTGTAGTAGTCCAGGTTGCAGGCCGCGAGATAGCGGCAGCCTTGCTGCTGAGCAAGAGAGTTGCTGTAGGTGTAGGTTCCCAGGAGCGACAGGCCATAGGAATATCTCTTGTTCACCTGTACCTGAAGCGAGTTATACATCGAGTTGTAATCCGAGTACAGAGTGGTGATTTGGTTGAATCCCGCGGGATAATACGGTTCGCGCGGAAGATAGTTTGACGGGTCGTTGGTGCTCGCGCCGGGGACGAATACCGGCCAGTTCTGGTTGTGGGTTTCGAACAAGTGCGTTCCCCGCGTGGCTACCCATGCGGCAGAGAAGACCCAGGTGTTGATAGGTTCAATCTGAAACTCCAGATTGAACTTGGAGTACTCGCCATTGTTGAAGTTCGGGGCGATGGCCTGCTCGGAGAGCGGATTGGGAAAGACCAGGGTGTTGGCCGCTGCCGAGCCAGCAGTTGGCGCCGTGAAGGGGAACGGCACACTGCCATACTGCGCATAGGGCTGGGAAAGATTCAGCGCCGGTCCTTGCACGGGCGAGTAATCGACGCCAAAAGGAGCGGCGGTTGTGTAGTTGTTGAAACTCAACAGGTACTCATAATCCGTGTAGAGCCCGTAGCCGCCCTTGAGCGCTGCCTTGTGATTTCCCAGCATGTCCCACGCGAACGAGAACCGAGGACCAAGGTTGTAGTGATTGCCGGAAAGATTTGGCGGAATTCCCTGGTCACCGACCGTCACGAGTCCCACAGGAGCGGTCGGGAATACGGTGGACGCCTGGCCCGGACGAAAAGTGACGAACCGGTCCTTCTCCTCGCGGACCCCGAAATACGGCTGTAGCCGCAAACCGATCATCACGGTCAGTCGTGGCTTTACTTTGTACGTGTCCTGAAAGTACGCTTCGCGGGCCGGGTAGTTGACGATGAGGGCCTGGGTGCTGTTTTGATAAAAGCTGCTGCCGAATTGGCCGAGTGGCCCGCCGTTCAGCATCATGTCGGCAATCCCGTTTCCGGTGCCGCCGTAGATGTTGTCGGAGTCATTAAACGAGACGGCCGCTCCGGCATCGTAGGTCTGATTGAAGACCTCGTGATAATTGCGGAGTTCCAAGCCGGTCTTGACGGTGTGCAGTCCCTTGACCCATGTGAAATTGTCCGTGATGTCCCAGGTGTACTGGGTCATCGGATTGATGTACCCGTTCCAAATGTCCACTCCCATGTTCCGCGGAGTGCTGATCTCCATAATGTCTGGAGCAAGATGATCGCCTACGGCCGCGATCCCTGTGTTCTGCGGATTGACGGGCCCACTGCAGGGATCGCAGGTGTTGGTCACTGAAATCTCGGTCTGAGTGAGGCCGAGAACGAAATTGTTCAGCAGCGAGGGGCTTATGGTGTAGGTTTCGTTGATTGCCCACACCTTGGTCTGGACTGGTTCACCCCATGTGGCAGCGGGGTTGGGATACTGCGTTGCCCACGATGCTTCGCTGAACTCGTCGTACATGTCCTGGAATGTCGGGTTGCTGTTATACCACCAAAGGCTTCCGAAAATTCTATTCTTGCTGCCGAGGTTCTCGTCGATGCGTACCACCCAGGTCTGAATCAGCGAGTCGAAGCTCGGATTCCACGTAAACGTATCGGTTCCGCTGGTTGCTGTGGGCATGATTGATGTACCGCTCGAGCCGCTGAGCGACTGGCCGATAGGGCCGAAGTCCGAGCTGGGGATACTGGGCATCGGTTCTCCGTTCACGATGGGAATCCCGTCAGGCGAATTGCTGAAGTCGCCGTTGCGCTCGTCGCTGGTGATGGTCTGTCCCGATGTGGTCGACTTCTTTGACGTCGATGTGCGCTCGTAGGAAACGAAGAAGAATGTCTTGTTCCTGCCGTTGTAGAGCTTGGGAATCCAGACCGGACCGCCGACGTTGCCGCCGTACCACTCCTGGTGAAATGGTTGGCGCGGAATGTCCTGGAAGTTATTCGACCACTGGTTCGCATCCCATGCGCCGTTTTGGAGATAGGTCCAGAACTGGCCGTGAAAGTCGTTGGTGCCATTCTTCAGGGTGGCCTCAACCTGGCCGCCCGCTCCGCGGCCTACTGCTGCGTCGGGCAGCGCCGATGCCACGCTGAACTCCGAGAGGTTCTCAGACTGAGGGAAGCTCGAGGCTGCGGATCCATGCATGTAATCGTTCTCGGCCGCGCCATCGACATCGTAATTGTTGGTGAGCTGCGAGACGCCGTTGAAGCTGGTTACCGGGATGAAGAACGACGCACCGGTGCCGGCGGATGTCGCCCCGGGCATCAGGACTTCCATGGATTCGCGAGGATCCCGGCCCGACACGGGGATTCCTGCAACAAGATCGGAGTCAATCGTGGTGAGATTGTTGGCGGTCTCAGTGTCGACCATTGCAGAGCTGCCGGAAACTGTCACCGTCTGAGTCTCTGCTCCCACCTCAAGAACGATGGGCAGTGAAGCGGCCGCTCCGGCGTGGAGGATCACGTCGTGCGCGGTGTAAACCTTGAAGCCATGCATCGAACAAGTAATGGTGTAGTTGCCCGCGGCCAGCGAGACGAACTGATAGAGGCCGGCCCCGTTGCTGCTGGTTCTTGAAGTGGCGCCGGTTGCGACGTTTTGGGCCATGACGGCGGCGTTAGGAACCAGCCCGCCATTCTGATCGGTCACCGCGCCGGCCAAAGAAGCCGAGATGTCGATCTGTGCCACGCACGAAACCGAGGTTGCGAGAAACAAGACCAGACACGCGACGATCGGAATCAGACGCCATTCGGCCGTAGCATTCGCGGGCCTGGACGCTGCGTTTTCAGAAATATCGCGAGGGGTTTGGACTTCATTTGCACATGAATGACCGACCATCTGGATCCTCCTGAAGGGTGGTTCGTGGGGCATTGAGGTTCGTTCTTGGGGCGTTTGCTTTTTCGCACGTCAGCTTGAGACGCGCGTAGACGCCCTGTCCAGTACAATTCGCGTTAATACCGGTACGGGCATTCTTCGTCTCTGAGCCCGCAGAAAATATTGATGTTATGGGCGATTTGTAACGTTACAGATGCAGATTTCCCCGGTGACAGCGGTGCCTGAATTGCTGTTGATGGGCCTGTTTTGGCTGTGCTAACGTAAAGGCGCCTGAGGACGGGAATGCTTACCATCGACAGAACCGCGGAGCTGGCTGAATATGAGGCGGTTCTAGGTTCGCCCTACTTCGCCGGACAAACAAACTCCAGCCGGTTTCTAAAATACGTGTGCGACAAGTTCTTCGCCGGTGCTCAGCATATATCTGAAGTTGAGATCGCAGTGGAGGCGCTTGGCCGCCGGGCAAATTTTGATCCCCAGCAAGACTCCATCGTGCGCGTTGAGGCGCACCGGGTAAGAAAAAGGTTGCACGATTATTACGAGAACGAGGGTGCCGCCCATCCTATTCGCCTGATTTTGCCCCAAGGTAACTACCTGCCGCAATTCCTTTCCGCGCGGGAAGCGCGCGCCGTTTCCGACGTGGAGATTGCCGGTGTGAGTTCCACGCCAACGACGGCTCCGCCATCAACCCCTCCCCGGTCAGGGGTCAGCAACTATGCAATCGCCGGGCTGGCGCTCCTCATCATCGCCGCGTTAGGAGTGGCGACGATCTTGCTTGTTCGCAATCGACTTAGGACGCAGTCCCCTGCGCCGAATGCACCCTCAGCTCCTGCCCCGATTGCCGGTGCAACTTCCCCTGAGGTTTTGATCATGGCGGGCTCGACAGCCAGGAGCTACACCGACCAGCTTGGGCATGTCTGGTCTGCCGACAGGTATTTTGACGGCGGGGAACCGTGGCCTGTGCCGTTCCGGCGAATTCTACGAACCAGCGATCCGCAACTGTTCCTCTCTGCGCGTCAAGGCCAGGACTTTGGCTATGACATCCCGCTCAAGGCCGGGCTTTATGAGCTGCGCCTTTACTTCGCGGAGACGTTTTACGGCGAAGACAATTCCGAGGGCGGCGGAGAATCGAGCCGCATGTTCGATGTAATCGCGAACGGCGTGCCGATTCTGACCAATTTCGATCCACTGTCGGATGCGGGAGGGAGCAACACCGCGGACGTACGTGTTTTCGCGGGCATCTCGCCCGCCGCTGACGGCAAACTGCATCTGCGATTCCGCAACCACTTGGCACTGAAGGCGGTGGCATTCGTGAATGCAATTGAACTCACGCACACTGACAATAAGGACATGCTGCCGGTCCGCTGGGTCGCCAGCGACTCTGCGGTCGAAGACCGCGAGGGCCGTCTTTGGGTTGGAGACCAATTTGTCGAAGGCGGGCGCAAGCGGGCGCATAGAGATCAGGTCACAGGTACATATGACCAGGGGCTCTACCAATCTGAGCGATACGGCAACTTTACTTATGCCATCCCGGTTGCTGCCGGCTCCACTTACACTCTCACTCTCTACTTCGCCGAAGAGTGGTTTGGCATTCCAGAAAACGCCGGCGGCAATGGCATAGGTAATCGCGTATTCGACGTTTATTGCAACGGCACCTACTTACTGCGCGATTTCGATATCGATAAGGATGCCGGCGGGAGCCTTAAGGCGATCACTCGCACATTTCACGGATTAAAACCAAACCATCAGGGCAAGCTCTTTCTCTCGTTTGTGCCCAACCTGGATTATGCCAACGTCACGGCTCTTGAAGTGGTTCCTGAAAGCAAGTGAGCGGAGCCTTGCGCGTTCTATGAATCTGCTATCCTGACAGCCGTCAGGAAGGCCCGATGCAGACAACGAAGGTTCTCGTCCGCGCCGGTGGGAGCGCAAGAACGGCAAAGTCATTTTGTCGGAGCCTTCCGTGCGCAGTACTTCTCTGCGCAGCTTTGCCGGCGGTTCGCGCCCCAGCCCAGACACCCTCGAATCCCAGCACAGTCATCGCCCAGTTGGCCAGGCAAGCGGAATCGGATCTTCACAACGGAAAACCCGAGGTTGCGGCGGAAGAGTATCGAAGGATCCTCGCGCTCGATCCCAACAACGTCAGCGCGCATTCCAACCTGGGACTGGCCGAGTATCTTCGCGGAGATTACGCCCCGGCTGCCGTTGAGTTCAAAGCCGCGCTTCACCTGAAACCGGACATCTGGAACGACGCGGCGCTTTGCGGGCTATCTGAGGCAAAGATCGGTGAAAACGGCGATGCGGAAGTGCATTTGCAGCAAGCATTCGAGCATGTCTCAGAGGCGTCGCTGCGGCTGGCGGTAGGCAAGCAGCTTTACGCAATTCTGCTGGAGGCCAACCAGTACGAGCGCGCCGCCGAAGTCGTAGAGAAGCTGCAGCAGTTTGAGCCGAAGAATCCCGATGTGCTCTACGCCGCGCACCAGGTTCATTCGCTTCTGGCAGAAAAGGCGTTTCTGACTATGGCGCAACTCGCACCCGATTCGGCACGAGTGTATGAGTTGCGCGGCGATCGCATGGCGGAAATCGGAAACATGAAAGGGGCCATTCTGGCATATCGCTCGGCCATCGAGCGCGATCCGCACCTTTCAAGCGTGCACCTCGCACTGGGCGAAGCGCTAAGCATTTCTCAGGATGCCGCGGAAAGAGCGCAGGCGGAATCTGAATACAGGAAGGCGCTGGCAGACAATCCCTCCGATGAGAAGGCCGAATGCAGGCTGGGTGACATAGAAAAGCAGCGTTCCAATTTCGCCGCCGCCAAACAACACTACAAACGTGCCCTCGAGCTTCAGCCAGACGACCCCGACGCAAACGAGGGTCTCGGCGTGGTCCTTTTTGAAGAGGGTGCGATTCAGGAGGCGCGCACCTATCTGAATCGTACGGTGCAGCTCGATCCGGCAAACGCGGCTGCCTACTATCACCTGAGTCAGGCGAGCCGAAGGGCGGGA
>Ga0187871_10004475_pt1 | contig 10457 bp, 2 predicted proteins | sample June2016WEW_16_1_FD_132988 | JGI IMG/M metagenome (GOLD analysis project Ga0187871, IMG submission 132988) | Peatland microbial communities from SPRUCE experiment site at the Marcell Experimental Forest, Minnesota, USA - June2016WEW_16_10 | ecosystem: Environmental > Terrestrial > Soil >...
ACCGCCAGCGAGATGGGCGTGGCTGCATTGACCACCAGAGAAGCTGTGCCGGTGAGTGAGCCGAAACTTGCCGAGACGGTTGTGTTGCCCGTAGAGCCGCTGATGGCATATCCCGTGGAATTCATCTCGGCTACAGCCGGAACGGATGATGCCCAAGTCGCTGATTGCGTGATGTCCTGGGTCGAGCTATCGCTATAAGTTGCGGTGGCGGAGAATTGCTCGCCGTATCCCAAAAAAATGGAAATAGAGGCCGGAGTCACAGCAATCGAAACTAAGTTCGCCTGCGTCACGGTGATGGTGGTGGAGTTGGAGATGGAACCGGAAGTGGCGGAGATGGTCGCGGTGCCCTGCCCGGCGCTGGTCGCGAGGCCGTAGCTGCCGACCGCGTTGCTGATTACGGCTACAGCGGCCGACGACGAACTCCAGGTTGCAATCGTAGTAAGATCTTGCGTGCTGCCGTCGGTGTAAGTACCGGTCGCGGTGAACTGCTGCGTCGTCCCCAAAGCGATCGTCGGACCCTGCGGATTGATTGCAATCGAAACCAGCCCCGCCGGATTCACCACCAGCATCGCCGTCGCGCTGACCGCTCCCGAACTGATGCCGATCGTCGTTGTGCCTGCCGCCAGAGTGCTAGCCAGTCCTGCGGTGCCGGGGGTGTCACTGATCGTGGCCACTGTAGCCACTGACGAACTCCATTGGCCGCTCTGGGTGAGATCCTGCGTGGTTCCGTCGGTGAATGTTCCAGTGGCCGTGAATTGTTGCGTCGTTCCCAGTGCAACCGTGGCCGTCGGTGGATTGATCGCAATCGACACCAAAGCGGCAGCGGTCACTGTCAGCTCCGTCGAAGCGCTGAATGTTCCGGCGGTCGCGGTGATGTTGGCCGAGCCGGCACTCACGCTTTGCGCTAGTCCTGCGGTATTGATCGTCGCCGTCGAAACCGTGTCGGAGGTCCAGGTGACTGTGGTCGTCAGGTTCTGAGTGCTGCGGTCGGTGAATGTGCCGGTCGCAGTGAATTGCTGGGTCGTGCCCAGCGCAATCGACGGCGTCGATGGAGTTATGGCCAACGAGACCAGCGCCGCTGCGGTCACGGTCAGTGTTGTTGATCCTGTCACCGAACCGGAAGTGGCCGCGATGGTCGCGGTGCCTGTGCCCTCGCCTGCACTGCTCGCTAGCCCCTGCGTAGGAGCAGCGTTGCTGATCGTCGCTACTGTCGGCGTGTCCGAACTCCACTGCACTGTGTCCGTGATGATTTGTGTGCTGCCGTCGGTGTAGGTTCCCGTCGCCGTAAACTGAAGCGTCGTGCCCAGAGGAATCGTAGGAATCGCGGGCGTCACAGCAATCGAAACCAGTGCCGCAGGACTGATGGTCAGAGTGGTCGAACCGCTGATCGCTCCCGAGGTGGCCGTGACCGTGGTGCTGCCCAAGCTCACACCGTTGGCGACTCCTTGACTATTGACCGTGGCGATGCCGTTGTTGGCCGTGGTCCATGCGGCCGAGGTGGTTAAAACCAGAGTGCTGCCGTCGGTGTAGGTTCCGGTCGCGACCAAGGCTTGGGTCGTGCCCAGAGCAAACGATGGATTGGCGGGCGTCACGGCAAGTGAAACCAGGACGGCCGGTCCGACGGTTAGCGTGGCTGAGGCCGCGATCGAGCCGGAAGTCGCAGTTATGTTCGCAGTGCCAACCCCTGCGCCGGTCGCTAACCCGCTCCCCGCAATTGTCGCCACTGTGTTAAGTGACGAAGTCCACGTGATTGCGCTGGTCAGATTTTGAGTGCTGCCGTCGCTGTAGGTGCCGGTCGCAGTGAACTGCTGGCTCGTCCCGTTTGCAATCGACGCGCCTGAAGGCGTCACGGCTATAGAAACAAGCACCGGCGTAGTCACGATCACGCTCGCAGAACCGGTTACGCTACCGGAACTAGCGCTGATATTCGCCGTGCCCAAGTAGCTACCTATTACGAGTCCGGCGCTCACGGGCGCAACAGCCGGTGCCGAAGATGTCCAGGTTGCCGAAGCAGTCAGGTCCTGCGTGCTGCCATCGGTGTAAGTGCCCACGGCGTCGAACTGCAAGCTGGTTCCGACCGGCACGGCTGCACTGCCGGGTGTAATCGCGATGGAAACCAACGACGGACCGCTCACGGTGATCGTGGTTGAGGCAGAGATCGAGCCGGAAGTAGCGGAAATGGTGGACGCGCCCTGTCCGGAGCTTGTAGCGAGTCCGTTGCTGCCCACCGCATTGCTGATGATCGCGACTGTCGCCGAAGACGAACTCCAGGTCGCGACTGCCGTAAGATCTTGTGTGCTGCCGTCCGTGTAAGTCCCAGTCGCGGTGAACTGCTGCGGCGTCCCGAGAGCAATCGTCGGCGTCTGCGGATTGATTGCAATCGAGACCAGCGCGGCCGGATTCACCACCAGCGTGGCCGTCGCGCTTACCGCACCCGAACTGATGCCGATCGTTGTCGTGCCCGTGCCCAAGCTGGTCGCCAACCCGGCCGTGCCCGTCGTGTTGCTGATCGTCGCCACTGTAGCCACCGTCGAACTCCAGTGCCCGGTCTGCGTCAAGTCCTGCATGGTTCCGTCGGTGAACGTTCCTGCGGCGGTGAACTGCTGCGTAGTGCCCAAGGAAATCGTTGCGGTCGGCGGATTGATGGCAATCGAGACCAGCGCCGCCGTCGTCACTGTCAGCCCCGTCGAGCTGCTGATAGTACCGGAAGCCGCGGTGATGTTGGCCGTCCCGACTGCGACGCTTTGTGCCAGCCCGGCAGTGTTAATGGTCGCCGTTGACATTGTGTCGGAGGACCACGTGACCGTGCTGGTCAGGTTCTGCGTGCTGCCATCGGTGTAGGTTCCTGTAGCCGTGAATTGCTGGCTTGTGCCCAGCGCAATCGACGGCGTCGCCGGAGTCACAGCGATCGACACTAGCGCGGCCGCTGTAACCGTCAGAGTGGTCGACCCGCTCACCGTGCCGGAGGTCGCCGTGATCGTCGCTGTACCTTCCGTCAGCGTCGTCGCCAGTCCAATCGTCGTACCCGCATTGCCGATCGTCGCCACCGCGGGCGTGTCCGAACTCCACTGCACCGTCGCGGTTATGTTTTGCGTGCTGCCGTCGGTGTAGGTGCCGGTCGCCGTGAACTGCTGCGTGGTTCCCAGTGGAAGTGTTGGAATCGCCGGCGTCACCGCGATGGAAACCAGCACCGCGGGCGTTACCGTCAACGTTGTTGAACCGGTTATCGCACCCGAAGTCGCCGTGACCGTACTACTGCCCAAAGCCACGCTGCTGGCGACTCCCAGATTGTTGACCGTGGCGATCGACGGAGTCGCGCTGCTCCAGGTTACGGTCGTGGTCACATTCAGGGTGCTACCATCGCTGTAAGTTCCGGTTGCCGTCAAAGGCAGGGTCGTGCCCAAGGCAAAGAAAGGATTAGCCGGCGTCACCGCGATTGAAACCAAAGCCGGCTGCCCGACCGTGAGCGCAGCCGAGCTTGTGATCGAACCGGAGGTCGCGGTAATCGTTGCTGTGCCTACGCTTGCGCCGGTGGCCAAACCACCAGCGGCAATCGTAGCGATCGCTGTTTGAGACGAATTCCAGGTCACGCTGCTGGTCACATTCTGAGTGCTTCCGTCGCTGTAGGTTCCGGTCGCCGTAAACTGCTGAGTCGTTCCATTCGGAATCGACGCAGCCGTAGGACTTACAGACAGCGAAGTCAGCACCGCAGCCGTGACTGTTAACGTGGCTGAACCGCTAATGGAGCCCGACGAAGCTGTGATTGTGGTGCTGCCCTGTGCCACACTCGTGGCCAGGCCAGCGGAGGTAATCGTCGCCGCAGAGGGATTGGACGTTGTCCAGATGACAGTCGGGTTTTGCGTTGTGCCGTCACTGTAGGTTCCGGTCGCAGTGAACTGCTGCGTATCGCCGGCAGCGACTGAGGTCGTATTCGGACTAACAGAAATAGAGGTTAGAACAGCCGGCGTCACCGTTAACGTAGCTGAACCGCTGACCGTTCCTGTAGTGGCCGTAATTGTCGCCGATCCTTGCGCCACGCTCGTCGCCAAGCCACCGGTGTTCACTGTTGCCACAGAGGTCTTCGAAGAAGTCCAGGTCGCGGTCGTGGTCAAGTTCTGGGTGGTGCCGTTGCTGTAGGTTCCCGTTGCGGTGAACTGTTCGGTGTATCCGGCGGCTATGGAGGTAGTGGCGGGGGTGACGGCAATTGAAGTTAACAACGCAGCCGTCACTGCCAACGTCGCCGAACCGCTAATCGTTCCTGAAGTAGCCGTGATAGTCGCCGATCCCGGCGTAAGGCTCGTGGCCAAGCCAGCGCTGTTGACGGTTGCCACGGACGTCGCCGAGGAAGTCCACGTGGAAGTGCTGGTCAGATTCTGGGTCGTGCCGTTGCTGTAAGTCCCGGTGGCCGCGAACTGTTCCGTGTAGCCAGCGGCGACCGATCCGGTCGCCGGAGTAACGGAGATCGAAGTGAGCACGGCTGCTGTCACCGTCAAGGTGGCTGAGCCGCTGATCGTCCCGGAGGTAGCCTTGATAGTGCTCGTCCCCGCAGCCACGCTAGCGGCCAGGCCGCTGGCACTCACCGTTGCTACAGAAGTCTTCGACGAAGTCCAGGTCGCGGTCGTGGTCAGGTTCTGGGTCGTGCCATTGCTGTAAGTTCCAGTCGCCGTGAATTGTTCGGTGTAACCGGCCGCCACCGAAGCAGTTGAGGGAGTAACTGCGATCGAAGTCAACACTGCGGCTGTGACCGTCAGCGTGGCGGATCCGCTGATTGTTCCGGAGGTCGCGGTAATCGAGGCAGTTCCCTGAGCCACGCTGGTGGCCAATCCGCCGCTGCTTACGGTTGCAATCGTTGTCGCAGAGGAAGTCCAGATCGCGGTTGTGGTCAAGTTCTGCGTCGTGCCGTTACTGTAAGTTCCTGTCGCGGTAAATTGCTGCGTCTTCCCGGCTGCAACCGAGGCTGTCGCGGGAGCGACCGCAATTGAAGTCAACGCTGCGGCTGTCACTGTCAGCGTGGCCGAGCCCTTGATCGTCCCTGAAGTGGCTGTGATGGTCGTGCTTCCCTTTGCCACGCTGGTAGCCAGTCCGCCGCCGCTTATGGTTGCGATCGACTTAGCCGAAGAAGTCCAGGTCGCAGTCGTCGTCAGGCTCTGCGTTGTGCCGTTGCTGTAGGTGCCGGTAGCGGTGAATTGCTGGGCGTAACCTAATGCCACCGACGCCGTGGCGGGAGCCACGGAAATCGAAGTTAACACTGCCGCAGTGACCGTTAATGTCGCCGAGCCGCTGATCGTCCCTGAAGTCGCCGTGATCGTCGCGCTTCCCTGCGCCACACTGGTCGCCAATCCCCCGGTGTTCACCGTTGCGATGGTTGTCGCTGAAGAGGTCCAGGTCGCGGCCGTGGTCAGGTTCTCCGTTGTGCCGTTGCTATAGGTTCCCGTCGCGGTGAACTGCTGAGCGTTGCCTGCCGCCACCGATGCCGTGGCTGGAGTTACAGCAATTGAAGTCAATAACGGCGCGGTAACCGTCAACGCGGCCGTGCCGCTTATCGTCCCTGATTTGGCTGTGATCGTTACGCTTCCCTGCGCCACGCTGGTTGCTAATCCGCCGCTGCTTACCGTCGCAATCGACTTTGCCGAGGAAGTCCAGGTCGCCGTGCTGGTCAGGTTCTGTGTTGTCCCGTTGTTGTAAGTCCCGGTTGCCGTGAACTGCTGAGTGTAGCCCGCCGCCACCGAAACCGTGGCGGGAGTGACTGCTATCGATACGAGGGTAGCGGCAGTGCCCGTACCGGTGAGAGTTGTTAGTTGCGGACTGGAACTTCCGGTATCGACCACCGTCAGAGTGGCGTTGCGGGCCCCCACAGCGCCAGGCGTGAAAGTGACTGAGATTGTACAAGTGGCGTGAGCCGCGAGAGTCGCGGGACTCACCGGGCAGTTGTTGGTCTGGCTATAGTCCGATAAATTCGTGCTGATGCTGCTGATGGTGATCGCTGAAGTCTGCCCATTCTTGAGAGCGATACTGTGAACGGAACTGGGCGTACCTTGAGTTTGATTGCCGAACGATACGCTGGCAGGGCTAACCGTGACCGATTGCGAGAATGCGGGTAAAAAAGCCAATACAACAAAAGAAGCAACAACCGCGCTGCGCCGGGTTACCGGTTTGGGCATCAACATCACGAATTCTTGACCGCGGCATCACGAATCGCGACATCACCAATCACGATGTCAACGGTCGAATTCCGTCCATTCTTTTAGAATGTGCGTCCGAAATACTCTGCGACAGGGGGCCCAAGAGCACGTTCCGTGCGGAAGCGCTAGCACGGAAAAACTTCGAAATTAAGCCGCATTAGATAGGTTGGCCGGAAAAAACAGGATTCCAAGCCAAGTGAAAAATATGCGCCATTCTGGGTGGTTCTTTCATGCCTGTCAAGGATGAAAATTGTTGCACACTGGCTGTAATCGGCCAGATATTCTTGACGGTCGTTGCGGCTGAGCGGCTACTCATCACGCCCCGGAGCCGCCATATAGGCGCCAGTTGGGAATATAAAAGCGGTCGCTGAGGTTGATGGCGCCCGTTGCTCCCCACTCGCCGCCCACTTGTCCGGTCTGGGTATCGTCGCGTTGATTCGCACACAAACCCGGAATGCAGAGAACGGACTGCTTAGCAAGGAGGGTGGTCATTGTCCAGGGTTTTCTCCCGACGGCAGATGCACAGTCCGGTTTCTAGGGAGGGCATGAAGCGAATGCAATGCCATCACCTGTCGGAAACTCGGCTTCGGTGGAAAAGATTACTCCTTCGAGTGTAGGCTACGTGTGCGAGCTTGACGGAGGCCAGACAGTCTTGGCCAGAGCAGTGGTGTTGGCCACGGGCGTGGACTGGCGTCGGCTGCAGGCGAAGGATGAAGATCGGCTGCTTGGACGCGGCATATTTTATGGAGGGGCCCGGCAGGAGGCGACCAATGTAGTCGGCAGAAGGTCTTCGTCGTGGGAGGCGGAAATTCCGCGGGGCAAGCTGCCATGTTATTTGCAAAGCTACTTCCTTGGCCCTGCCGACTACCCGATTACGAAATTTGGCGATGTCGATGGCGGTGGAGTGACCCGATATCGGGATAGATGACTGACAAAATCTCGACTGCGTGCATGCCGGGACCTTCGCCCATCAACGAGACGCCGATCAGCAGCAAAAAATGACAGCGCGAGGTCTTTTAGCGTCGGATGGAGATTAACGAAGGAGTTGATGGGTTCCGACGCCGCTGAATAAAGCAAGACAGCGTGATAGGAGTCACAAGGAATAGTGACCCCGGTCGCAGCCGGGATCTGCACGACATGTAAAGATTGTGCGTCACTTCGTGGGCTCATGCCGCGATGAGTGACATCGCGGAAGTTCAGTCAGCACGAGAATCGGCTGCCTCTTCACAGGGGCTGTCATGAAAAACCTCCGACGCATCGTCGTTGAGCAAACCTTCTGCGAGAAGTTGGGACCTTACTACTTCGATCTGCTAATCAGTTCTACGCGAGATTTCCATTTCCGTGCCGACCACCTCTTCCGAGAAAGCTGCGACGCCGATCAGTCTTATCCGTTGTGTTTACGCCTGCTGTCAGCCTCAGGCACAGCGAGCAAAAGGAGATATTGACCATGACACAAAATGCTCTCACGATTACCGACAATCGCACGAAGCTGACTTACAACCTTCCCATCGAGAACGAAACCGTTCGGGCCATGGACCTGCGTCAGATCAAGACCGGCCCGGAGGACTTCGGACTCATGACCTACGATCCGGCTTTCATGAACACTGCTTCGTGCCGCAGCGGCATCACCTTCATTGATGGCGAACGCGGTATTTTGCGCTATCGTGGCTACCCCATCGAAGTGCTGGCCGAGCACTGCAGCTTCCTTGAGGTGGCCTATCTGATTCTCTTCGGAGATCTGCCAAACGAAGTTGAACTCAAGAACTGGGTGAACGATATCACGCATCACACCATGCTCCACGAATCTACCAAGAAGTTCATGGAAGGCTTCCAACATGACGCCCACCCGATGGCAATGCTTGTAAGCACCGTAGCGGCATTGTCCAGCGTCTATCCAGAAGCCCGAGACATCCACGACCCCAACAACCGACTCCTTCAGATCAAGCGCTTGATTGGAAAAATGCCTTCCATCGCGGCAATGTCTTACCGGCACAGTCTGGGTTTGCCATACGTATACCCGGACAATGATCTGAACTATGCCGAAAATTTCATGAACATGCTATGGAAGATGGTCGAGCCGAAGTACGTGGCCAATCCAGTACTGGCACGCGCCCTCGACATTCTGTTCATCTTGCACGCCGATCACGAGCAGAACTGCAGCGCGAACGTGATGCGCTCCGTGGGCAGTTCGCATGCTGATCCCTACCTTACTACTGCCGCCGCGGCTGCGGCACTGTCGGGGCCACTGCACGGTGGGGCTAACGAAGAAGTCCTGAAAATGCTGGACGAGATCGGTTCGAAGGACAACGTGCCTGCCTACATAAAGAAGGTCAAGGACGGGCATGGCAAGCTGATGGGCTTCGGGCACCGGGTCTACAAGAACTACGATCCACGTGCCAAGGTAATCAAGTGGACGGCCGAGCAGGTTTTTCAGGTCACGGGACGCAATTCGAAGCTCGATATTGCCCTGGAGTTGGAGCGGATTGCGCTGGAAGACGATTATTTTGTCAAACGTAAGCTGTATCCGAACGTGGACTTTTATTCGGGAATCATCTACCAGGCCATGGGCTTCAAACCGGAGATGTTCACGGTGCTGTTTGCCATCCCGCGCACAGCGGGCTGGCTGGCGCAGTGGCAGGAGATGCTGACAGATTCAGAGCAGAAGATTGCACGTCCGCGGCAAATCTACACGGGACACGATGTGCGCGAGTTCTTGCGGAGGGAAAACCGTGCTCCGATCTCTGCGGCAGCGGATTAAGAATTGAGTAGGGGAGAGCCAGAGATACTCGGCAAACGGCGGCGCGGGTTCGATCCGCGTCACTAGGCAGCTCGTTGCCACGGAGATGCAAATTCGGATCGAACCGCCGTGATCCGGTGCTGTATGTCACGCATCGTCGAAATGAAAGTGATTTTAATCACACGCAATGGTGTTGGCGGTCATGGCTATCGCATCCACTCGGCTCGAAAATCAATATGCAGGCAGTTTGGGAGTTGCTCCGCAGCGGTACACGAGGAGAAAACGGCGATCGAACCGCTGAGTGGCAAGGGGAGGGACCATGAAAGGCACGATCGAGGCCCCGGAAGCGCAAATCAAGGAAACCACGCCGGTACAGCAACGGGGAGTATCGGTATCCTCATTGGAGCGTTTGATCACTGCTCCAGTGCAGGTGCGGCCGCTGTTTTCAGACAGCCTCCTGCAGTATGAAGGCCAAAAGGGCCGACAGACCTGGGCGACTATAGCATCATTTATCTTGCAGTGTGTAATGTTGGGAGTGCTGCTCTTATTGCCGCTGTATTTCACCCAGGAATTGCCGAAGTCGCAACTGTTGACGTTTCTAGTGGCTCCTCCTCCGCCGCCTCCACCACCGCCAGCAGCGCAACAGGCCGCCAGAATAATGAAGCAGATTCAAAGCGACCTGCTCTCGGGCGGGCAGCTCCGGACGCCAACCAGAATCCCCCAGAAAGTGCAAATGATCAAAGAGGAAGAGGCGCCGCCGCCAATGCCAGGTGCAGGTGGCGTGTTGGGAGGAGTACCTGGAGGGATTCCAGGTGGTCAGCTCGGTGGAGTAATTGGAGGCATCGTCAATTCAACTTCAAATCTGGCGTACCTACCTAGGGTGCAGGCGGTTGCGCCGCAACGGGTCCGCGTCTCGCAAGGCGTAACGGAGGGTCTGCTGATCAATAAAGTGGCACCGGCGTATCCAGTGATCGCCAAGGCCGCCCGGGTTCAGGGCAGTGTTGTGCTTAAGGCGATCATCAACAAAGAAGGCGCCATCCAGGATTTACAGTTGGTGAGTGGACATCCGATGCTGGCGCCGGCGGCCATTGCGGCGGCTAGACAGTGGCGCTACAGGCCTTACTTGTTAAACGGGCAACCGGTTGAAGTAGAAACGACAATCACAGTTATTTTCACGTTAACCGGTTGATGAATAGAGGAAGGGGGCGATCATGATGCTCTCCTACAGGTTGGTACGTCTGATTGAAACCCATGCTGATACGCTGGCCGCGGGGCTGGAGAAGAAAGTGTTGTCTTCCGCCTATGTGACTTGCTTTCACACCATTCCCCCTCACGAATTACGGGAACGCGTGTACGAAATCTACCGTCATCTCGGCGATTGGTTGCTGGGAAAGAACAAAGTGGATATTGAGCAGCGCTACCGGGAAATCGGAGCGCGACGGGCATTGCAAAAGGTGCCTCTAGCTGAATTAATTCAGGCTATCGTGCTCACGAAAGAGAATCTCTGGGAGTTTCTGAAGGACGAAGCTGTGCTGGAT
>Ga0187871_10004482_pt1 | contig 10450 bp, 8 predicted proteins | sample June2016WEW_16_1_FD_132988 | JGI IMG/M metagenome (GOLD analysis project Ga0187871, IMG submission 132988) | Peatland microbial communities from SPRUCE experiment site at the Marcell Experimental Forest, Minnesota, USA - June2016WEW_16_10 | ecosystem: Environmental > Terrestrial > Soil >...
CGATGAATTCCGAGGCGGCGCTCGAAGAGGAGCGGCGCCTGTGCTACGTCGGCATGACGCGGGCGCGCAAGAAGCTGATTCTTACCTGGGCGCGCTACCGCAGGCGATTTGGCGGCGGCGAGCAGGAACGGTCCACGGCTTCCTGGTTCCTGAACGAAGTGCCGGCGGAACTTATCGTCGACCTGGGCCAGCGCGACGAGCCGGGCGAAGTGAATCTGACGGGCGAGCGGTACGACGTTCGCCAGGCGGCCAAACGCAGTACGTTCACGGGGAAGACATACAACTCGGTAGAGAACATCTCGCAGTTTTTCGGCGATCGCGGCATGCCGTTCAATGCCGCCAACAAACCGGTGATCGCGCCGCAGCAGCCTCCCGCTCCCATGGCGCCGCAGTTGCCTCGCCCTCCGCTGCCGGCCAAGCCCGTGCCGCCCGCCGCTCCTCCGGTCCGCCGCGGGGCGCGCGCCGGCATGACGGTGGAACATCCCAAATACGGAACCGGAACCGTGGTGCGGCGCGAAGGGGACGGCGATGATGCTAAGATCACTGTTAACTTCCCCCGCTACGGACTCAAGAAACTAGTGGAAAAATACGCAGGACTAAAAAGAAACTGATGAATACGAAGAAAGTTACCGACAAGATTGAACGCAAGAAGCTGAAGCGCACAGCGCGCAAGAAAGTGGCCCCCAAGGCGAAGCGCGCGGCCGGCGTGGCCCGCGGTTCCATGAAGAAGAAGATCCGCCATCAGGCGCAAGGCCAGCGCAAGCGGTAAGAACTACTGCTTGGCGATCGCGGCTGTCGGCGTACTGACTAAAATCGGAAACGCCGCCGGCCGCTTGTCGCCGCCATCGGCAGTAAAAAACCGCTGTTCCGAGAGACTCTTGTAAATAGCCCCTGCCACCCCGGACGCCACCGGTCCGTTGACCGTCCGATTGACCGCGGCGAGCATCACCACGACTACCAGTTGATGGCTGCCGACGTCGTTAAACGAGCCGAACCATCCCATGTGGTTGGAGGAATTATAATCCGTGCACGTGCCCGTCTTACCGAGCACCGGCTCGTCGCTGGCGTAAGCCGCGCGCGTCGCCGTCCCGAATTCCACCGCACCACGCATTCCGGTCTTCAGATCCGCGAAACTCTGCGGGTCGAGTTCCAGCGTTCGTTTTACCTTGGGAGTGAAGTGGAAAACGTCAGAGTCATTGCGCGGATATTGCAGGTAATACAGTGTGCCGCTATTGGCGATCGATGAGACCAGAGCCGCCAGTTCCAGCGGCGTCACCAGGAAGCCTTCTCCGAACGCGGTGAGCATTCCCATGCCGCCCCCTTTCGGAGGGGCCGAGGCGATGCTGCCGGGCTGCTCGCCCGGAATCTCCCAGCCGGCCTTCTCACCCAAGCCGAGCATCTGCGCGTAACGCGTGACCCGGTCGAATCCCAAACGGCTGCCCAGAGTGGCGAAGTATTCGTTGTTGGAATGGGCAATTGCCGTGATCAGGTTGAGGCTGGTGTACCGGCCGATGCGGATCGCAGTATCCCGCTCGACGACATGTTCGTTGAGCGCCGCCAGGCTGGTGACGAGTTTGATGGTGGAGCAGGGAGTGAAGCCGGCCTGCAATCCCAACTTCTGATTCACCATGGTCAGGACGCGGCCAGTGTTGGGATCGGCCACAACCACGCTTCCGCGCGTCGTTCCGAGAGCCGCTACCGCCGCGCGGCGCACAGTCAGATCCTCACCGTCGACGTTGTCGCCCTCGGTGGGATCTACGGGCGGAGCTGCTGGTGCACGCCTGACTGCTGTTTTTTTCGACGAGGCTACCCCGTGGGTTTGCGCCCCAGCGAACTGAGGGCCGACGATCAGCCCAGCTGCCACAAACGGCAATAGGAGGATTTTCATTTGTGACGACCTATTATCATAGATCGGCAAATGGCCCGTCAACCGCTAGAGGGTTAACCTTACGGGATTAACCCATGTTATCGATACTGCATTGATTCCATTACACTTTGGTGGCTACAGATTTTGCCTGCAGGAACAGCAGCAGGTAATCGGGACCGCCCGCCTTGGAGTCTGTTCCGGACATATTGAAGCCGCCGAAGGGGTGCGCGCCGACCATCGCTCCCGTGCATTTCCGGTTGAAATACAGGTTGCCCACATGAAATCGATGTTTGGCTTTCTTCAGATGTTCGGGATTGTTGGAGAAAACGGCTCCGGTAAGACCGTATTGCGAATCGTTAGCCAACTCCAGTGCATGCTCGAAATTGTCAGCTTTCGCGACAGCTAGCACCGGGCCGAAAATCTCCTCCTGGAAAACGCGGTCCTTGCCTTCGATGTCGGCAATAATCGTAGGCGGAACGTAATAGCCATTGTCGGGAACCGGAGTTTCACCCGCGACCATCCGGCCTTCCTTCTTTCCCACCTCGATATATTCGAGAATGGACTTCCGTGCGCCGGCGCTGATCACCGGACCCATGTAGTTGCCAGGATCGTCGGAACTCCCCACCTTGAGGGCCTTGGCTTTCGGCGCCAGCTTTTCCAGAAACTGGTCGTACACCGACGCATCGACAATCGCCCGCGAGCAGGCGGAGCATTTCTGCCCCTGATAGCCGAAGGCCGAGAACAGCACGCCGTCGACAGCTTTATCGAGGTCGGCGCCGGCGTCGACGATGATGGCGTCCTTGCCTCCCATTTCGGCGATTACACGCTTGATCCAGATCTGGCCGGGCTGTGCCTTGGCGGCTAATTCGTTGATGCGCAGGCCGACGTCGCGCGAACCGGTGAACGAAATGTAACGCGTCTTGGGATGTTGCACCAGGACATCGCCGACGGCCGCGCCGCTGCCGGTAAGCAGGGTGAAACTGTGGGGCGGGAAGCCCGCTTCGAGCAGGACTTCGGCGAACTTGGCGGCGATGGTCGGAGTTTCGCTGGAGGGCTTGACGATGGCGATGTTGCCGGTCACCAATGACGCGACGGTCATCCCGACCATAATGGCGAGCGGGAAATTCCAGGGCGGAATCACCACTCCCACGCCGAGCGGAATGTATATCATTTCGTCGTGCTCGCCCGGCAGTTGCACCACCGGTTGCGGACCGGAGAGACGCTCCATCTCGCGGGCGTAATATTCGCAGAAGTCGATGGCCTCGGAGACATCGGCGTCGGCCTCGGGCCAGGTTTTGCCGGCTTCGTACACCAGCCAGGCGTCGAATTCGAACTTGCGCAGGCGAATCTGGCGCGCGACTTCCATGGCCATGCGGACGCGCTCTTTTTCGGGCGTCGCGGCCCATTGGGGGAAGGCGGCATATGACTCTTCCACCACGCGTTTGGCCAGCGCGGCGGTGGCCTTATGGTGGATGCCGACCGTTTCCTTGGTGTTCGACGGGTTTACGGAGATCAGCTTGTCCCCCGTAAATATCTCTTCGCCGCCGATGCGCAGCGGGTATTCGTGCCCGAATTCGGCGCGGACTTTCTTGAGAGCCTCCTCCATAGCGTGCCGGTTGGCAGGCAGGGAGAAGTCGGTGACGGCCTCATTGCGGAATTGAGAAAGAGTAGCGGTTGCCATTCAATTCTATAGTGGCACACCCACCACACCTGGCCGCAAATGGAGTAGCGTAGATAGGTTCGGCTGACGCCCATGCTCTTATACGCTCTCACCATTTCGTTATCGGCCTTCCTGCTCTTCGAGGTCCAGCCCGTCATCGCCAAGATGATCCTGCCGTGGTTCGGCGGCACATCCGCGGTTTGGACCACGTGCATGTTGTTTTTCCAGGCGGTGCTGCTTGCCGGATACCTCTACGCCCACTGGCTCCACGAAAAACTGCCGTCGCGGAAGCAGGCGTGGGTGCATCTCGCCTTGCTGGCCGTTAGTTTGGCCGCCCTTCCCATCATCCCCGGCTCGGCGTGGAAGACCGCCACTGCCGGAAATCCGTCCATGCGCATCCTCGTCGTGCTGGCAGTCACCGTGGGGGCGCCCTATTTTCTGCTGTCCTCCACCAGTCCGCTGATACAGGCGTGGTACGCGCGCCATCACCGCGGTGGGATGCCCTATCGCCTGTTCGCGCTGTCGAATGGCGCGTCCATGTTGGCCCTGCTCAGTTATCCGCTGCTGGTGGAACCGAATTTGCCGACGCGTGCGCAGGCCATCGCCTGGTCGGCCGCCTATGTTGTGTTCGCGGCGCTGTGCGGACTCACCGCATGGCGATCGTCCGGGGAGCCGGTTGTCGCGGTGGACGCGCGCGAACAAGAGGCCGGCAGTCCGCCACCCTCCACCGATCGGTTCTTGTGGCTCACGCTCTCCGCTTGCGCATCGGTGCTGCTGCTGGCGGTGACCAACCACCTGACGCAGGACATCGCCGCCATCCCTTTCCTGTGGATTCTGCCGTTAAGCGTCTATTTATTGAGCTTCATCATTTGTTTCGAGTCGCCGCGATTCTACCGGCGCATAGTTTTCCTGCCGCTCGTGACCGTGGCGCTGCTGTTCATGGCGTACGAACTTTGGCCGTATCGCCAGAACCTGACCCCTCCGGATTTCCTGCTGCCGGCGTTGCTTTACATCCAGAACCTGCCTATGCGCGCCTCGATCGCCGGTTTTGCGGCGGCGCTGTTCATTTGCTGCATGGTCTGCCATGGCGAACTGGTGCGTACCAAACCGCATCCACGTTATCTCACGGGATTTTATGTCGCCGTCTCGCTCGGCGGAGTATGCGGCGGTCTTTTTGTGGGACTGCTCGCGCCCAACATCTTCCACGCGTACGACGAATTTCCGATCGGTCTGGCTCTCTGCGGGCTACTGGTGTTTCGAGTTCTCTATCCCGATACTTCACGGCTGCGCGGAGCCTGGAAATGGGTCGCCACCGGAGCGCTGGCGGCCGCGGCTTGCAGTTACGTGGCAGGGCTCATCGTGGTCATGCAGGAAATGACCGGCGGCTATCGCCTGGCCGAGCGCAATTTCTACGGCCAGCTGAAGGTGCGCGAGGAGGGCAACTCCGAGCTCGACGAGTTCGCCTGTTTGCAGCTGATTCACGGCACCATCAACCACGGCGAGCAGTTCCTCCGCGAGCCGCGCCGCCACCAACCGGTCACCTATTTCTGCCCGGACTCGGGTTTGGGGCGCGGCATGCGCGCACTCGAGGGCCATGCGCGGCGGATCGGAATGTTGGGTTTGGGTTGCGGCACGATCGCGGCCTACGGACAAGCGGGCGATACTCTCCGCATATACGAAATCAATCCGGCGGTGGTCGCCATCGCCAACCGGGAGTTCACCTATTTGCGGGATACTCCGGCGAAAGTCGAAATCGCCATGGGAGACGGCCGTTTGAATCTGGAAGCGGAGCCGAGTCAGCAGTTCGACATCCTGGTGATGGACGCATTCTCAGGCGATTCCGTGCCGGTTCACCTGATCACCCGCGAAGCATTCCAGACGTATTTTCGGCACTTGAAGCCCGAGGGCATTCTGGCGGTGAATATCACCAACAATTACCTCGACCTGGAGCCGGTAATGGAGCGCGCCGCCGCGGCTGTGAACAAGGTGGCGTATTCGTACTTTTACGAAGGCGCACCGGAAGATGAAGTCTGTTTCACTTCCTCCTGGGCGCTGATTATGGATCGTCGCACCTGGGACGCGCAGCCGGCTCTTCACGATAATGCCAAGCTGCTCCGTCACGTCCCGAAATTCCGCACCTGGACGGACGACTTTTCCAATCTGTTCGGTATCTTGCGATAAGAGCCAACGACATTGCAGGCCACAGATCCACACAGATTAACATGGATAAAAAAATGCCTTGGTTTTATCCGTGTGAATCCGTGTCCATCCGTGGCTAAATCTGTTTTTGAGCGAAGCTGGAGTTCAGCGCCTGTGGACGCACCCCAGGAACGCATCTGCCGAACCTGAGACTTACCGGGATTCCCAGCCCCTGGAAAGCAGTCCCTCCGCGGAGGGTGAAACGATGTCCGCGGCGAGTTCGTAGACGTGTGGAACTCCCCGGCGCGCGCACTCCTCGCGGCAACATTCACGCCGCTCGACGAAGTTGGTCGATTGCGCGCCCTGATCGAACGTCAGACCGGCCAGCCACACGTAATCTGCAGTCACGCTTTCCAGAAGCTCTTCGGGAAGCGATTGCAGATACTTGCGAAAGGTAGCCAGGCGCTCGCGCTCCATGCCGCACCAGAGGGAGTATCGCCTGCTTAGCTGGCGCCGACCATCCTGGCTTTGGTAATACGCGGAGTTTAACTCTGGAATACTTCCCGCACGATGCCCTCGATCGCAACGACTTCGTCGTCCCGCAGTTTCTTGAACTCGCCTCTGCGCCGCTTCTTCGCCAGTATGCCCTTGTTCTCGCGAACATACCACACGAGGTCTTCGGCAATTCGGTCGGGCATCTCCACCACGTCCATAATTCGCCGGATGGCTTCGTCGTGGCGGCGCAGATACTCGATTTCGCGCGGCAGGTCTTCGTCCACCGTGCGCCTGACGCAGGAATACAAGAATTCGGCTTCTTCCGTGCAATCGTAATAGCGATACAGATCGGCGGTGTCGTTGAGCACTTCGACATTGCGCAGGGGGGTAGGCCGCCATTCGATGAACGGCATCAAGGGGCCGGAATGGCCCTGCAGAGTGTTGCGGTAATCGTCGATGCGGTCGAGCATGACTGAGGAAACGGGGAACACCATCCCCGGTGGAGTGAATTTTCGCTCGGCCAGGACGTGATGAATCAGGCAGCGGTGCATGCGGCCGTTGCCGTCCTGAAACGGGTGGATGTATACGAAGGCGAAGGCAGTGGCGGCGGCTTTGAGGACCGGGTCCAACTCATCTTCGCGCATGCGATTGTTGGCTTCCAGCAGTCCGGCCATGAGATCCCCCAGATCTTTGGGCCGGGCGCCGATAAACTCGGGAAGCGGATCGGCGTTATAGTCGCGCTCGCCCAGGAACACGCCGTCGGACCGGAGACCTACTTGGGTGAAGCGCGAGTCGCCCATCAGGATGCGCTGCAGGCGAACGATTTCCTCGAGTGACAGCGGGTGCTTGCCTGCCTGCAGCACGGCGCGTCCCCAACGCTCCAGCCGATTGCGCGGCGGCCGCTCCCCTTCAATTTCGAAACTGGCGCGGCTGTCGGCCAGCAGCAGGAAACTCGCAGCGCGCGCCACCAGGTGCGCGCCCGTGCGGCCTACCGTCTCCCTGGCTTTGGCGGAGAGATCGAGGGCGATAAACTCCCGCAGCGCATCGGTGCGGCGGATAATCGGGCTGAACCTGCCGGAGCCGAGGAGATTGTCGCGCACGCGATGCCGCTTCGAAGGGCGCGGCTTCCCGGTGAAGTATGCCGCCGGATCGAGAAGATCGACCGCGACAACGTTGGGTGCGTCTTTCACGTCCAGCGTGCGGCCCGTCAGGGTTTCGTAGAAGTACCAGGCTCGCCGGGTTGGTGTGCCTGTCGGCGCTTCGCGGATGAAGGCCGTGAGTTTCGCCTTGGGCAGCGCTTCGAGGACGCGCTTGAGTATCAGGAGGTCGATAGGTTCATTCCGCAAAGCGAAGCTCAGGTGGTCGAACAGGCTCTCGCCCGGCCAATAGCGCCTGTCGAAGACGGTCCATTCTTCGTCTTGCCGGGAACTGCCGCGGACATGCTGATCGGAAACACAGCTCGGTTTCCGCACGGGCGCTGGAATCCCAAGGTGTTGAGCCAGCAAGGACCACCCCACAAGCTTGCTGCCCGCCGGAACGGTTTTTTCCTGGAATACCGCGCCAGCTGTAGATTTGGGCCGCATATGTCGAAAAACCTTCACGACGGTCGAAAAACACTCCAAATATGCGCTTAATGTCGAAAACCATTCTACATCGCCAATGTCGAAAAACCTTCACGGCGGTCGAAAAACACCCCAAATTCGGCTTCAATGTCGAAAAACGTTCACGGTTACCGCCCCGACGAGCCAAATCCGCCCGTTCCACGCGCCGAATCGGCCAATTTCTCCTCCACCCACTCCACCGCCTCATAACGAGCGACGATCATCTGGGCGATGCGGTCGCCCGCATGCACCGTGTACGCCTCGCGCCCCAAATTCAGCAGCAGGACACGAAGCTCACCGCGATATCCGGGGTCGATCGTCCCCGGCGCATTGGGCATGGCGATGGCGTGTTTCAGCGCCAGGCCGCTGCGCGGACGCACCTGGGCCTCATACCCCGGCGGGATCTCCACCGTCAGCCCGGTCGGCACCAGCCGTGGCACGCCGGGCTCGAGCGTGGCGTCTTCCACCGCGCAGAGGTCCATGCCGGCATCTTCGTGAGAGCCGTGAGCGTATTTCGGCAGGATGGCATCCGGCCGGAGCTTTTGTATTCGCATTTGCATTTGTACCCCGCTATCATAACCTCTTGACCCCCACCAAACGCGTCATCACGGTCGCGCCCATGCCGCCCGAGAAGAGCGCCTACGCGCTGGCTCGCTATAGCCGCTCGGCCGATTCTATTCGCGACTCCATCGAGTGGGTTCGCACCCACGATTCGCAGAAATTCCTGGAGAGTTTCTATTTCCAGTATGGCCACGCCTCCATCGCCGATCTCGGCCACACGGTGGTGTGCTTCGAAGGGATTTCCGAGCTGGCGGCCACGGAAATCGAGGAAGAGCCCCTCTGGGACGGCCAGGCGAAATCGTCGCGCTATCAGGACTTTTCGGGGTCTGGATTTATCGCTCCGCCGGAATTGGGGGATGCCGGCGCCGCCGAGTTTCAGCAAGCGGGAGAAGCCCTGCTGGCGGCTTATACCCAGGTGCAGCAGCGAGCTTTCGACTGCTTGGCGGAGCGCTTGCCGCGCCCCGACGATATGAAGCCCGACGCCTACCAGCGCAACCTCGCCGCCAGGGCGTTCGATGTCGCACGATACCTGCTCTTCTGGGCCGTGCCCACCAATGTCGGCCAGGTGTGCAGCATTCGCACGCTCGAAAAGCAGATCCGCCGCCTGAAGGCATCGGAATATGGCGAGCTGCGCGCGCTCGCCACCGAACTGGCGCAAGCCTGCGCCGCCGAACCGGATTGCCGCTGGGACCCGAACGCCCCGGCCGAGCCGCTCGCTCCCACGCTCGCGCGGCACGCCGATCCCGATACTCACGCCATGGAGTCGCGCGCGCAATTACGCCAGTGGGCCGAGCAGAACCTGCCGCCCGCGTCCGGCACGTCGCCCGAGCGCGTCGACCTCGTGCGGCCCACCAGTGTTCCAGCCGATATCGTGGCCACCCTGCTGTATCCCGTTACCAACCGGTCGTTCCGCGAGTTGTACCGGATGGCCGACGAATGGAACGATCGCCGGCGCGCGGAGGTCATCGACGTGGCGCTCGCCTCGCGCACCCGGCGAGACGAAATCCTGGGCGGTTTCCGCGGCGGCCTGTACGCCTACGATATGGCCATCGATATCGGCGCTTATCGGGACCTGCATCGTCATCGCCGCTGCCAGAAATTCCGCCAGCCGTATTCCGGTGAGCTCGGGTTCGAGACTCCCAAACTGGTGAGTGAATCGGGCGCCTCGGAAATTTACGGGGCGGCAATGCGGCAGGCATTCGATACGCTTCGCCGGCTTCCCTCTCCGGGCGCTGATTATCTGCTGCCGTTCGGCGCGCGGTCGCGCTTCCTTTTTAAAATGGATTTTGCCGAGGCCGAGTACATCTCGCGTCTGCGCAGCGGGGTGAAGGGCCACTTCAGCTACCGCGAAATCGCCTGGGAGATGAAGTGCAAAATGGAGCAACTGGAGCCCGAGTTGGGGCGCCTCATCGACGCCACGCCTCCCTGGATCGACGATCCCTTGAAGCGTTAGCTATTGCAGCGCTTCCCCTACTTTCTCGCGCAATGCCGCCTCCGTGAATGGCTTTTGGAGGAAAACCGTGCCTGGCGAAGTCAGCCCTTGCGCTGAGACGCTGGTTTCGGTATAACCCGACATCAGAAGAACGCGAATGCCGGGCCGAAGAGTCTGCGCCTCGCGCGCCAAATCGAGGCCGCCTAGTTTCGGCATGACGATGTCGCTAATAAGCAGGTCGATTTGTTCGGACTCCCCGCGCAGGAATTCCAGGGCCTCGGCGCCCGATCCGAAATCGAATACGCGATATCCCTTCCGCTGCAACATGGCGCGTGTCAGGTTCCGAACCTGGCCCTCGTCCTCCACCAGCAGGATCGCGCCGGTGGCTTGCTGCTGCGGTGTATCTTTGACGGCCACCGGGAGCGTCTGCACCGATCCGCGCGCCGCCGGGATATAAACTTTGAACACCGTGCCATGCCCCGGCTCACTATAGACGAGGATTTCGCCGCGGTTCTGCTTCACGATTCCGTAGATGATCGACAATCCCAACCCTGTGCCTTTACCTTGCTCCTTAGTGGTGAAAAAGGGTTCGAAAATATGGGCGCGGGTGGCGGCGTCCATCCCCGTTACGGTGTCGCTCACCGTCAGTAGGGCGTAAGATCCCGGCGCGGGCGTGACGTGGCTGGCCGCGTATC
>Ga0187871_10004483_pt1 | contig 10449 bp, 8 predicted proteins | sample June2016WEW_16_1_FD_132988 | JGI IMG/M metagenome (GOLD analysis project Ga0187871, IMG submission 132988) | Peatland microbial communities from SPRUCE experiment site at the Marcell Experimental Forest, Minnesota, USA - June2016WEW_16_10 | ecosystem: Environmental > Terrestrial > Soil >...
CAGAACCTTGATGCACTCTTCCGGACTCAGCCTCCCCGGACGGCGTTTCCGCGAGCGCGCCAGCCACATCAGGATCGAATCGTACAGGTCGGCGCGCTGCTCGGGCATCCGCTTCTCGTTCCAATGCAGCACCGCCAGCGCGGTCAGCATCACCGGATTGCCGGCCATCTCCTCGATTTCAGGCTTGCTCCCGATGTCTTCCAAAAGCTCGGCCTGGTGCGCGGCGGCCTCCGGCTCTTCTCCGTGCAGCGCGCGGCACCAGTGGTCCACAAACGTGGCGATGGCTTCCTCGCCCAGCGGTCCGATTTGAATGGTGGCGAATCCGGGGATCACCGTTTCCCCGCCGTAGGCCGGCGGACGGCTGGTGGCCAGTATGCGGGCGTTTTCATGCGCGCGGGCGGCCTTTTCCAGCAGGCGCGCCACGGCCTTGCGCTGCACCAGGTCCGGAACTTCGTCGAGACCGTCCAGCATCAGCAGACAAGCGCCGGCCAGCTTTTCGCGGAAGAACCCGGCATCCAGGTCCCAGTTGTTTTCGCGGGAGGAGGACGCCAGGTAGTGGATCAGCCAGGCGGGCGCGTCGGCTTCGGCGGGGTGGTCACCGAACGGCGCGGCCCGGCGCTTTCGAATGTACTCGGCCAGGGCGGCCGCCGGGATCAGCAGTGGAAACGGGCAAGGCTTCGGCAGCATTTCCTCGGCGGCAAGGGCGTTCTTGCCGAGCAGCGTCTCGCAGGCGGCAAAAGCGATGCGCCGCAGGAACGTAGATTTGCCCGCGCCGGGATCGCCCACCAGCACCATGCGCGGATTCACGAGCGCCTGTTGCAAAGGCACCGCCTCGCGCTCGCCCGGCCCTTCCTTGCGTTCGCCGCCCACCAGCACGGTGGTCAGCGGCGTGTAGAGCTGCTCAATATCGAACTGGTGCGCGGATTCGTTGCCGACCCTCAGCCCGCGGATGGCGATATGCCGCGTTTCCCGCCACAGTTCCTGCAGATAGCGCGTGGGATCGGCGCGCGTTTCGCCCGTCGATTCGCGCTCCCAGTTGCGGATCGCCGTCACAATCTGGGTAGTCAACTCATGCGGGCTGCTGAAACCGATCGAAACGATGCGTTTTTCGTCGCGAATGCCTTGCCGGAATGCGTCCTGCGCATCGAGTTTCCATCCCGGCTCGCGCAGATTGGCCGGCACCGGAAAATCCTCCGGCGCCAGAAACAGCAAGCGAGGGATCTTCGCGTCAACAGCCGCATCATACTCCCGCTGTGTGTAGGATGCTCTCGTCCCCTCGGGCCCCTCGCCAAAACGGTGCCCGATCACGCCGATGAACAGGTGGCAATCCTTCACCTCCTTTTGGCAGAACGCGTCCACATCCCAATCGCGGGCTCCGAAATCCTCCATGCGGACGCATTTCCAGCCGTCCAGCTTCTGCAGCGCGATGGATACGGCATCCCGGTAAGTGCGCAGATCGGCGCCCGTGGAACTCAGGAAGACTTTGCGGACAGACATGGGCATGGCGCGCCTCTCGTCCGATTCTACTAGACCGTGGCGCACGCTTCAGCGTGCCGGCGGGACTTTTAAGTCCCGCTTACGGCGGGCTGAAGTCCGCCGCAGCACGCTGAAGCGTGCGCCACGGGCTGCGGCCAGTCATCACGAGAAAGTCCAAACTCCAGGGCGGGATTTTTAAGTCCCGCCTGCGCGGGCAGTCTACGCCAGCGGCGCCCAGTCCACGGTCCCGCTGCCGTTCTTCGACGGACTGATTTCTACAATCTCGGTCCAGGGATAGAAATGCGCGCCCGTCGAATCTTCGGCCACCACTCCCAGGCTGGAAACCTCCCGCAAGGTCAACGGCGGCAAGTCATCCTCATCCACGGCTACGATCCGCACCCGCTTGCCCAGCAGATTGCGCAGAAAAACGCTGTCGTCATGCATGTGTCGCTCCCAAGCGCGCAATTGTAACATCTATAAGAGTCGGATATCCGAAACTACCCTTTCCCGCTTTCAGCCGTATAATGAAAAATAGACTTAAATCCGGGAGTTTTCTGAGACATGTATACGTTCAAACTACGCCGCCACGCCGCGGCTCTTCTCTCCGGCGGCCTGCTCGCGGCCTGCCTGCCCCTGTGCGCGGACGAAGGCATGTGGACATTCGACAATCCACCCACCAAACAGTTAGAGGAGAAGTATCATTTCACACCGACCCAGCAGTGGCTGGACCACGTGCGCCTCTCCTGCGTGCGGCTGAATGACGGCGGCTCGGGCTCCTTCGTCAGCGCGCACGGCCTGCTGCTGACGAATCATCACGTGGCGCGCGGACAACTGCAAAAGAACTCCACCGCCGAGCACGATTTCGTCAAATCGGGATTCTACGCGGCCACTCCCGAAGAGGAGATGAAGTCGCCGGACCTCGAAGTGAACGTGCTGATGTCGATGGAGGACGTCACCCCCACCGTGCAAGCGGCGCTGAAGGGAACCAAGACGCCCGAAGAAGAATTCGCCAAGCGCAAAGCCATCATCGCCCAGATCGAGCGCGAGAGCCTGGACAAGACCGGCTTGCGCTCGGACGTGGTCACGCTCTATCAAGGCGGCGAATACTGGCTCTACCGTTATAAGAAGTACACCGACGTGCGGCTGGTGTTTGCGCCCGAAGACCAGGCGGCTTTCTTCGGCGGCGATCCGGACAATTTCACCTATCCGCGCTATGACCTGGATATGGCGCTGTTCCGCGTGTACGAAAACGGCAAGCCCATCGACACCAAAGACTTTCTGAAGTGGAATCCTAAAGGCGCCGGCAACGACGAACTGGTGTTCGTACCGGGGCATCCCGGCAGCACGCAGCGCCTGGATACCATGGCGCAGCTCGAATTCGAGCGCGATCATATCGAGCCCACCATCATCAAGCTGCTCAAGAACCGCATCGCCATCCTGCAGCAATATGGCGCACAGGGCGTAGAGCAGGAACGCCAGGTGGCTTCCAATATCTTCGGCCTCCAGAACAGCGTGAAAGCGCTCGACGGCCGCTATACCGGACTGCTCGACAAGCACGTGATGGACAAGAAACGTCAGGACGAAGAAGATTTCAAGGCCAAGGTGATGGCCAATCCGGAGTGGAAACGGGAGTATGGCGGCGCGTGGGATGCCATCGCCGAAGCCACCCACAAAGCCGCCGCGCGAGTGAACGAACAGTTCTTCCGCAGCACCGATTCGCAACTCGCCAGCACCGCCGCCACGATCGTGGACTATGTCGCCGAAATCAAGAAGCCGGATGGCCAGCGCCTGCCCGGCTATCATGACGCGCAACTGGAGTCCATGCGATTCCGCCTGTTCTCCCGCGCCCCCATCTATCCCGCCATGGAAATCGCGCGCATGACCGGCGCCCTTGAGGCGGACGTAGCCGCCCTGGGGCCGAACGATCCCTTCCTGAAGATCGTACTCAACGGCCGCTCGCCGAAGGAAGCGGCCACGGAACTGGTGAACGGCACCAAGATGGCCGATCCGGCATACCGCAAGCAACTCGTGGAGGGCGGCGAGGCCGCGGTGGAGGCTTCCACCGATCCCATGGTCGTGTTGCAGCGCAAGCTCGATCCCCTGCGCCGCGAAATGATCAAGTGGCAGGAAGACAATATCCAGAGCGTGGAGGAGGAAGCCGGCGAGAAGCTGGGCAAGGCACGCTTCGCCGCCTACGGCAAGAGCACTTATCCGGATGCTACCTTTACGCTGCGGCTCTCGTACGGCCAGGTGAAGGGTTATCCCATGAATGGCACCGAGGCGCCCTATAAAACGACCTTCTACGGTCTCTACGATCGCGCCACCAGCTTCGATTTCGAAGGCCCGTTCTACCTGCCCTCGCGCTACAAGGAAAACCGCGAAAAGCTGGATCTGGCGACGCCGCTCGATTTCGTCACCACCAACGACATCATCGGCGGCAACTCCGGTTCGCCCGTCATCAACCGGAACGCCGACATCGTGGGGCTGATCTTCGACGGCAATATCGAATCGCTGGTCGGCGACTTCGTTTACGACGCCACGGCCAATCGCGCCGTTGCGGTGCACACCGGAGGCATGACCGAAGCGTTGCGCAAGCTATACGGAGCGCAGCGCGTACTGCAGGAGCTGCTGGGCGAATAACCAGCCCCCGCGGATGCGGGTGAAAACTCACCGTGGGGCGGGCAATCATGCCCGCAGCCGCCTTTTCAGGCGGCTAAGCCGGCTGGAAAGCCGCCCCCAGCGGGGAACCCGGGCCAAGATTGGCCGCCCCACTGCTCTTGGTTTTCATCTTTGCGGCTCCGAAAAACAACTGCTAACTTATTGAGCGGCGATGGGGTCTCAGGGTAGCACCGGAATTCACGTATAGCGCTTAGCCCACAGCCGTTCCGGAGCCTGACCAACGCCTCGGTCGGTATCTTAAGGTGCGTAATGCGTGAAGACGAGATCGCTAGCCTTAGCCTGATTGTGGCAGGGGAAGCAGCCTTTCATCGACTCGGCGGCGGCGGGTTTGCCGTCTACGAAGGTAGCGAATCCCCAGCCGCCCGTCGCGGCGTACTTCGTGGAGTCCTTGACCATAAACTGAATGTTCGTGGGCGGGCCGGGGACGAAAGATTGGGCTTGGCCAAAGACTTTGTTGTTTTCCGCCGACGGGACGTGACCATAGTGCAAAGCTGCAATGATCGTGCCATCCGGGAATGGGAGCTTTCCCTCGCGGTAGGCCTTGATCGCCACATCATTGCCTAAAATTGCGCCAATGCTGTTCAGGTTGCCTGCTTCGTGGGAGAGGGAGATCAACCTCCAGTCCCGGTATCCGGGAGGTATTGTTGTTACGAAGATCGGGGCGGCCAGGTCGGCGGCGGGTAGAGGCGCCGGCGCCGTAAACGCGATAATCCCTGCCAGGATTACCACGGCAACCAGCATTAAAGCGATCCTTTTCACGGTGATTCCTCCTCAAGGAAGCATCTGTTCGTCAATCCGCCTGCCAAGAAACGATACGCTTTTCCTTTGTCGCTGTCAAGCCTTTTCGCACGCACGGGAGCGAGGTTCGCTGCACGTCACGAGGGCGCCACGCGGCGAGAGCCCCGTATTTGCAATCTGAATGTACCCAGGCGCGCCCTTGCTTTCGCCTCGGCTCAGAGCGATCGGTCGATGCCGGCGGACGAGTCCGATTCCGATACCGTCATGAGTTTCAGGAAGCGCCTGGTTGATGCGAACCCGGGCCAGCGGGACGTAAAAGTCCCGCCGGCCCGCTGAAGCGTGCGCCACGGGCGCCTCACCAACTGGTTTTTCATCAGCTCTGGTGCCGCCGAATTACATCCGTCCCCACATAAGGACGCAGCGCTTCCGGCACCACCACGCTGCCGTCCTTTTGCTGGTAATTCTCCACGATCGCCACCCAGGTGCGTCCCACCGCCAGTCCGCTGCCGTTCAGCGTGTGCACGAATTCGTTCTTGCCCTTGCCCAGCTTGTAACGGATGGAAGCGCGCCGGGCCTGAAAGGCCTCGAAGTTCGAGCAGGATGAAATCTCCTTATAGGCGTTCAGGCCCGGCAGCCATACTTCGATATCGTAAGTTTTGGCCGCGGAAAAGCCCGTATCGCCGGTGGAGAGCACCACCGTCCGGAACGGCAATCCCAGCCGCCGCAGGATGTCTTCGGCATCCGCCGTGAGTTTCTCCAGTTCGTCGTAGCTATGCTCCGGGTGTGCGAACTTGACCATCTCGACTTTCTGGAATTGGTGCTGCCGGATAATGCCGCGCACGTCCCGCCCGTAAGAGCCGGCCTCGCTGCGGAAGCAGGGGGTGTAAGCGCACAACTTTACCGGCAGGAGTTCGCCATCCAGGGTTTCGTTGCGGTACAAATTCGTCACCGGAACCTCCGCCGTGGGAATCAGCCAATAGTCCGAGTTCTCGATCTTGAACTGGTCCTGGGCGAACTTGGGCAATTGCCCGGTGCCGAGAAGGCTGGCCGAATTCACCATAAAGGGCGGCAGCACTTCGGTGTAGCCATGCTCGCGCGTGTGTACGTCGAGCATGAAATTGATGAGAGCGCGTTCCAGTTTGGCGCCCAATCCCCAGTACACCGCGAACCGCGCGCCGGTCACCTTCGCCGCCCGGTCGAGATCCAGTATGCCTAGTTCCGGACCCAAGTCCCAGTGCGCCTTAGGCTCGAAGTCGAATTTCCGCGGCTCGCCCACGCGCCGGACTTCCACGTTATCCGCTTCGCTCGACCCCACCGGCACCGATTCGTGCGGCAGGTTCGGAATGGCCATCACCATCTCGCGAAAAGATGCCTCGGCCGCTTTTTGTTCCTGCTCCAGCGCGGCGATACGGTCCCCGATCACGCGCATCTGCTGCTGGCGTTCGGTGGTATCGGCGCCCGCGCGCCGTAGCTTGCCGATTTCGAGGGTATCGGCGTTATAGCGGGCTCTCAACTGCTCCGCTTCGGCGATGGCCGCGCGCCGCCGTTGGTCCAATTCCCGGTAGCCATCCAGATTGGGCGGATTACTGCGGGTCTGCAGCCGCTCCGCGATGCGGTCGAAATTCGCTCGAAACCATGCCAGATCGTACATTGATCCATGCTAGCATCCGTAGACGCAAACTACATCGCATGAAAACAAACGCTTTACCCGCATTCGCCGGGCGGCACACGTAGCGGGCTCGCCACACGTTGCCGGCTCTACTCGTCGTCGTCTTCGACTGTTACGGGTTCAAGGTCTTCGGCTTCGAAGATCTGGCGGCAATCCAGACATTCCAGGTATTCCACGCCATCGCGCCTGGCGATGATCTCAGTACGGTTGTGCTCGCAGGGCTGCTGCATAAAGCAAGACTTACGATTAATTCTAATGAAGCGCCAGCGCTTGTCAAGGGGCTTTTCGTTTATTTTTTCGAATCTTAACGCCCGATAGCACGCCAGGCGGGCTTTTTCGGTGCCCTGAGCTACAATTTAGGGGATGCCGTTCCCCATTCACCGCCTGCGCCGGCTGCGCTCCAGCGAGCCGATCCGCAGCCTCGTCCGGGAAACCCGCCTGGACCCGGCGGAGTTTATCCTGCCGCTATTCGCCTGCCCCGGCGAGGGTATCCGCCGCGAAATCGGCGCCATGCCGGGCAATTTCCAACTCTCCGTGGACGAAATCGTGCGCGAGTGCGCCGAGGTGCATGTGCTCGGCATCGGCGGCGTGATCCTGTTCGGATTGCCGGAATCCAAGGACGAAACCGCCTCCGGTGCCTATGCCGACGACGGCATCGTGCAGCGCGCCATCCGCGCCATCCGCAGCCAGGTTCCGGGCCTCCTGATCGTCACCGACGTCTGTAATTGCGAATACACCAGCCACGGGCATTGCGGCAAGATCGTCAACGGTGAAGTCGATAACGACCAGACGCTCGAATGGCTGGCAGCCTCCGCCGTATCGCACGCCCGCGCCGGCGCCGACATCGTGGCCCCCTCCGACATGATGGACGGACGCGTCGCCGCCATCCGCCACGAACTGGACGCCAACGGCTTCTCGCACATCCCCATCCTGTCCTACGCCGCCAAATTCGCCTCGGTGTTTTACGGACCGTTTCGCGAGGCCGCCGAGTCCACTCCGCAGTTCGGCGACCGCCGCAGCTACCAGATGGACCCCGCCAACGGGCGCGAGGCCATGCGCGAAATCGAGCTCGACCTGCAGGAGGGCGCCGACATGATCATGGTGAAGCCCGCCATGCCCTACCTCGATCTCATCCACGAGGCCCGCCGGCGTTTCGACGTGCCCGTGGCCGCCTACCAGGTGAGCGGCGAATTCTCCATGATCGAAGCCGCCGCGCGCAACGGCTGGATCGACCACGACCGCGCCATGCTGGAGAGCTTGACCTGCATCCGCCGCGCCGGCGCGCAGATCATTCTCACGTATTTCGCCAAGCCCGCCGCCCGCTTGCTCGCATGAACATCTCGCGTGTCCCAGGCGAGGTGTATACTTGACCCCATGCGACGTCTGTATCCGGCCCTCGCGATGGGCCTTGCCTTAGTCCCCCTCTGCCCAGCTCAGGTCAGCATTTGGACCGGGCAGTACAATCAGCAGCGCACCAGCGCCAACCTGGCGGAAACCATCCTGACCACCGCCAACGTCAACAAGAGTCAATTCGGCCTGCTCTTCACCCGCGCCGTGGATGACTATATCTACGCCCAGCCGCTCTATCTCCCGCAAGTGACCATCGGTGGAAGCGCGCACAACGTGGTCTATGTGGCCACCATCAACAACAGCGTGTATGCCTTCGATGCCGATTCGCCTTCCCTGTCCGCTCCGCTCTGGCAGGTTAGCCTGGGACCGGCCGCGCCGCAAGCCACCCACAATGCCCTGCCGCGCTGCGGGATACTCTCCACCCCGGTGATCGATACCTCCTCGGGCACCATGTATGTCGTGGCGCTTACCGAGGTGAATGGCAAGATGTCACACAGTCTGCACGCCCTCGACATCACCAGCGGCAGCGAGAAGTTCGGCGGCCCCGTCACCATCAAGGCCAGCGTCAGCGGAACCGGATCGGGATCGAGCAACGGCAAGATTGCTTTCAACAGTTCCATTGAGCTGCAGCGCCCGGCCCTGCTCCTGCTTAAGGGAAACGTGTACATGGGTTTTGCCCGCCAGAAAATCGAAAGCGTGGTGCCATTCCACGGTTGGGAATTGGGCTATAGCGCCACTACGTTGAAGCAGACTTTTGTCCTGAACACCACGCCCAACGGCAACGAAGGCGGTGTCTGGATGTCGGGCCGCGGACCCGCCGCCGACGCCAACGGATTCACCTTCATCACCGGCAACGGCGACGTCGGCAACGGCAATATCGGCGAGAGCTTCGTCCGCTACGGCGCCAGCCATAGCCAGACGGGCCTGTACACCGCTCCCAACTGGTCTGCTCTGAATACCGACGATTTCGATCTCGGTTCAGGCGGTCCCCTGCTGATTCCGGGAACCAGCCTTTTGGTCGGCGGCGGCAAGACCGGCCTGCTGTATCTTCTAAGTATTTCGAGCGCCGGCGCACTGCAGTTTGTTCAGAGCGTGCAAGCTACACCCGGCTGCTCATCGAACGCCGACGACAGCTGCGCGCAAGTGCATAGCCCCGCCTTCTGGAACCTGACGGGCAGCAAGCCCACGTCGCCGTCGCTGCTCTATATCTGGGCGTCCAACGATACCCTCAAAGCCTTCAGCTTCAGCGGCGGCATGCTGAGCACCTCCCCGGTTTTCCAAAACACCCAGATAGCCGCGCTGCCCGGCGGCGCCGCCCTGGCCCTCTCCTCCAATGGCGTTACGCCCGGCACGGGCATCGTGTGGGCCAACATGTCCACACAGGACGCGGCGACCGCCGCGGTACCTGGCGTGCTCCATGCTTTCAACGCGGCCAATGTCGCGACGGAGCTGTGGAACAGTACCATGAATCCCTCCGACCAATTCGGCAACCTGGCGAAATTCGCGGTTCCGGTGGTCGCCAACGGTAAAGTCTACCTGGCGACGTTTTCCAATCAACTCGCGGTCTATGGATTGAAATGACGCGATACATACTGATCGGCGGTATTACCTGAAGGACCGGCGAGCCACGACGAATAATCAAATCAGACTGTGCCCGGTATAGGAGCCTGCCGCACCAGGCGCAAATCGAAGTGAAACGGAATCGGCGCGGCGAATGCGATACGCGCGAACGCGGGATGCGCGGGATTCAGGGCATAGTTACGTTCGCCCGATATGACGGAAGGGACAGACAGAACCACCGACCGGCCATCCGCGATCCAATGATCGCCGATCGCGCGTGTAGCCGACTGATGGGAGGGATCGAGCGTGGCCCAATTCGAGGCTAGTTCGCTTTCCGTAATATGATCGACATCCAAATCGTCGGGGATTTCTGCGGCGCCCAACACATAGCGGTCCGGAATCACGGACGACAAATGGACCAGGATCTCCACGAGGGCGAGCGAACGGTATTCGCTCATGTAAACTACCGCGTTGCCTCTGGAATTCCAGCGTCCGCCGGCCCGCCGCGCTCCCTCGCCATCATAGGGCGGATAATTAGAGCGGCACAACCGGTACGCACGCATCAGCCGAGTACGCCGGCTTCGATGCGCGTTAGAAGGTCATCAGCTTCAGCACAACCTTCTTCGGTATGGGCCGCCTCAAGCGGTGTGCAGCCGCGCAGCGATGGATTCGGGGTGTGCAGCCAACTGAGCGCCTTTTCGTGGTTGGCGAAAACCTCACCCGCCCGTACGGAGAGCGAAATGAAGCGCGCCGGCGGCGCCATTTCCGGTGTGGTCACGTCGGTCGGAGTAGTTGCCACGCAAGGGACCTCCACTTCTAAATATACGCCTTTGGCGGGCGCGTCCGGTTCCCTAATCGGGAAACGCCATAATCCCACCTGGGCGGCGGCGTTCTCGAGGCACTGCCATGACCATGCTTTGGCCATGTAGACAACCGCCCATCCGGGTGAACTCCGGCGTCCGCCGGCGACAGCGCGC
>Ga0187871_10004485_pt1 | contig 10447 bp, 10 predicted proteins | sample June2016WEW_16_1_FD_132988 | JGI IMG/M metagenome (GOLD analysis project Ga0187871, IMG submission 132988) | Peatland microbial communities from SPRUCE experiment site at the Marcell Experimental Forest, Minnesota, USA - June2016WEW_16_10 | ecosystem: Environmental > Terrestrial > Soil >...
CTGTCGATCGCGAACTATGAGACGGTCGTGGCGAACGCTCTGCGCCGCACGCTGCGCACGGACGACGCGGCGGTGGTGCCCCGGGTGAGCGACCTGAGCGCCATGGTCCAGTCGACCCAGGGCAAGATCGAGTTCGACACCATGGACGACAACGACTCCGACCAGGTCATCGCGGCGCTGGTGTCGCTCGCCGTGCGCCACTGCTTCGCCGAGCACGTCGTGCTCGAAGAGGGTCCCGAGATCGTCGAGGCCTTCAACGACGAGGTGCTCGTGCACACCGGCGACGACCTGGACGACCAGAGCTACCTCGACGTGCTGGCCGCGATGCCCGCGCTCGACGCGCCGGTGCGGCGCATCGCCGGAGCGGAGGCGAGCGACGGCGAGCTGGCGGCGGCCGTCGAGTTCGTGCTCGAGGGCCTCTACCTCACCAAGCGCCTGGCCAAGGACGCCTCGGGGGCTCGGGCGCTCTACCGGGCGAGGAATCGTTAGTGGCCGTACGTTACGGTTATCGCCGCTTCGGCGAGGACGACGACTTCGACGACCTCGACGCCGAGGAGCTGCTCACGCTGTTGAGCGACGACTATCTCGAGAGCGGGGACCTCGACGACGCGATGGAGCGCCTGCTGCGCGAGGGCTTCGTCACGACCGACGGACGCCGCGCCGAGGGCCTGCGCGAGCTGCTCGAGCGCACCCGGGCCCGGCGGCGAGAACTGGAGCGCCAGGGCGACCCCGACGGCGAGATGCAGCGCTACCGCGACTGGCTCGACGAGATCGAGCAGGTCGAGTCGGACGAGCTGGACGAGCTCCTGGCCGAGGCCGAGGCGTCGGACGATCTTCGCCGTCAGGAGGTCACGCGCGACTTCGTCGAGCAGAAGGCCCTGCAGCGCAGCCTCATGAGCGACCGCCTGGGCGAACGCATCGCCAACTACCAGAACTACGAGTTCGTCTCCTCCGAAGCGCGCGAGCAGTTCGAGCAGCTGCTGGCCGAGCTCCAGGAGGACGTGCTCAACACCTACTTCCAGCAGAGCAAGGAGATGCTCAACAGCCCCGACCCCGAGGAGCTGGCCCGCACGCGCGACATGATGGACGCGCTCTCGACGATGATCGAACAGGACCGCCGGGGCGAGGCGCTCGATCCCAGCTTCGAGGAGTTCATCGACAACTACGGGGACTTCTTTCCCGGGGCCCAGTCGCTCGAGGACGTCGTGCGAATGATGGCCGAACGGGCCGCCGCGGCCGAGGCGATGTTCAACTCCCTCTCGGGCGAGCAGCAGGGCGAGCTGCGGGCCCTCTTCGACCAGATGATGCAGAACATGGAGCTCAACTTCGCGCTGCACCGCCTCGTCTCGAACCTGCGCCAGGCGGCGCCCGACATCGACTGGAACCGCGCGCACCGCCTGCGCGGCAGCGACCCCTCGTCCTTCTCGCAGGCCACCTCCGTCGCCGAGCAGCTCGGCGAGCTGCGCGGCCTCGAACAGTTCCTCGGCCAGGCGAACGCCGCCCAGGGCCTGCCCGAAGTGGACGTCGAGGCCGTGCGGCGCAACCTCGGCGCCGACGCGGCCCAGCACGTCGAGCGCTTGCAGAAGGCGTTGAAGGCGCTCAAGGATCAGGGCTTCGTCGACCGCGAGGGGGGACGGCTCACCCTGAGCGCTAAGGGCGTTCGACAGATCGGCCAGCAGGCCCTCAAGGACCTCTTCGCCCAGCTGCGCAACTCGCCGGCCCTCGGGGCCCATCGCGAGTCCTCCGTCGCGCGCGGCGGTGACCGCGAGGAGACCTCCAAGCCCTGGGAACCGGGCGAGCCCTTCTCGTTGCACATCCCCCAGACCCTGCGCAACGCCGTCTTTCGCCAGGGCCCGGGCACGCCCGTCGCGCTGCACCCCGACGACTTCGCGGTCGAAGAGTACGAGGCGACCCGGCGCTCGTCGACGGTCTTCGCGATCGACCTGTCGCTCTCGATGGCCATGCGCTCGAACCTGGTGCCGGCCAAGAAGATGGTGCTCGCCCTCACCCAACTGATCCGCTCGAAGTACCCGCGCGACTTCTGCGCGGTGGTCGGCTTCGGCGAGACGGCCCAGGAGCTGCGCGTGGAGGACATCCCGGCGCTCAGCATCGACTACGCCTACGGCACCAACCTCCAGCACGCCCTGGCCCTCGGGCGCCACCTCATGCGCAACGAGCGCGGCGAGCGCCAGATCGTCGTCGTGACCGACGGCGAGCCGACGGCCCACCTGATGGACAACGGCGAGCCCTTCTTCTCCTGGCCTCCGGTGCGCGAGACCCTCGAGCGCACGATGGCCGAGGTGCTGCGCTGTACCAAGGCCGAAATCACCATCAACATCTTCGCCCTGGACATCGAGCGCAGCCAGTTCCCCTTCGTCGAGCAGATCGCGCGCATCAACGGTGGGCGCGTGTTCTACACCTCAATCGACGAATTGGGCACCTACGCCCTCGACGATTTCGTTCGCCACCGTCAAGCCGGGTGAGCCATTTCCTAAATCCCGTTCTATCAGGACTTATAAATTCTCCATTTGCTTTTTGTTGAGATTCCCGTAACAATGACACCGTTGTAATTACAACGGTGGCAACTGCCGCCGGCGGGAGGGAATGCAACATGGCTTTGTTTGACATCTTGAGCGGCATGGAGGATCGCGGCTGGCAGTCCCGAGCGAACTGCATGGGTGTCGACCCCGACCTCTTCTTCCCCGAACGGGGGGCGTCGACCCGAGAAGCCAAGGAGGTCTGCCGGGGCTGCGTGGCCCGCGAGGATTGCCTGGAGTACGCCCTCGACAACGGCGAGAAGTTCGGCATCTGGGGCGGCATGAGCGAGCGGGAGCGACGTCGGCTGCGCCGCGCGCGCGCGATCGAGCGTCGGGCGCAGGCCGGTTAGTCACCCCGCGTTCACCTGGGCGCCTACGGGGCGGTTCGAGCCTCGATCGTCGCTTCGGCGCTGAGCCCGAGCTGCGCCCACCGGGCCGGGTCCTCGCGTTCGAGCAGCGAGGCCGGCACCAGGCCGACCAGTTCGCAGCGCTCGATGGCGCCGCCCGTCAGCATCGCCGCCACCTCGTCGTAGACCTGCGAGGGCGCCAGCGCGGCGGTGTCGACAATGTTGCAGCTGACCTGCACGCGATCTCCCAGTTCGAAGGCGAGCGTGCGCAGCGCCGGGCGCCGCAGCGACCGCGCGATCACGCGGGCCTCGTCGAGGGACGTGTCGCGCAGCCAGAGGTTCCACGCCACGAGCACGGTCCGCGCGCCGACCGCGACGGCGCCGAGCGAGGGCGGGGCCGTCGCCGGTCCGAAGTCGGGGGCGAGCGAGGTGAAGGCGCCGCGCCGCACGTCGGGCAACGAACGGGTCGTTCCGTCGCCGAGGGCCCCGTAGAGGAAGACGGGCACTCGGTAGGTTTCGGCCAGCCACCGGGCCAGGTCGTCGCGCAGGGTCAGGGCCTCGCCGGCGCGCGCAGGGTCGAGCGCCACGAAGGGCACGACGTCGACCACGCCGAACCTCGGGTGCGCGCCCTCGTGGCCGGTCAGGTCCAGGAGTCGGTAGGCCGCGCCGATGAGGGCGTGGGCGTGCGCGACCAGTGGACCGGGCGGATCGATGAGCGTGAAGACCGCGCGGTGATGGTACGGGTCGGCGTGCACGTCGCGAAGCGAACTGGACGCGGCCGACGCCAACTCGTGCAGCGACGTGGCGTCGCGGCCCTCGGAGATGTTGATGACACACTCGAACACAGTGGGACTCAGGCTATTTGCTGAGTGTCCAGCAACGCGAGACGGCGGCGCGAACTACGCAGGCGACGGCGCTCGCGCTCGCTCTTGCCGCCCCAGATGCCGTGGTCGACGTGGTTCTCGAGGGCGTACTCGAGGCACTCCATCTCGACGGGACAGTCGTCGCAGATCTTCCTGGTGTAGATGACACCGACGCCGTCGCGGGGAAAGAAGACTTCCGGCGGGTACTCGCGACACTTGCCTTGCGACATCCATTCGGTGCTCATCTTCACCCCCTCAAAGTTGAACCTACGCTCAACGTAGCCACCCAAATGTGCTTACTGTCTAAAGATTGCGTCTAGATTTTCTGGCTCTCGGCGCGTGCACATACGTTGCGCGCCGCGCGCAATTGCGCGAGCGGCGCGCGCAAGATTGAGCCACTCGATGGTCCGTGCACCCACTCGGTAGAATGGACACTCTGCAGTCCCGACATACACGAGGAGCGCCGTGAGCCAGGTACCGACCAGCGAACCGACCGAGGTCATCGATCCCGTCGGCCACGTCCAAGTCATCTATCTCGGACCGGTCGCGCCGCACTGGGAGTGCCGGATGGTCTTCGGCGACGAGGAGCAGATCCAGGCGTTCGTCGACCGCATCGACGCGCGGCTTCGCTTCCTGCCCCCGCACGACCCCCAGTTCCGACGCAATCGCGAACGGGTGAACCGCGACGCCGAACGCGAGAACCTCGTCGTCGAGTGGAACCTCGGCTACGACGAAGAGGCCTAGGCCAGCGGCGAGTTCGTCACTCGCTCGTACCACCCGTCGGGATCGGTGAGTTCGCTCGCGCTCGGCAACCCGTCGACGCGCAGTAACGCATCGAAGACCTTCAAGGAGTGCGCCGACTGCAGCGCCGCGACGAAGTCGTGGGCCTGGTCGTGGTGGGGTCCCTGGGTGGAGATGCCAAAGAGGGCCGCCGCCGCGTCCTCGCCCCGGGCGTCGCTGTGGCGGTGGCGCCGGTAGGCCTCGACGAGGGTCGGCCGCGGTCCGAGGATGGCCTCGGTGATCTCGTGAGCCGCGGCCTCGAAGAACGCCGACAGCACGCTGGCCGCGGCGTTGATGGCGCGCGTCGCGTCGGTCTCCTCGGGCAGTTCGATCCCGTCGAGCAGGGCCTCGGGGTTGTTGATGAAGGACGTGAGGTCCTCGGGATTCACGATCGACTGCAGGCGCGTCAGCAGGTCGCCCTGCGCCCGCGTCGCCTCACGCACGGCGTCGAAGAGCAGCGCGCGAAGGGCGTCGCCGGTACCGGGCTGGGTTAGGACCAGCGAGGCCACGAACTCCTGGGCGAGCGCGAAGACGTAGACCTCGTCATGCTCGAGGCTCCAGGCCTCGGCGAAGCCCGCGAGGTTGTTCACCACGAGCAGGCGCGACGGGTCCTCGCGCGGCAGCGGCAGGATCGCGAGCGACCAGGCCCGCTCGGAGAAGTGACCGGCGACCGAGCCCATCTGAAAGCCGGTGAAGAGCGGACCCAGGGTCGAGGCCATCTGGGCCATCAACGGATTGGCGTCGGCGTCGAGGTCCTCGCCCGTCACCGTCGGCGCGGCGACGAGCGGGGCGATGAGCGGGCGCCACTGGGCGAGGGCGGCGCTCGTCAGGGCTGAACGGTTCACGGCGGTGATCAGCGGCGCGCTCGAGACGCCAAAGAGGGCGTCGACGTGTCGCCCGACGAGGGGCGCCAGCTCTTCGAGCCGCTGGCGTTCGATCGGGGCCGGGTTGGGGTCGCCGTCGGTGCCGCGCGCGATGTTGAGCGCCAGCTGGGTGGCGGTGTCGAACCACGCGTCGGGACCCTGCTGGCCGAGGATGTTGAAGATGTCGCCGAACATACCTTCGAATGGATTGACGCTCACGGACACAACTTACGGGCTGACGGGCGGGGCCGACACGGCGAACGTGCCGCTCAATCGGGGTCCGTGGGCCCAGGCCCCTAGCATTGTGGGCCATGGCCACCGATGTTGCGCTCGATATTGGGACGTCCTACTGCCGTCTCGCGACCGCCCAGCGGGGCATCCTCTTCAACGAGCCGACCGTGGTGGCGATCGACACCAACTCCGGCGAGGTGGTCGAGGTCGGCTACGGGGCGCTCGACTCCGTCGGGCGCACGTCACGCCACATCGTGGTCTTTCGACCGTTCGCGCAGGGCACGACGGTGGACTTCGACGTGACGGCGCGCATCATCTCGGGACTGTTCGACCGGGCCGACATCTCCAAGCTGAGCCGCGCCCGGGTGGTGATGAGCGTGCCGTCGCTGGCGACGGCCATCGAGCGCCGGGCCCTCCGCCAGGCGGCGATCCAGGCCGGGGCGCGAGAGGTGAGCCTCGTGGAGGCGCCGATCGCGGCCGCCATCGGGCTCGGGCTACCGGTCCAGGACCCGGTCGGCTCGGCCGTCACCCTGCTGGGCGCGGGTGCCTCGGAGGCGGCGCTGATCTCCCTCGGTGGCATCGTCACGGGCGCCGGGCGACGTCACGGCGGCAACGACCTTGACGCGGCGATCTCGTCGCTGCTGCGCCAGCGCCACGGCGTGGTCGTGTCGCCGGCGATCGTCGAGGCCCTCAAGATCAACCTCGGTTCGGCGCTCGGGCGCACCCACGGACAGTCCGAGGTCGTGCTCGCGCGCCTGGTCGACACCGGCGACCTGGTGCAGGTGGAGGTGGGCGCCGACCTGGTGAACGCCGCGTTGAACGAGGTGCTCAGCTCGACGGTCAAGATGATCCAGGACTGCCTGGGCGACGCGCCGCCGGACCTCTCTCAGGACGTCAGCGCCGGTGGCCTCACGCTGGTCGGGGGTCACGCGAAGTTGAAGGACTTCGCCGAGCTCATCGAGATCGGCACCGGCATCGAGGTCAACGTCGCCGACGAAGCGGACCTCGTCGTCATTCGAGGGCTGCAGCTCTGCCTGGCCGAGATGTCCTCGCTGCACGCCCTCTTTCGTAACGTCGATCGCTAGTCGTCGTCGCGGGCCAGCTGGTCGACGGCGGCGCGCACCTGCCAGTCGCGATCCTCGCTCGCGCGCGCCAGGGCCGCCTCGACGTCGGGTCCTTCGAAGTTGGCCAGCGCCACGATCGCGCGCCGGCGCACCGGGGCCTTGTCCTCAAGGGCGCTCAGTACCGCCGTTCGCCCGCGGTCGTCGCCGATCGCCCCTAGTGCGGCGACGGCCGATTCGCGACAGCGTGCGTCATCGTGCGCGCGCGCGACGCCACAGAGCCGCTCGACCGCATCGTTGACGAGGTGTTCGCCGAGGGCGAAGGCCGCGGCGTCGACCACGAGCGCGTCGACGTCGTCGAGCATCGCGATGATTCGTCGGGTGACCTCGCGATCGCTGACGTCGCGGTGCGCGAGCAGGGCGAGGGCCTCGCGGCGCACGTCGACGTCACGGTCGCGCAGCGCGGCCATCCAGTCCTCGGGCCCGAGCAGCGACTGACGATCGGCGCCGCGCAGCGCGAGCACACGCTGGCGCGCGCCCGAGGCGACGAGGTTGGCGCGAAGCAGCGACGCGAAGTCGTCGCCGCGCGCGAAGCCGGCGCGCACGAGAGCCTCGTCGGGGCCCTCCGGTAGGGTGGACGCATCTCTGTGCACGACTCCATCTCAGCACCTCCACGCCGTCGACGGTTCCTTTGGCCCCTCGTGGTTCTGGTGGTCGTGTTCGGCGCGGTCCTCGTGCTCGGGTCGTGGAACCTGTCGGAGTACGCAATCACGCCCGGCCAAGCGACGCCGGTGGCGCCGTTGGTCAAGATCCACGGACTGCCCACCCGGTCCCACCACGACCGGATCATGCTCGTCGACGTCTACCTCTCGACGATGGACGTGTGGCAGTGGGTGAAGCTGCACTTCGAGTCCCACGTGCAGTTCGTGCCGGCCAGTGACCTGTTGGAGCCGGGCATCCCCTCGGCCGAGCTCGACGCGCAGGGCTACCTCGAGATGAGTGACTCGAAACAGGCCGCCGAGGTGGCGGCCTTTCGCGCGCTCGGCTGGACGATCAAGGGTGCGCCGACGGGCGTCGTCATCAATGGGGTCGTCGACCCCTCTCCCGCGTACGGCGCCGGCCTCAAGGTCGCCGATCAGATCGTGGCCGTGGACGGCGTCGCCGTGCGATCGATCTGCGCACTCACCGACCGCGTGCACACCTTGGCCGCCGGGTCCGAGCTGAAGCTGGAAGTCAAGAAGGCGCACATCGGCGCCAAGGGCGTCATCTCGTGGTCCAGCCCCACGACGGTGACCGCGACGACCGCCAAGGCGCCCGGTGATCTCACCGCGACGGGCTGTCCCAAAGTCAACGGCCCCAACCGATCGTGGCTCGGCGTCACGATCGAAAACGCCACCCGATTCGACTTCCCGGCCCAGGTCTCGATCAACACCGCCAACATCGGGGGACCCTCGGCCGGACTCGCGATGACCCTGACGCTCATCGACCAGCTGAGCCGCGGCTCGCTCACGGGGCACCACGTCATCGCGGCCACGGGCACCATCGCGGCGGACGGCGCCGTGGGCGACGTCGGCGGCGTGGCCCAGAAGACGGTCGCCGCGCAACGCGCGGGCGCGTCGGTCTTTTTCGTGCCGCAAGTGGAGGTCGCCACGGCCACGGGGGCCGCCGGACCGGGCCTGCGCATCATCGGGGTGACCTCGCTGCGCCAGGTGCTCAAAGACCTGCGCCGACTGGGCGGAGCGGCGCCGACTCCGATCAGCGCGCCCCATTAAGCCGGGGTTGCGCTACGGCACGCCGTAGTCTTAAGGGAATGGACGACCGCCGAATTCTCTCAACCACGCGCCAGTCGTCGACCGAAATTGCCCGAATTAACTTCACGACGGTGCGAAGGGGCGGCCTGGACCCCCAGGAGGTCCGCCTGCACCTCGAATCGGTGGCCCGCGAGATGGCCCACCTCGAAACTCGCATCCGCGAGATGCAGGACCAGCTCTCCGAGGCCCATCGACGGGCCGCCAATCCGACCTTCGACGAGGTAACGCTCACCAACGCCCTGGGTTCACAGAGCGCCGCCATCCTTCGCGGGGCCCACGAGGAGGCCGGCCGCGTCACCGCCGAGGCCCAGGAGCGAAGCGCCCAGCTCTTCGCCGAGAGCCAGCAGCGCAGCGCGGCCCACTTGATCGAGGCCCAGGAGCGCGCCACCGCCATCATCACCGAGGCCGAGAACACGGCCAACCAGATCGACCACGACGCCCGACTGGGCGCGGAGCGCTTGATCGATTCGGCGAAGGTGAACGGCGAAGCGCTGGTGGACCTGGCGCGCGAGCAGGGCCGGGCGATCCTCGAGCAGTCCAACGAGGCCCGCAAGAGCGTGCTCAACGACCTCGCCGTGAAACGCAAGGCGCTGCACATGCAGATCGACCAGTTGCGCGCGGCCCGTGACACGCTGGGGGCGTTCGTGGGAACGCTGCGCGAGCAGGTCGAGGCCGTGCTGGCGGGCATCAACACCTCCGACGAGGCGGCGCGCAGCGCCGCGCTCGAGGCCCTGCGCCTGCGCCCGGCGACGCCCGAACCGACCGAAGAGGAGTTGCTGGCCGGTACGCCGCTGCGCCAGGTGGTCGCCCCGGACCTCCCCGAGACGGCCGACGGCACGGAGATCGCCAAGCCCCGGGCCCGCAAGGCGCCCAAGGGAGCTGAATCGGCCGAACCGCTGCTGCTCGACGACGATCCGTCGGGCACCGACGTGGTGAACGAGATCTTCGCGCGCCTGCGCAAGGCGACCCTCGAGGAGCGCGGCGCCACGGCGGCCGCTCCGCGCAAGGCCCCCCCGGCCAAGCCGGCGACTCCCGTGGGCGAGCTGTTCGAGCGCCGCGACACGGCGCTCGGCGAGCCGCTCGCCGCACTGACGCGCAAGGTGAAGCGCGCCCTGCAGGACGATCAGAACATCATGCTCGAGCGCCTCCGCGACGTCAGTGCGATGATCACCACCGAACTCGAGGACGAGCACGCCCAGCGCGCGCGCTACGCCGAGGCCGCCTTCGACGCGCTCGCGAGCGCCGCCGACGCCGGTGTGCGCTTCGCCTTCGACGAAGCCGGCGCCACGGGAACGGCGCTCAATCGCACCGAGCTGGACGACTGTTCGGCCGACCTCGCGGTGACCATCGTGCTCGCGTTGCGTAAGCGCATCCTGGCCGACGGCAGCGGCGACGGACCGGACCGCGTCAACGCGGCCTACAAGGAGTGGCGCGGCGCGCGGGTGGAGCGACTGTGCACCGACGCGGCACGGCGGGCCTTCTCCCTGGGCGTGATCGCGGCGTCGCAGGGACGGTCCCTGCGCTTCTACGTCGCGCCCAACGACGCGCCGTGCGACGCCTGTTCGCTCGACGCCGGCGCCGGCGAGCGCCTGGCGGGGGAGAACTTCCCGAGCGGTTCGCCGTATCCGCCGTTGCACGCGGGCTGCGCGTGCGCGGTGGTGCCCGTCTAAAAAAGGTTTAGGCTTCCCTCGTGCGCAGCCCCACTGATGTCCCACCGCGTCCGCGACGGGTCAGCCGCCTCAGCCGACGATTCTGGATTGGTCTGGCCGTCTTCATTGTGCTCATCGGCTTCCTCTCGCTGCGCAGCCTGGCGGTGCTGTGGACCGACCAGATGTGGTTCCACTCGGCGGGCTACGGCAGCGTCTTCTCGACACTCTTCTTCATCAAGATCGGCCTGGCGCTCGTCTTCGGAGCCATCTTCTTCGCCCTGATGTGGGGCAACCTGATCCTGACC
>Ga0187871_10004486_pt1 | contig 10447 bp, 10 predicted proteins | sample June2016WEW_16_1_FD_132988 | JGI IMG/M metagenome (GOLD analysis project Ga0187871, IMG submission 132988) | Peatland microbial communities from SPRUCE experiment site at the Marcell Experimental Forest, Minnesota, USA - June2016WEW_16_10 | ecosystem: Environmental > Terrestrial > Soil >...
AAATTCCTGCGCGGCCGTGAATCATGCCGGCAGTTGGAAAATCCGGGCCTTGCACGAACTTCAGAATCTCCGCGAGCTGGGCGCCGGGATTGTTCACCAGCGTGATGGTCGCGTCGACGATCTCAGTCAGGTTGTGCGGCGGAATTTTTGTGGCCATGCCGACGGCGATTCCGTCGGAGCCATTGATCAGAAGATTGGGAATGCGCGCGGGCAGAACGTCGGGCTCGATTTCGCTGCCGTCGTAATTGTCGTGGAAGTCGACGGTCTCTTTGTCGAGATCTTCGAGCAGCGCGGTCGAAACCTGCGCCAGTTTTGCTTCGGTGTAACGGTCGGCCGCGGGCGGGTCGCCGTCGACAGAGCCGAAGTTACCTTGACCGAAGATCAGCGGATAGCGCATCGACCAGTCTTGCGCGAGGCGCACGAGAGCGTCGTAGACGGCGAGGTTGCCGTGGGGATGGTACTTGCCCATGACTTCGCCGACGATGCGGGCGCACTTGCGCGTGGCCTTGTTGGGCTGCAGTCCCATCTGCTGCATGGTGTAGAGAATGCGGCGATGGACGGGCTTCAATCCGTCGCGCACATCGGGCAGCGCGCGGCCGATGATCACCGACATGGAGTAGTCGAGATACGACCGCTTCATCTCCTCTTCAATGTTGACGGGTTGAATGTTCGCGGCGCCGGGGCCGGCACCGTCTCCGCCGGGAGGAGGAGTGAGGGGGAGTTCAGGGTTTTGATCGTCAGCCATGGGTCAGCTCTTAGCCTTTGGCTCTTGGCTTTCAGCCACAACTTCGCGCGCAAGAGCCGGATGCTTCGGGTTCACTGAAATCTTGTAACTAGTTGTATTTGCAGGATGTTATGTGCCCTGGGAACTGGATTTATTATACCACGGCGGGCTGAGAATCAGGTGCGGAGATTGACCTTATTGCGACCATGGCCAGATTTGTTTGCCGGCGAGAGAGACGTTGCGAGCAACGTCTCTACGGGCGGACGATTATTTCGTTGGGGAATGAGGGGAGCTGGAAGCGGACGCCGCGGGACTGATTCAACCTGACGGTCTCGGGTAGATCGAGCGACGAGAGTTCAATCTTTCGGGTCCAGGAACCGTTGGCGTAATAGTCGCTGCGCGTGTAGAGGACGTTGTTGGCGATGGTGTAGTCGGATGTTTCCTCGCTATGGCCATCTCGAAACATCAGAATCGCTGGAGGCAGTTCCGGGGTGGTGGCTGAGGGCATTGAGGCGGAGGCGCGTTCCTCGTTACGCGCCCCGCTACGCGGTGGGTCCGCGACCTGCGCGATGATTTCTGGAGTAATCATTTCAGCTCCCGACGTTGCCGAGCCGCTCACGCGAACGTAACGATCGCCGCGCCGTTCGATCAGCAGCGGCTGGACCGGCGCAAGCTCACGATCGGGCACGGATGCTGGAGGAGCTTGCAGAAAGATCACCGGCGGCTGCGATGCGACGGGGTATCCCGTGCTGGAGAGATAGTCGGAATAGAACGGGTCGGCGAACGCGAGCGGATAAAAGGAAGAGCGCGAGTATGCGCCACTGTGAAAGGGGGGACCGAAGTGAGAAGCGTGAGACATGCGTTGCGCGTTGGCACGGGGCGCAACGGCCGTGAGCAATGTAAGGAAGAACAATGCGAAGAAAAGACGCGCGATGAGAAGCAGTCGGCGCATGGTTAGTTCGCCTGCGGGGGCGGCGGGAGTTGAAAGCTGATGCCGCGATCGTCGTTCTGCTTGCGGGTAGCGTCGAGGTCGAGGTCGGTGAGGGCGATTTTGCGGGAGTGTCCAGGCGTTAGATCGAAAAGAATTGCGCCGACGATGGCGTAATTTCCGAGTTCCAGCGTGCGACCATCTTTGAAGACGAGCACGGCCGGTTCCTGCGGAGGCTCGGGAAAAACTGCGGACGCGTCGGCTTCGTCATATGCGTGAGGCGTCGGAACCGGGTCCACCGGCCGGACGTAGGAGTCCTGACCCGATCCGCGGCGATCGAAGACCGTGGGACCGCCTTGGTAGTTGGCGTCGCTGTCGTCGGGATCGGCGGTGTCGTCTGTGGCCCCGATGTCGATGGCGTAGGGGACCGCGACGAGATACACCGCGGGTGGAGTGTATCCCACATGGTGATGCTGACCGTCGCCAGAGGGCGGCGCGGTTGGCTTGGAGGTGATAGGGGGGTTGTGAGGATGGCCGTTAACGCCGAACGTAGCTGCGCTCGTGGGAGCACCAGTGGTGGAGTGTGCACTGGATTTGGAAGAACTGGCCGAAGCGGCAGCGGCGTTGCTCTGCGCGTGGCTGCGTGAGACAGAAATCACCGGCAGCGCGAATAGGCTGAAAAGTGCGAGCGAGACCGGAATCGAGTGCCGCACGGAAATATGATACTCCAAAGGAAGAGTCATGACTCGTCTCGAAACCAATTCCGCCGCAGAAGCCCGGCGACTTTACGATCGGGCGGGCTAGTTCGTTTTGCGGGCGCGGGCGATGCGCTCGTCGATGGGCTTGCGCCCGGCGAATCCTTCCTGCGTTCCGTGCCAGTGGGTAATGGATTGCTCTCCCGACTTCCAGCACAGCAGAATGATCTGGCCTTCGACTTCACAGGGAAAATCGAGCAGGCCAATGTTGAGGTCTTTCACTTGCACGCCGATGGAGTCGATTTCGGCCAGCGCATCTTTGGCGCGCTGTTCGGCCTTGATGCGCTCCCCTTTGCGCCGGGCCTGCTGCACCACATCGACGTGCATGCCGCCGTTCAGAAAAATCCGGTGACTGAGTGCCTGTTGCTCGGCGTCGACCTCGTCCATCACCTGTTTGCCGGCAATGGCGGCGCGCAGCAGCGACTCCAGCACTGGCAACAGCGACTGCGCTTCGTCGAGAGTGAACGTGCGGTCGGACATAAGCCTATTTTACTGCACTTTTCACTGGACGTTTTACTGCACGTTATTACTGCACTACAGGTGGCGACGGCGTAACCAGAATCCGCAATTCGTTGGCGAGCCGCTCCACTGCCTGATCGAAATTCCGGTCGCTGTTCCCCTGACCCAGGCCAAACTCGGAATGAATGTGGAAGCCCCATAGTAGCGCGTTGCTTTTCGGATCGCGAATGTCCAATCGAAAGAGCGGAGTAGCGGAACCTCCAGCTTTGCCGCCAAGCGAAACCGTCTGAACCTCCTGCCGTATTTCCAGCAGAAGATCCGCGTCAGCAGGGGAACCTACGATGTTGAAGAGGCCCCAGCTCTTTATGGCCGCGTAAAACTGGTTGTAGGCACGTTCCGGTCCTCCACTGAAGACCGGGTCGTTTGAGGCCATTTCATCGCCACCGGCGTTGGCGATAAAGACTTTCTTAGCGGCAAGAATTTGTGAGGGGACGGGCGCCGCCGGCGCGACCGTCGGCTTGCCCTGAGCCATCGAAAGTGGAAGTTGCAGCATTGCGAGCGCAAGACAAAGTACAGCGATTCTGAAGCGGCGCATCATTTGCCTCCTGGCGACTCATTTCACTAACTTGATGTCGCGGTCAAAACATTCGTCAATATACAGACGCGCAAGGCGCACGTTTACTGTTTAGTTTCATCAAGGGATGGTAAATGTTTGTGAAGGGCCTGGTGAGTTCGCGGCAAAGAGGTCGGTTGCTCAGTGGGTCCGGCCGTGCGAGGGATCAGCCGAGGTGGCCGAATTGAGATCGACTTTCAGCCCCTCGATTCCGGGCGCATCGCAGGTTCCGTTGCGGCTGTAGTTGGTGCAGCGCCCTGCAAGATCCTTACGCTGCGGTGACTGCGCGAACTGCCAGACTTCGGCGAACTTCACTCCACTGTCGGCGGGGCCCGGCGGCCGCTCGGCAAACGCGCATCCGGGCGCGGGCGGGCAAGCATCGTTGATGGCCCAGTAAACAATCTCACGTCCCCCGGCATGTTCGCGAATGTCTTCGGCAGTGACGGCGTTGCCGTCGTCGACCGCAACGATGCCCGAACAATAAATTCCCGCGCGGAATCCCGCCGCGATGACGCCGTCAACCCACGCATAGATGTACGCCTTCTGCTCCGGCAACATGCGCCCGCCCTGTTCCTGGTCGAGAAAAATAATGGTCGCCTGCGGAAAGCCCTCGCGCCGCGCCGCCGCCGCTGCGGCCCGCGCATCGGATCGTCCCACGCGAGTCGCGTTCGCCACCGTTTTCAATTCCGCGTAAAGCCTCCCATTGAACAGCACGAGAAATCCAAATCCCGCGGACTCAACCGCGGCCCTGTGCCCGGCCCAGCTATTCGCCTTCTCGCCCGGCGGAGAGCTGAGCCAGTATCCCGTGTAAGCAAACGTCTGATGCAGAGTTTTGAGATTCGCGTCGCCGGGATAGTCGTTGGCGTCGAAGCCGAGGTAGGTGGAGTTTCCTCCAGATTGCCCGGTCGCAATAAAAACCGCCGCGAGAACAATTCCCACATGGACGCACGCTTTCATCGGAATTGACTGCTTCATCCTGGGCATTTCCTTTCCATCAATCATAGATCCGGAAACCAGAATGCCACCGCTTTCTCCGAGACTCCGTGCGAGCCGTTCCACCATTCAACGGGGTAAGGCCACTGATTCTCATACCAAGGAACTTCCGGTCTCTGGAAAAACCCTGGAAAGCCGTCGATGAAACCCGGCTTGGAAGGGTCGCACAGAATTCCGCTGAAGCCGAGGATTCCAATCAGCACCCGGCGCGCAGGGATGCTCGAGGGCAGAATCTTTGCGAGAGCTTTCGTCAGATCCGCCAGCTTTGCCCCCTCGCGTTGCGAACGCGCTGCTGAGAGAATACTCCTCATCATTGCCCGGTCTGCTTCTGTTGGAGGGCTCGTCTCCGTGATCGACAATTGCTCCAGATCAAAGCCGATGTACGCTGGATCGATGTGACGGACTCCGCTCCATTTAAATCGTTCGAAATTCATGATGCTCAAGTCCTGCGGCTTGTTGCTATCGAGGCCTCCGCACACCGGACAGACCAGACCTGCGTCGATTCCACAAGTCCAGCGATGGTCGGGAAAGTGTAACGAAACAGCGTAAGTTCCAAGGGCCGAGCGCCAGTCGAGCCTTCGTGACGTCAGACTCGCGAGGAATGCTTCCGCAACTTGTGTCTTAGAAACGCGTGCCCGGGAGTTCAGCGCCCACCGAACTCCCTCATCGTGCGTAAGAAACCTCGTGTCAAACATGATCCCTGCGTTTTTCGCGTACGCGAAATCGGCTGGCGGAGTCGTGCGGTCCTTCTTCCAGCCAGACGCAGACCAGTAGGTTGAATAGAGTATCCGCAATGCGCGTTTATTCACCGCGTGAAGGCTCATCTCGTGATTTTCGTCTGGCATCCCGAGGGGATCGATCGGGAAGTATTCCGCCGAGACTCAAGGAGCCTGACTATCCTCCGATGTGCACCATGGTTCGCGACGAAGCCGAGGTATGAAGCTGTCTTGCCAGGTAGGTGCTGCTGAGCGATGGCAACATGCGAGGTTGCGACCAGCACGGCAGCGAGTGCTAGCACGGTGCGGATCACAAGGCGACCGCCACAATGCTGAGTGCGGAAATGCATTCCTCGCGAATTTTCCAGCTTTCATCCAAACTCCAGCCACGACTGGCGCCACCCTGCGTGAGCCATCGACTCAGGAATTGCCGGTGGATATGCGTTTTGTACGAACCGATTTGTTCTACGGAGATTTCTTCTTCGTGCAAAAAGTCAAAGCTGAGTTCTCCATCGAAATCCCGCGTGGCGTCTACGCGGCGGCCGGCGGCTCGAAGATAGCAATGAGCTTCAGGCAAGGACTCCAGTCCGTGCTTCTTCAGAACGGATCCGACACCGGGTGTATTCTTGCCGCTCATCTCGAAGATGCCAAGCACGAGTTGCACATGCAGTCGCTGCTCCAAGGCCAGCCGGCGAAGAAGCGCATGTTTTGTGCTGCACGTTCCGCGCTGCTCGCTTAAGACAACCATAGCGTCGCTCGCGTCATTGTTTCGGCCATACGCCAGATGGCTGACATGTCTCGCAGCGGCACGATAGTCGTACACCCCCGCTCGCGCGAAGGCGGATGTGATCTCCCCAGGTTCCTTGAGCGGGTGCGGCAGAAGCGAACGCCATGAATCCATGCGGATGAGACTCAATCTCTATCCTCCGATATGCACCATGGTCCGCGAAGCTGGGACGAAATCCGGCTCGCCGATGTGATGCCGCTCTTCTTTTTTTTGCACCACGCCCTGAATGAATTCCGCGAGTTCTTCGTCGCTCGCGCCGCGCCGCATCTCGGCGTGCAGGTCGTGGTCCCAGACGGAGAACAGGCAGGTGCGAATTTTTCCGTCGCTGGTAATGCGGATACGGCTGCAATGTCCGCAGAACGGATGCGACACCGGCGCGATGATGCCAATCTCGCCGACGCCATCTTCAAAGCGGTAGCGCCGCGCCGTTTCCGAGCGCGCGTGCGGGATCTCCACCAGCGGCCGGTACTCGGCCATGCGCGCCAGAATTTCGTCAAGCGTAACCACGGTCGAAGGCGCCCAGGTGCGTCCTTCTTCGAGCGGCATGAACTCGATGAAGCGCACGGTGACGCCCTCTTCGCGGGCGAACATGCCGAAGGGAATGATCTGGTCTTCATTGAACCCGCGCATCAGCACGCAGTTCACTTTCAGCGGCCACAGCCCGGCCCGCCGCGCTGCACGAATGCCGGCCAGCACGTGATCGTATCCATTGGGCACGCGCGTGATGCGCGCGAAGCGGTCGGGATCGACCGCATCCATCGACACCGTAACCCGGGTCAGCCCCGCATCCTTCAACGGCTGCGCCATCTCAGCCAGCATGTGCCCGTTCGTGGTGAGGGCGATGTCGAGCGGCTCGCTGCTTTGAAACGGCTCGGCTTCAGCCGAGCCGTTACCACCAGAAAAAAGTGAGGGTTTTAGCCCCTGCGGCAACTCCGCCAACTCCCGCACAAACTCCACCACACCCTTACGCAACAACGGCTCGCCGCCCGTGAGCCGAACTTTCTTGATCCCTATGCCGACGAGCACGCGCGCCATGCGGAGATAATCATCGAAGGGCAGGTCGCCGTATAGCGCCCCTTCGTTCCCTGTGCGGCAGTAGACACACTTGTAGTTACAGCGGTCAGTGATGGAAATCCGCAGGTCTGTAATCGCGCGGCCGAATTTGTCGTGAAGAAACAAGCTGTTTGGCTGCTGGCTCTTGGCCTTTGGCTCCTAGCCTACGCGTCCCTGAGTCCTAGCTGGAGGGTGAGCCTAAAGCTAAGAGCCAAACGCCAAAAGCCCAAAACGGGGACTATGCCACATTATAAGACGCGCGGGAGGGCAGCAGGATTCACGGTTTCGCACTCGCCAGCGCCTTTTGGATGGCCGCCTCGGCCAGCGGCGCCATAATCTTGAATCCTGCCGCATTCGGATGCAGCCCATCATCGGCGAGATCTTTCTTCATGAGTCCCTTGTCATCGACCATCGCAATGAAATAGTCAAGATAGGCGCAGCCATTCGTCGCGCCCGCGCAGTAACTCTTCAGCCAGGCATTCAGCGCAAGAATCTTCTCCGGCGACCGCTGCGCAAAAAAATCTTTCGACCGGTCAGTGTAGTTGTGCACCGGCAGCACCGACGAATAGATCACCTTGATGTGGTTCGCGCGAGCCAGGTCGGCGATCGTGGCGTAATCGGCTTCAATGTCCTCCAGCCGCATCGGCCCGGTATTGCCGGCAATGTCGTTGGTCCCGGCGAGAATGATGACGACCTTGGGCTGCAGGTTGATCACATCCTGCCGAAAGCGCACCAGCATCTGCGGCGTGGTCTGCCCGCCAATGCCACGGTTGATGTAAGCCTTGGCGGGAAAATATTCGTCGAGATGCCAGATGTCGGTGATCGAGTCGCCAAAGAACACCACGCGATCCTCGCCCGGCTTCGGCGCGGCGAGCGCGGCGTTGGCGTCGCGGTAACGCGCCAGTTGCCCGAAGTCATCGGTAAAGACCGCAATGCGGCGCGCCCGGTACTGGTCGAGGCCAGCAAAACCAGTCGTGGGAATGCTGGGCGCGGCGGCCGGCGCAGGCTGCTGCGCCTGGCACGAAATGGCAAGCGTGACGAAGAGGATAATCGCGAGCGTGGTGAAGTGGCGAGAGGATTTCATGTAGTCGTCCTTTAGGGTAACAGGATAACGCTGGGGAATACTCCTGGGGCAGCATCGCGACCTAAGTCGAAAGATCGCACCAATGCCCGAATCATGGCCGGCCCGCAATGGCCTGCGCAATCGCCTTCTCGGCCAGCGGCGCCATCGCTTTATACCCAGCCGCATTAGGATGGAGCCCGTCATCCGACAACTCGCGCTTCAGCATGCCCTTGTCGTCCACCACCGCCGAGAAGTAGTCGAGATAATCGAGCCCGTTCTTCGCGCAGTAATCCTTCAGCCAAGTGTTGAGTGTCAGAATTCTTTCGCGCGGACGCAGGGCAAACGACTCCTTGGCATCGTCAGTGTAATTGTTCACCGGCAGCAGCGAAGCAAAGACCACGCGAATGTGGTGCAACCTCGCCAAATCAGCCATGGACGCGTAGTTGGCCTCGATGTCCTCATTGCGCGCGCGCCCGGTAACGCCGGCCACGTCGTTGGTTCCCGCGAGCACGATCAGCACATTGGGATGCAAATCGATGACGTCCTGGCGGAAGCGCACCAGCATTTGCGAAGTGGTCTGCCCGTCAATACCGCGATTGATATAAATCTTGCCGGGGAAATAATCGTCCAGCTTCCAGTAGTCAGTGATGGAGTCGCCGATGAACACCACGCGATTGTGAGCCGCGGGCGCATTCACTCGCGCAGCATCAGCGTCGCGATAGCGCTTCAGCTCCCCAAAATCATCCGTGTAGATAGCAATCCGCGAAGTGCGGTACTGATCCAGACCCGGCGAGCCGCTGGTAGGGATGGACGGAACGGACTGCTGAGCGAACGAAGCGACCGAGAGAAGAAAAATTACGAAACAAACAATCCGGCAGCGCATGCCGCAAATGCTATCACGGCTGCCGAGGGCGACCGAGTTTCGCTCGGCCTGACCGGGCCAGAGACCCGGCCCACACTGCCTCCCGTGTCGACCGGATGCCCCATTTTTCGCGTCCTTTGCGAGAAAGGGGACTTTGGATTCGATTCGTGCAAATCCGCGTGAATCCGCGGCAATCAAGTTTTCGCGGGCGGCTGCCGTGGCACCCTTGCGCCTCGCTCTGCTCGGCTGGACGGGCGAAGGCGCCCGTCCCCACACGAGCAAGGAAGGTCACATCCCGTCGTAATTCGGCCCGCCGCCGCCTTCCGGTGGCACCCAGGTGATGATCTGGTAGGGGTCGGCGATGTCGCAGGTCTTGCAGTGCACGCAGTTCGACGGGTTCAGGCTGATGCGTTTACCGTTGGGCTGGCTTGCGTCTTCGACCATCTCGTAGACGTTCGCGGGGCAGAAATTCTGGCACGGGCTGCCGAATTCTTTCACGCATTTTGTATTGCAGATGTTCGTATCGTGAATCACGAGATGTGCCGGCTGGTCTTCTTCATGCTTCGTGCCCGAGTGATAAAGGTCAGTCAGTTTGTCGAAGGTGAGTTTGCCGTCGCCCTTGACCGGGCCGAGCAGATGCGCTTCCGCGCCGCCGTCGGCGGGCAGATCGGCCAGTTTGCGCATGTGCTCATGCCCGGCCTTCGCGGGATAGCGATTGCGCAGACCGCGTCCGCCGGTAAGCATCTGCAGCGCGGTGTGGAACATGCCCGCATACATTCCATGTTCGAACCCCTGATGCAGGTTGCGGACTTTCCAGAGTTCTTCTTTGATCCAGCTCGACTCGACTTTCTTCTGAAACGCGCTCAGGGTCGCGGCTGACGAATCGTCTTTTACGAGCGCTTCGAACGCAGTCTCGGCTGCAAGCATGCCGCTCTTGATCGCCAGATGAATTCCCTTGAGCCGCGCCGAATTCAGAAAGCCGGCTGAGTCGCCAAGGATCATCCATCCGCTCCCAGCGACCGGCGGGATGGCCCACCAGCCGCCGTACGGCATCGATTTCGCCCCGTAGCGAATCATCTTGCCGCCCTCGAGCAGCTTCGCCACAAAAGGATGGCGCTTGAACTCCTGCAGCACGCGCTGCGGATCAAGCCGCGGATCAGCATAATCTAGCCCTGTTACGTAGCCCAGCGAAACTACATTATCTTTTGAGCCGTAAATCCAGGCGCCGCCGTATTCATGCGAAGTCAGCGGCCAGCCTAACGTGTAAATCACCTCGCCCGCCGCAATGCGCCCCGCTGGAACTTCCCAGAGTTCTTTCACGCCTACACCGTAGGTCTGCGGGTTGGCGTCCTTGGCGAGATCGAATTTCTGAATCAGTTGTTTCGTTAAAGATCCGCGCGGGCCTTCGGCCAGAACGACGACTTTCGCCTGCAGATCGTACCCCGGCTCGAAGTTGGACTTCTGATGACCTTCTTTATCCACACCCTTGTCGTC
>Ga0187871_10004490_pt1 | contig 10443 bp, 7 predicted proteins | sample June2016WEW_16_1_FD_132988 | JGI IMG/M metagenome (GOLD analysis project Ga0187871, IMG submission 132988) | Peatland microbial communities from SPRUCE experiment site at the Marcell Experimental Forest, Minnesota, USA - June2016WEW_16_10 | ecosystem: Environmental > Terrestrial > Soil >...
CGAAGTGACCGTGGCGGTGAAAGTCACGGACTGGCCGGGATTCGACGGGTTACTCGAAGAAGCGACCGTAGTGGTGGTGGCGGCTTTTTCCACGGTTTGGATCAGCGCCGGCGAGGTGCTGGTCAGGTGCGACGGATCTCCGTTGTACGTCGCCGTCATAGAGTTTGTACCGGCGGGCAGTGTGGCCCAGGTAAAGGTGGTCGATCCTCCGGAAAGCGTTCCCTGTCCCAGCTTGGTCGAGCCGTTCTCGAATGTGACGGTACCGGTAGGTGTGCCAACGCTCGAAGTCACCTTTGCCGTGAACGTGACCGGCTGGCCGTAGGTCGAAGGATTTACGCTCGAGGTGAGCGCCGTAGCGGTGCCATCCCTGACAATCACTTCCTGAAGCGGCGCCGACGTGCTCGCGCTGAAGGTAGCATCGCCCGGGTAAGACGCGGTGATCGAATGCGTGCCCACAGCCAGGGATGAAGTCGTGAAGGTGGCCACGCCGGACGCGGTCTTGCCGGTCCCAATGGCCGCCGTACCATCGAGAAATGTCACTGTCTCGCCGTTCGGTATGCTCCCCGAACTGGCTCGGACGGTAGCCGTGAAAGTGACCGCGGTTCCGAATGCCGCGTGCGAGTTCGAGGATTTGAGGGACGTGTTCGTCGGCTCGTTCGAATCGACTGTCTCGCTCAACGGCGTCGCGTGACTGCCCACGAAGTTAGTGTCTCCCGAATAGACGGCGGTGATGGAGTAAGTACCGGCGCTCGCGAAACTGGTCTCGATTTTGGCCTTCCCGCCCGCCACCGTGACAGGCGACCCGATCTGCACGCCGTTTGACGAAAAGGTGAGGGTTCCGGTGGGGAATCCGCCGAATTGGCCGGTCACCGTTCCGATGAATGTCACTGACTTGTTCACGAGTACAGGGTTGGCGTTGGACTGCAACGTCAACGTGGTGGTGGCCTGAGTGACTACTTGGGAAACACTTCCCGAACTGGACGCGTGATTGGTGTCGCCACCGTAGGCGGCTGAAATGGTGTGGGTGCCGGCCTGCACTACGGGAGTGATGGTCGCTACGCCCGAGCTTAGATTTACCGTACCCAGGGTGCGCCCGCCCTCCGTGAAGACGACCGTGCCCGTGGGAGTGCCAGACCCCGCCGTGGTTGTCACTGTGGCGGTGAACGTGACCGCCTCGTCGTAAACCGACGGGTTCAGGCTCGAAACCAGCGCAGTCGTGGTCGTGGCCTGATTCACGGTCTGTAAGAGGTTACCCACGCTGGGTTGAAAGTTCGGGTCCCCGCTATACGATGCCGCAATGCTGTGCTGACCCAGGGCCAACGTGCCGGGCGTCACCGATGCCGTTCCGTTCGAGAGCGTAACCACTCCCAGAGAATTTCCATCGTCTGTGAATGAGACAGAGCCGGTAGGTTTGTTGGTGCCGGATGCCGGAATCACCGTAGCGGTAAACGTGACCGGCTCGCCGTACCCGGACGGATTCAAACTCGAAGACAACGACGTGCTGGTACAAACCAGCCCTCCGGGCGCGCAATTCACGCGAAACACGCTGCCCGCGCCCCCTGCGCCGCCGTCATAGGTGGTTCCGTAGAGTTTGCCGTCGCTACCGAGAGCCAGCGGGGCCGAAGGAATCGCGCCATCCGGTCCGCTGAAAGTGTAGAGAGTGGCGAGGCTGCCCGCACCGCCTGTGGGCGGGATACTAAACACGGTGCCGTCGCCGGTGGTGTTGCCGCCCGACGGCGTGGTTCCGTAGAAGTTTCCATCGCGGCCGAGCGCCAGCGCGGCATTCGGGCTCTGACCATCCGGCCCATTGAAGTTGTACAAGGTGGTGAACGCGCCGGCTAGGGTGATCTGGAAAATCGTGCCGCAACCCGCCGGCCCATTCGGACACGACGTGCTGGTACCGCCCTCGAATGTCGTTCCGTATAAGTTGCCGGGGCTACCCAGCGTCAAGGCGGCATAGGGTTCCGAGCCGTCCGTTACCACGAAGCTGTGCAGAGTACTGACCGTGCCGGCGGGTGTCATCTTGAAAACCGTGCCGCATCCGCCGACCGGCGACGAGCACGAGCCGCCGCCGGCGCCGCCCTCGTAAGTGGTCCCGTAGAAATTGCTGTCACCGCCGAGAGTCAGCGCCGCAAACGGCTCCCAGCCATCGGGTCCGTCGAAACTATGCAAAGTGGTTAAAGCGCCCGCCGTGGTGATCTCGAATACCGTTCCGCAGCCTTCGGAAGGGAGAGGGCACTTAGACCCTGCGCCGTTTGCGCCACCGAAAGCCGTCGTTCCGTAAAGATTGCCGCCGCTGCCCACGATGAGCGATGAGGGTTGCGCGCCGTCCGGTCCGCTGAAGTTATAAATAGTGCTGAGAGTGCCGGTTGGGGTAATTTGGAAGACTGTGCCGCATCCCGAGGCCGTGATCGGACATGCGCCCGAATTCGCGCCACCGGCCGCCGTGGTCCCGTAATAATTGCCGTCGGTGCCCAAGGTGAGGGCAGAGGGCTGCGCGCCGTCCGGTCCGCTGAAACTGTAGAGGGTGGTCAGGGTGCCCGACAGCGTGAGCTCGAACACCGTACCGCATCCCGATCCGCCGCAAGAGGAGCTGTTGGCTCCGCCGTGGCTGGTAGTTCCGAAGAAGACGCCAGTCGCCGGCGTGAGAGCGGCCCGCGGCGACGATCCGTCGGGTCCGCTGAAGCTGTACACGGTTGTGATCGTCTGGGCCTGCGCGGCCGCGGACCAAAGCGCCGCCAGGGCCATGGCGAGAATCAACTCAAACTGGCCTCGCCGGCCGCGTGGAGAAATATCCGCTGGTTGCAATCGAGAAACTCCTATCTTTTGATCTGGCCTCTCCGGACGGATCTATTCCGAATACCAGATTCACCGCGGACAAGTCAATACGTGGCGTGTTACATCTGCCGCCGGGAAACGCAGGACAAGCTATGCAAATCGCTGATTCGCAAAGCTCCGCGGCGGTACTAGGTCCGTTAGGGAACGGGTCTGGCGACGGCACCGCCGGGCGCCCCCGCTCCCACGCGATAGGGAACCTTGGCTTTACCCAAATCGTTTCCAATCAGCCGGATTCCGTGGCTCTTTGCGCCCGTAATGTGCAGAAACAGATTCGTGCCGGGGGAGGCATTCGAATTCCGAACCCACGCGCCATCCACATTTGCCAAGGCGATGGCCGGCGCAGCGGACGCCGCGGCTTTCCCGCTGAAGCCATCCAGTTCCAGCTGCTCGGCGTCGTCTACGCGCAGTGCGCTCTGCCACTTCACCGAAGAAGGCTTGTCCCAGACGATCCGCACATCCCTGAGCTTCAGGTTACGCGCCCAGCGCACCGCGAGCGCGTCTACGGTTTTCTGCAACGGCGAATCGGGATCGTTTGAAACGAATAGCTTGACGTTATCCAGGCTGACGCCGTCCAGCCAGCTATCCGGATGCCCGTGGATCGTCGAAGTCCCCTGCCCATGCGCGATCACATTCCGGATGGTCACATTGCGGATCGAACCGGCCGCCGGCTCGTTAGGCTGAGGCGTGCCGGACACTTCGCTGCGGCGTTTGATTTCAAAGTGGATCGGGTCGCCGTCTCCCCACCAGAACCAGTCGTGGCGCCGGCAGTCGATGGTCATGTTCGAGAGAACCACGTCGCTCACATAACCGCCGTCGAACACCATGAAGGCGATCCCACGGTTAGAATCGGTGATTACCGTGTTATCCACGGTCACGCGCCGGATGCAATTCATGTTTCCATCGCAGAACTTCAGCGCGCTCGAAGCCGACGAGAGCCGGCAATTCGTGATGGTGATGTTCTCGCACGGCAGGGCCGGCCCATAGATATTGGACGACCACAATACGATCGCGTCGTCGCCGGTCTCGATGGTGCTGTTCGAAATGCGCACGTCCTTGCATCCGTCCGGATCGATGCCATCGGCCCAAACCGCTTCTTTCAGGCTGGATTGGACGTAGACGCCGTCAATCGTCAGGCGTTCGCAGGCATAAGGATTGATCGTCCAGCTTCGCGACCGCACGAACGACAGCCCGGCGATGCGGACGTCTCTACAGCGCAACAGCAGGATCAGGTGCGGATACATCTGCTCGGTGGGGAAGCCGGATGGAAACGAACGCATCAACGGCTTGCCCAAGGCCTTGGCCAGCAGCATGTTCTCGCGGATCAGGGCGTCGTCGAAGTGGCCGTTGGCCCGCCACATGTAAGTGGCCTGGCCGTCTACGGTGCCGCGGCCCTCAATGGTGATGTTGTCCACGCCTTCGCCATAGAACAGCGCGGCTTTGTCGAAGGCTTTGCCGTCGAGCGAGGCGTAAACGGTCGCGCCGGAATCGATGAGCACGCGGACGTGGCTGTGCAGATGCAGCGTGCCGGACGTGTACGCGCCGGGAGGCATATATACCGTACCGCCTCCGGCGGCGCCCGCCGCATCAATGGCCTGTTGGATCGCGGGACGCGCGTCGTCCGGCCTACGTCCGGTGGCGCCGTAATCTCTGATGTTGTAAGTGGCCTCGCCGGAAGCGGCCAGCGAAACCGGCCCAAAGACAAGGGCGAGGAGGAAGCAGGCCGGGGTACGCATGTTTATGCCGGCAATGCGGGCTCCGGGGGCGCGCTTTCGACAGGCTGCGGCTCCTCAACAGGCGGGGAGGGCTCCCCGGGCATGGGCGTGGGCTCTTCCATGGGCGGCTCGGGTTCGCCCGGCATCGGGGCCGGCTCCTCCACAGGCGGGAGGCTTTCCGGCTCCGGCGGCTCGTGCACCGCCGGGGCGGTGTGCATGGGTTCGTCGAGCGGCACTTCACACTCGCAACAGTCGCTGCACCGGCCGCATTTCCGGCAAAGGTGGTTCGCGCAGGTGTCTTTGGTACACCACACGCAGATGCGCGTGGATTCCTCTCCGCAGATCGTGCAATTGAACGGCATCTACTTTTTCTCCGTCTTGGAACCGGCATTTGGCTGCTTGGCCAGGATGCCGCGGCAGCGCTGCGCTTCGCGATCCATCACGGCGCATTCCTGTTCGTGGGTCGCGGCCAGGTCCAGGATATAACGCTGGAATCGCTCGCGATTCGCGCCATTCTCGGCCATCTGGCTGTTTAAAAGATCCGCCACCGCGGGATTCCAATACTTCCGGATCCCCTCCTCGATCGAAAGCAGGGTCTTCTCGAGCGACTGCATGCGGAAGAAGGTGGCCAGGTCGGCCGAAAGCTTCTCGGGCGAATTGGACAAGGCCAACGCTTCCGTGGCCAGCGCCTTGGCCTGCACCTTGCTCTCGCTGAGTTGGGTGACGTAGGTGTCGGGCATGCCGTTCTTGGTCATCTCCCTGGCGTCGATCTGTTCGAGAATCGGATCGAGGCGCTGCGCGTGCGCGGCGATCTCCTTCAACACGGGCCGGATGTCCCAATCGGTTTCGATCCCTTTGTCCTGCGCGCCCAGGGAGGCCGGGAGGGCCAACGCCAGCCACAAGAGGTGAAAGCAGCAAGCTCGCATATCTCTTTTCAATCTAACATCGTGAGTGATTGGCTTGGAGGCAGGGTCGCCCGCAATGCCTCACTGAATCGGTGCGCTCACTCGATCGCCGCGAGCACTTCGCCCGCCGCCACCGTCGCGCCCACTCGCGCGGTCAGTGAGACAACCTGTCCGGCTTTCGGCGCTTTCATTTCATTCTGCATCTTCATAGCTTCCATCACCAGCAAGCCCTGGCCGGCGGTCACCGTGTCTCCCGCCTCTACCAGCAGACGCACGATCTTGCCGGGCATGGGCGCGGCCACGTTCAGGCGGCCTTCGACGCCCGGCTTGCCTGCCTGCCGCGACCAGCGGCGCGGGTCGCGGATTTCAACCTCGAACCGGTGTCCATCGATGAATACGATGACACGGCCGCCGGACTCCTCGATGCGCGCTTCGTAGCTGTGGCCATTCTGTAGGACGGAATAGACGCCCGGCTCCACGGCGGCTATTTGGGTACTGGTCCCGCCGCCGATTGCATCGAGATCGATCTCGCGAGGCCGCCCGGCGATGGCCACCGAAACTTTCATCGCAGCACCTCGCGGCGTCCGATATCGAGCCATCGGCTGCGCGGCGGCGGCGGCGTCTCCGCCCGTACGCCGCCCTTCGCGGAGTGATAGGCGGCCACCAGCGCCGCGACGGATTCCAGATCGAAGTGCGGCACGAAAGGCCCGCGGCGCGCCAGAAATTCATCCACGAATCCGGTGTGCAAGCGGCCTGCGCGGAACTCCTCGTCTTCGAGAATCTGGCGAAAAAATGTGATGTTGGTGTGGATTCCGGCCACGTCGTACTCACGGAGCGCGCGCAGCATGCGGGAAATGGCGGTCTCGCGCGTGCCGTTCCACACGGCCAGCTTGGCCAGCAGCGGATCGTAGTCGATAGGCACGGTCCAGCCTTCGTATACGCAGCCATCCAGCCGGATTCCGGGCCCGAGCGGACGAGTCAGCCGCGTGAGTTTGCCGGGCGATGGGAAGAAGTTGTTGTATGGATCTTCGGCGTAAACTCGGCACTCGATGGCGGAGCCGCGCCAGGAAATATCCTCTTGCCGCAGGCGCAGCTTTTCGCCCGCGGCCACTTCGAGCTGCAAACGCACCAGGTCATGCCCGGTGACGAGTTCCGTGATGGGATGTTCCACCTGCAAACGCGTGTTCATCTCCAGAAAGTAGAAGTCGCCGCGGGCATCCACCAGAAACTCCACGGTGCCGGCGTTGTAATAGCCCGCGCTGCGCGCCACACGGATGGCAGCCTCGCCCATGGCTTCGCGCATGCCGGGACGCGCGGCGACGAGCGGCGACGGGCACTCCTCCATCACCTTCTGATGCCGCCGCTGGATGGAACATTCGCGCTCGCCGAAGTGCACCATGTGTCCGTAGCGGTCGCCCATCAATTGAATTTCAATGTGGCGCGGCCGCTCGATCAGCTTTTCGACATAGAGCTCGGGGTTCTTGAAGGAGCGCTCGGCTTCGCTCGCGGCGTCCCGAAACGCGGCGTCCATCCCGGCGTCCGAATCCACGCGCCGCATGCCCTTGCCGCCGCCACCGGCGACCGCTTTCAGCAGGAGCGGGTAGCCGAACTGTGCGGCGAATATGCGAGCCTCTGCCGGACCGCTGAGCGTTTCATGCGCCCCGGGAACCACCGGCGCGCCCGCGGCGATGGCCATCCGGCGTGCAGCAGTCTTCGAGCCCATGTGCCGGATGGACTCGGCCGACGGGCCAATGAAGACGATGCCCGAGGATTCGCAAGCGGCGGCGAAATCCGCATTCTCGCTCAGAAACCCGTAGCCGGGGTGGATGGCCTCGGCGCCATGTTTCCGCGCGGCGTCCAGAATGCGGTCGGCGCGCAGATAGCTTTCCGCCGATGGCGAGGGACCCACCCATTCGGCCTCATCGGCCATGCGCACGTGTAACGACGTGCGATCGGCGTCGGAGAAAACGGCCACCGACGCGATATCCATCTCGCGCAGCGTGCGGATCACGCGCACCGCGATCTCGCCGCGATTGGCAATCAGGACCTTGCGGAACATCCAGCAGATTGTAGCAGGGGATGCTATCTTCCTGGCGTTGTTGGCAGATCGGTTAGCGTCTTCGCGTGAAACAGGCATGTTAGCCTAACTCTATATGCTGTTTTCCGAGTCCTTTTTCCCGCAGCGTTTTGGCATCACCACGCGGGATCTGGAGAATTACCTGGCAGAAGCGCTTGCGCAGGGGGGCGCCTATGCCGATTTGTACTTTGAATACCTGTCGAGCAGTTCCATCAGCATCGACGAATCCATTGTGAAGAGTGCGTCCCAGGGGGTGTCACTGGGGGTCGGCGTGCGCGTGATCGCGGGCGAGCGCACCGGGTATGCGTATAGCGACGACCTCAGTCCGGAAAAAATTCGCAAAGCCGCGCGGGTCGCCGCCTGCATCGCGGCGGGGCCGGCCACGGTTGAGAAAGTATCGCTGCATGAGTCGGGGCGGCGCAACCTCTATCCCGTGCTGACCGCGCCCACCGAAACAGCCTTCGCCGAACGTGTGGAACTGGTGAAGCGCGCCGATCGCGCGGCCCGTGCCTACGATGCGCGCGTCTTCCAGGCGCAGGCCACCTACTTCGACAGTTTGCGCCAGGTGCTGGTGGCCACCAGCGACGGCGTGCTTTCCTGGGACCGGCAGCCGCTGGCGCGCTTGAACGTGGCGGCCCTGGCGCGCTTGAACGGCGGCACGCCGCAGCGTGGGCATGCGGGCGGCGGCGGGCGCGTGGAGCTGAGCTTTTTCCTGAACGACAAGACACCTGAGCATTTCGCCGCGCAGGCCGCGCGCGAAGCCATCGTGATGCTGGATGCGGTGGACGCGCCGGCCGGCGAGATGACCGTGGTGCTCGGTCCGGGATGGCCCGGCATCCTGCTGCATGAAGCCGTGGGGCACGGGTTGGAAGCGGATTTCAATCGCAAAGGGGTCTCGGCGTTCAGCGGACGGGTCGGCCAGCAGGTGGCCAGCCGCTTATGCACCGTCATCGACGACGGCACCATCGCCAACCGGCGCGGCTCGTTGAATGTAGATGACGAAGGGCATCCCACGGGACGCAATGTGCTGATCGAGAACGGGATTCTGCGCGGCTACCTGCAGGACAAGCTTTCCAGCCGCCTGACCGGCGCCGCGGAAACCGGCAGCGGCCGCCGCGAGAGCTACGCGCACATCCCCATGCCCCGCATGACCAATACCTTCATGCTGGCGGGCGAAAGCGATCCGGCGGAGATTATCCGTTCCGTCCCGAAGGGTCTATATTGTCCCGATTTCGGCGGCGGCCAGGTGGATATTACCAGCGGCAACTTCGTTTTTTCGGCCGCGGAGAGCTATCTCATAGAAGATGGCCGCGTGACGCGTCCGGTGCGCAATGCCACGCTGATCGGCAACGGTCCGGAAGCCTTGAAGTACGTCAGCATGGTGGGCAACGATCTGAAGCTGGATGAAGGCATCGGCATGTGCGGCAAAGAGGGGCAGAGCGTGCCGGTCGGCGTGGGGATTCCGACGATCAGGATCGATCGCATGACCGTCGGGGGCACGGCGTGACCGGGAACGATTACAGCGGGCTGGCCGTGGAGATCGTCCGGCAGGCGCTGGCGGCCGGCGCCACCGATGCCGAATGCACCGTCAGCGAAGGCGACGAGTTCTCCGCCAATGTGCGGCTGCGGGAAGTGGAGACGCTGAAGGAAGCCGGGTCGCGCGCGGCGGGATTGCGCATCCTGCGGGGACGCCACACGGGGTCGGCGTACACTTCCGATCTTTCAGGCGATGGCGTGCGGCACATGGTTCGGTCGGCGATCGAATTGGCCGATATTACCACCGAAGATCCGCACGCCGGTCTTCCGGATAGCGGCGAGTTGGGATCGATTTCCGGCGATTTGGGTATGTTCTGCGGCGATGTGGAGGGACTTCCGACCGAGCTGAAAATCGACATGGCGCGGCGCGCCGAAGACGCCGCGTTGCGTGCGGACCCGCGCATCACCAACTCCGACGGCGCGTCCTTCGAGACGCACGTGGGCCGGCACGTATTCGCCAATTCGCGGGGGTTCGCCGGAGAGTACCGGTCCAGCTACTGTTCGCTCTCCACAGTACCGGTGGCGCGCGAGGGCGAGTCGATGGAACGCGACTATTGGTACACGGCCTCGCGCGGCTTTGCCGGACTGGAGAAACCCGAAGACGTGGGCCGCATTGCGGCGGCGCGCACCGTGCGCCGGCTGGGTGCGCGCAAGGTAGAGACGCAGAAAGTGCCGGTCGTTTTCGAGCCGCGCACGGCGCGTTCGCTGCTCGATAACATTTTCGACGCCGTGCATGGCGGAGCGATTTACCGCAATGAATCGTTTCTGGCGGGCAAGCTGGGAGAGCGGGTGGCCTCGGAGAGCCTGACCGTGATCGACGACGGCACCATCCCCGGGCTGTTCGGCACCTCGCCGTTCGATGACGAAGGTGTGCCCACTCGGCGGACCGTGGTGATCGAGAAAGGAGTGCTGAAGAGCTACCTGCTGAACACGTACACCGCACGCAAGCTGGGCCTACGCACCACCGGCAATGCTTCGCGCGGGCTGGCGGGAAACGCCGGAGTGGGCAATGGCAACCTTTATATCGAGCGCGGCGTGGCGCCGCCTGAGCAAATCATCGCGGGCATTCGCGATGGTTTCTATGTGACCGAGCTGATCGGGTTCGGAGTCAACATTGTGACCGGCGATTATTCGAGAGGCGCGGTCGGGCTATGGATCCGGGGCGGGGAACTGGCGTTTCCGGTCTCCGAGGTCACGATTGCGGGCACGCTGCCGCGCATGCTGATGGACCTGGAGGCGATCGGCTCGGACTTGGAATTCCGCGGGTCGATGGCGGCGCCCACATTGATGGTGCGGGAGATGACCGTAGGCGGAAAGTAGGGGCGAGGGTTGAGGTGGTAATATCGTCTCGGTGGCCAACAAAATAGCAACGGAG
>Ga0187871_10004491_pt1 | contig 10439 bp, 9 predicted proteins | sample June2016WEW_16_1_FD_132988 | JGI IMG/M metagenome (GOLD analysis project Ga0187871, IMG submission 132988) | Peatland microbial communities from SPRUCE experiment site at the Marcell Experimental Forest, Minnesota, USA - June2016WEW_16_10 | ecosystem: Environmental > Terrestrial > Soil >...
CATCGTCTTGTGATAATCGAGATGGTCGCGCGTCAGATTCGTAAATACGGCCACATCAAACGGCACACCAAACACGCGCTCCTGCGCCAGCGCATGCGAAGAAACTTCCATCACCGCGTCCGTAGCACCGTGCCCCAGTGCTTCATTGAAAATGCGATTCAGTTCCAGCGCCTCGGGCGTAGTGTGCGGTGCGGGCAACACTTTCCCGGCCACGTGATATTCAATTGTCCCGATGAGCGCGCTCTTCCGTCCCGCTGCCGTCAGGATCGATTCCAGCAGAAACGCCGTTGTGCTCTTCCCATTCGTCCCGGTGATGCCCGTGACCGCAATCCGCTCAGCCGGCTTCTTATAAAAGTTCGCGCTAACCCGCGCCAGCGCACGCCGCCCGTTCGGAACCACGGCCCAGCCCACATTCGGACGTGGCTTCTCCTCTGCCGAGTCTGTCACCACCGCTACAGCCCCCGCCTGAATCGCCTGATCGATAAACCGGTTACCGTCGCTGGATTCGCCGCGCATGGCCACAAATACGCACCCCGGCTTCACCCGCCGCGAGTCATATTCCACACTGCTCACGCCCGGATCCCCGTTTTGCGCGAGGACTTCCGCTCCATCCAGCAACTGTTGGAAGGTCATTGCTCAGAATTATAGGGCACGGGAAAATCCATACGCGCCAGCGAGAGCGCGCCCAAGAGTTTTGTGGGTTACTAACGGCACGTTCCCAGCTTTTCCCAGCGGCGCTACATTACGGCTATGAGCGCCGGAACCAGTCACGGCAAGTATCGTTGCGGTCAATGTGAAATGCTGGAGGACCAGTGCGAGTGCGATAAGTTCTGCTGCCTCTGCCAGTCGCAGCTCGACGTCCGCATCTGCGCGGACGGCCTCATGTATTGCGAGCCTTGCCGCAACGCTTGCGACTACAAAACTTCGGACGCCACACGCTAGATCACCACCGCTTCCCGGTACTCCCCAAACACCCGCCGCATGGCGTCAGAAATCTCACCCACGGTCGCATAAGCCTCAACCGCCGCGAGAATCCTCGGCATAACACTCTCGCCCGATCGCGCCGCATTCTCTACCGATGTGACCGCCTGCGTCCACGGCTCCGCATCCCGCCGAGCCCGCAACGCCCGCACCCGTTCAATCTGCCTGGACTCCAGCGCCGGATCAATTCGCTGAATCGGGATCGGCTTCTCTTCTTCCACCTCAAAGCGGTTCACTCCGACCACAATCGCTTCTTCATGATCCACGGCTTGCTGGTATTCATACGCTGCGTTCTGAATCTCCTGCTGCACAAATCCGCGCTCAATCGCCTTCAGCATGCCGCCCATAACTTCTATCTTTCCCAAATATTCGGCCGCCCGCTTCTCAATTTCATTGGTCAGCGTCTCGATGTAATACGAACCCGCCAGCGGATCGATGGTCTGCGCCGCGCCGGACTCGTAAGCAATCACCTGCTGCGTTCGCAGCGCAATTCTCGCCGCCTGCTCCGTCGGCAGCGCCAGCGCTTCGTCATAGGAATTCGTGTGCAGCGACTGCGTCCCGCCCATCACCGCCGCCAACCCTTGGATCGCCGTGCGGACAATATTATTTTCCGGCTGCTGCGCCGTCAGCGTAGACCCCGCCGTTTGAGTATGGAAGCGCAGCATCCATGATCTCGGATTCTTCGCTTTGAAATGCTCTCGCATAATGCGCGCCCACATCCTTCGCGCTGCGCGAAACTTCGCCACTTCTTCCAGAAAATTGCTGTGCGCGTTGAAGAAGAATGACAGCCGTGGTCCGAACTTGTCCACATCCAGCCCGGCCTTGATCGCCGCCTCCACATAGGCCATGCCGTTCCCCAGCGTAAACGCCACTTCCTGCACCGCCGTCGATCCCGCCTCCCGCATGTGATACCCCGAAATCGAAATCGTGTTCCACTCCGGAACATTCTCCTTTGCCCAGGCAAACATGTCCGTAATCACCCGCATCGCCTGTTGCGGCGGATAAATATACGTTCCGCGCGCGATGTATTCTTTGAGCACATCATTCTGCACCGTGCCTGAAAGCTGCCGGATGTCCGCGCCCTGACGCCGCGCCACTGCCACGTACAACGCCAGCAGAATCGACGCCGTCGCATTGATGGTCATCGATGTAGAAATCTTGGTCAGCTCGATGCCGCCGAAAAGCCGCTCCATATCTTCAATCGAATCGATCGCCACGCCCACCTTGCCAACTTCACCCGCAGCCAGAATGTGGTCTGAATCCATCCCGATCTGCGTCGGCAAATCGAACGCTACCGAGAGCCCAGTCGTCCCGTTCGCCAGCAGATACTTGTAGCGCTTGTTCGATTCCTCGGCGTCGCCCATGCCCGCGTACTGACGCATGGTCCACAACCGCCCGCGGTACATCGTGGCTTGCACCCCCCGCGTAAATGGATACTCCCCCGGATACCCAATCTCGCTCTCGTAATCCGAGCCCTTGAGATCCGCCGGCGTATACAGCGGGTTCACCAGAAGGTGCGAAGACGTTTCAACGTCCGCCACACGCTTCTCAGCCGCCACTTTGATTCTGTCCGCCATGGTGAACAACTCTTCCTAACCCCGCCCGTTTCCACCCCAGAAAATCTTCGTCATTCCGCATGCCCAAAAATATTGTCATTCCGAACCGCACAGCGGAGAGGAATGTGCTGCCCTATGCGGCGCTACAAACTCGCCTCACCGTGCGCCACCTCCTCCCTTCTTCCTCACCCTCAAGAAGGAACTCACTCCGAACCACGCAAACGTCACTGTGCAACAAATTGCAATCGCCACGCGCCCCAACCCCGTCTGCCCGGCATGATACTTCCCGTACTCTTTCACCGACGCACCCGCGAAACTCAAGGCCATGATTAGGAAAATAACCCCCGTAACCTCCAGCCACAACTGATGCAGCACTCCTCCGAAAGCCCGCGCTGTGGTAGCCACGGCACCCTTGGCAGCCCGCAGGGTCCGGCTGCGCTTGGCCTGCTCGTTCGCCACCCGCGCCACCACGCCTAACTTCCGTACCGTAGAAACCTTGCTCACGGCCTCGATTTTAACAGCCCGGAGCGCTACAATGACGCAAACCTGCGCGCCAGCAAAACCGTTCGACGGCGCCAGGCATCTAAATCGTAGTAGGAAGTCTGTACCGAACGGCGATCGGGGGATATGTGGACCAGCAACTCAAAGACTTGATGAAGGAACTCGGCGAAGCCATCAACGAATCTCTCTCTGATTCGGAACAGATCGCCGAAGTCGTCTCTCGCATCAAAGAGGGCGGTTATGATATTTTTCTGGTTCTCGAAGCCACTATCGGCGTCAGCAAGCAGGGTGAGAAAACCTCCGACAAAACTTCCCTGGTCACCACTCTCTCCACCAATCCCGAATTCAAAATCAACGACCAGGATCTGAAGTTCCTAAAGCAGCTCCGCATCAAGATCGAGGAAGAAAAGTAATCAATTGGGGAATCTCCGCTTCGGGTCTTTAGTTTTCCCGATGACCGCCGAAACTTCCTTTGAGACAAGGGTTACATTGTGTATGAAGGGTAATACTCGTGCGATGAAGGCTGTTTCGTTAACCCTGGCCCTCCTTCTCGCATCCGCACTGTCGGCCGCTTCCTCCTCGGTACCCGCTGGCCCGCTGATCGTCGACGCGCACAGCCACATCGTGGTTATGGAATATGAAGCCTGGTTCGGTCCCAAAGCGGTTACCTTTCAAACCAGCGCCGCCATGCCTCTGCTTCAGTCTCCGGACATGCAACGCGGCGGCGGCGGCTACGACAGCGCCCAGCCCGCCGTGATCCAGCAGCATGTCGCCCAGATGGAATACATGGGCATCGACGCCGCGATCGGCGACTTGACCAACAACGTGAGCTGTATCTTCAACAGCGAGTGGTTCATCAAGAAATATGTCCCGTACTGCACGCCCTCCTTCCGCTCTTACAACCAAACCATCCGCGACAACACCGGCAATCTTTTTCCGGCATGGACAAAGCTGGGCACTCGACTCAAACTCATTCCCCAGTTGGGCGGCATCGACGACAATGTGTTGTTCAAGGATGTCGACGGTAAGACCGCATTGGAAAAAGAGATCGAGTATTTTGGGTCGCTCTTGCAGGAATATCCCGATCGCCAGGTGATCTACAAAGGCAAGCCCCTCATGCTGATTTTCCTTGGGGCGGCGCAGGATCCAAGCCGGTCAGACAATCCTTTGTGGTTCCAGATCAGAAAATTTCTGAAAAACCATCCCGAGATCGCGCGCAGGTACACATTCAAAATGATCGCGGGATATCTCGACAGTCAGCCGTACCTCTGGCTTAACCAGAGCACTCCCGACGGACCTGTCGAAATCAATCCCGCCTACGGCTTCTGGAGCTGGGTCGATCGCCTCAACCCCACCTGCACCCTCGCCCCGTACTGCCCTTACTATCCGTCATACAACGAGGTTCATGACGGGACCGGTTCCCGCGTAGAAAACTTTATCGCCTCCATCGCCACTGCCGGCCAAAACGGATGGGGCTGCCCGAATCCCGACGCTCCGCCCTACTGTCCCGACGCCGCCCTGCGCTTCGGAGACAATGGAGGATACGACACCTTCGACTCTTTCATGACCTACGCCCGGCAACTGGACCCCATCTTTCTCATCATTCATCAGTTCAATGAGTTCGTGCCGCCCGACGAGGGCTTTGACGCCAACACTTCCGACGATATCGAGCCCGCAAGTCTCTGGGGTTTCGGGGCCCTCGAGGCAGTCAAGCAACAGATAAGGCTCTACCGTCACAATACCGGAGCCGAGTCCCCGACCCAACTCCCGTAGCCCGCTAAGCGGATGCCAAGAGCGCCGGGAAGCCACGCGTCTTCGAATCGCCGCAACCCCATGGCCCTGTGCTACCATCTACTGTTTTCTGTGGCAGCGGAAAACCGAATGCAGTCTGTTCGAAAGTCAGAGTCAGTCTGATGAAAGACACACTCGGAGTCCTTCTCGCAGGAGGTGCCGGAGAGCGCCTTTATCCCCTTACTCGCGACCGCGCCAAGCCCGCCGTCACCTTCGGCGGAATGTATCGCATCATCGACATCACTCTTTCCAACTGCCTCAACTCTGATCTGCGCCGCGTCTACATCCTCACGCAATACAAAGCCCTGTCCCTGAATCGCCATATCCGCGAAGGCTGGAACATTCTTGGCCGCGAGGTAGGAGAGTTCGTCGAAGTGCTTCCTCCCATGAAGCGCGTGAGCGATCAGTGGTATCAGGGCACCGCGGACGCGGTCTACCAGAACATCTACTCCATCGGCTCTGAGCAACCCAAGTACGTCCTGATCCTTTCGGGCGATCACATCTACAAAATGGATTACGGCAAAATGATGAAGCAGCACGAGGATTCCGCTGCCGATGTCACCCTGGCCACGATCCAAATCGATCTCGAAGAAACCTCTCGCTTCGGCGTGGTCGACGTCGACAAGGACGGCCGGATCAATGGCTTCGAAGAGAAGCCCGCCAAAACGGAACTGCGTTCCCCCTGGAACCCCCAGAAAGTTGCCGGCTCCATGGGCGTCTATCTTTTCAATGCCGACGTCCTCATCCCCGTCCTGCTGAAAGATTCAGAAGACGCCAATTCCAGCCACGATTTCGGCAAGGACATTCTGCCTAAGATGGTCGATGACTATCGCGTCTTCGCCTACGACTTCCTCGACGAAAACAAGAAAGAAGCTCTCTACTGGCGCGATGTGGGCACCCTCGAGGCCTACTACGAAGCCAACATGGACATTGTCTCGGTCTCGCCCATCTTCAATCTGTACGATCAGGAATGGCCCATCCGCACCCATCAACGCCAGTATCCGCCGGCAAAATTTGTCTTCGCGGAGAAAGATCGCATGGGCACAGCGCTCGATTCCATCGTCTCGAATGGCTGCATCGTTTCCGGCGGCGTGGTCAAGAATTCCGTGCTCTCGCCTGACGTGCGTGTGAATTCCTACTCCGAAGTCGACGCCTCCATCTTGTTCTCGCACGTCGCTGTAGGACGCCATTGCCGTATTCGCCGCTGCATCATCGACCGCAACGTCCATCTCCCTGAAGGCACGACCATCGGCTATGACACCGAAGCCGACCGTTCCCGCTACTTTGTCACCGATAGCGGCATCACCGTAGTCACCCGCGACTATTCGCTCTTCGAGAACCCAGTGACCGTGGATTACTTCACCAGCGAGTAGTCGCGCACGTCGGAGTCTCTCACCTCCTCCCGCTGCTACAATGCCTTGTTTCGAACAACTTGCGCCCGCATCATTACGCCGGCGAACTTACGCCACTACATCCGCGTACTGTCTTGTAGGGCATGGGGTGCCGTGCTGTCACCATCCCAAGCTGAACGTCAGAGTTTGCAAAGTAAGCGTCTTGGCAAGGTCTAGCTTTCCGGGGAGCTCCGTTTGGAAGATGTCCAGGTAGTTGCGATGCTGGTCCGCCGCTGTGTTGCGGGCGACGCCGCCGCCTGGGAAGAAATCGTCCAGACCTACAACCGGCGTATCTATAACATTTGCTACCGCTTCGCGGGATCGGCCGACGACGCGGAAGACCTCGCCCAGGAAGTCTTCATCAAGATGTACCGCACGCTGGCAAGCTATGACAGCTCGAAGGGTGCGTTCGTCACCTGGGTGACCACCATCACCCGCAACCTGCTGGTCGATCATTTCCGCAAGACCAAGCAGGATCGCATCACCGACTCGCTCGATGCCACGTCATCCGCACATGAGGACGCCCAGCCGCTCAGTGAGCAAATTCAGGACCAATCTGCGCCTCCCGACCAGCACGTCCGCAGCCGGGAGGTGGGAGAAGCCGTCCACGCAGCGCTCGGAAAGCTGTCGCCGGAGCTTCGTGAAGCTGTGATTCTAAGGGATTTACAAGATATGGACTATCGCGAAATCGCAACCGTTTTGAAGGTTCCGGAGGGGACTGTGAAAAGTCGAATAAATCGTGGGCGGGCGGAACTTGCACGCCTTTTACAACGTACCTATAGGCAGGTGATGTGATGCCAGACCACACCAGTAACGGAATGCAGTGTCACGAGTTTGAAGGCCTGCTCTCGGACGCGATCGATGGTGTCCTGACCGGCGCTCAACTCGACCGGTTCCAGGCTCACGTGCGGACTTGTTCCGCCTGCAGGCCGCTGTTCGCCGAAGTCGAGGCGGGCCGCAACTGGCTGAAGGATCTCACGGAGGTGGAGCCTCCAGTCAGCCTGGTCACGAATATCCTGGCATCCACGACGGGCGTTGACACCCAACGCCTGCGGGTGAACGTGTCTGCTCCGCAGCCACGCATTACATGGCTGGAGCGGGCGCACGCGTGGGCCTCGGGGGCAATGCAACCCCTCTGGGCGACGGTCCGCCAGCCGCGGTTTGCCATGTCGTTTGGCATGGCGTTTTTCGCGCTGTCGGTGGCGTTAAGCGTAATCGGCGTAAAACCCGCCGACCTGCGCCAGGTGAGTTTGCGTCCCGCCGCCATACGCCACACGTATTACAACACGCAAGCCCGCGTAGTAAGGTATTACGAAAATATCCGGTTCGTGTATGAGGTGGAATCGCGGGTGCGCGAACTCAAGCGCACCGTGACGCCCGCCGAGCCCGCTCCGGAAAGGAAAGACCACAAGAACGACACAACTCAACAGCCCGAGCAGAAGCAGGAGCGCAACTACAGCCAGACTGAGAATCATCTCATTCTGGCCAGCGCTCCGCTGGGTCTATCTGTAAACGATCTGCCTGTAGTGTTGGTGACCACGTACAGGAGGTTCGTATGAACTGCGCTGCACACAACGATACGGCCGCAGTCGCGTTTTGCCGCACCTGCGGCAAGCCGCTCTGCGCCAATTGCACCCGCGACGTCCGCGGAGTCGTCTACTGCGAGCCCTGTCTAGCAGCCCGTTTGGAAGGTAGCACTCCGGCTCCGGCGGCCGGATTCGTGCCTCCGCAAGCTGTATATCCGCCGGCGGGAACGCCTGTGGCCGCGCGATCCACAGGGTCAGGCCCGAATCCCGCAGTCGCTGGCATTCTTGCTGGATTCTTTCCCTTTGGCGTCGGCGCCGTCTACTGCTCGCAATACGCCAAGGGACTGGCGCACTTGCTCATCTTCGGCCTGCTTATCTTCGGCTCGGACCACGCTGGAAGTTGGGACGCCCTGTTCGGCATCGGCATCGCGTTTTTCTACGTCTACCAGATCATCGACGCGGTCCGCACTGCTCACGCTCTCCAGGCTGGCCAGCCTGCACCGGATCCGTTCGGTCTAGCGCAGGCTTTCAGCATGGGAGAGAAAAGCGAGACCAAGAACATTCCCACCGTTGCGATCATCCTCATTGGACTGGGCGTGCTCTTCCTCCTGCACACCATGAACATCTGGGAGTTCGGCCTCGACCGTTTCTGGCCGATCATTCTCATCGCTCTCGGGGGATGGATGTTCGCCAGGCAGTGGGGAATGCTCGGAGTTCACCCCGCTGGCTGCACTTGCGCAACCTGCCGCGTGCGAAAAGCCGTCGGGATGAACTGCCGATGCGATCGCTGCCGCATGCGGAAAATCATGGGGCCGGCCATCCTGGTGACCATTGGAACGTTGCTCCTGCTCCAGAGCCTCAATGTCGCCAGCTTTGAACGAACCTGGCCCGCGATCCTGCTGGTGGTTGGCATAGTGAAACTGCTGCAGAGCAGCGCCTCATCGGCCGGACACATCGGACTGCTGCCGCCAGGGCCGCCACCCGCCGCGCCGCCCCCACCGCCTTCATCTTCCGATCCGGGAGCAACGTCTCCTTCCGGGGAGGTGCGCAATGTCTAGCCCACTTCAAACCCCTGTTCAACCGCCTGTTCCGCCACGCCGCTATCGCCGTTCTTTTGCCGGACCGTTCGTGCTGATTGTCCTCGGAATTATCTTCCTGCTCGGCAATCTGCACATGCTGTCGTGGCCGCACTTGGGCGCATGGTTTGCTCACTACTGGCCGCTGCTGTTGATTCTGTGGGGAGTGATCAAGCTGATCGAGCACCAGCAAGCTCAACGCGACGGATTGCCCGCTCGTGGCATTGGTGCGGGTGGGATTTTTCTGGTCATCGTCATCGTGATCTGCGGACTGATCGCCACGCAAGCCTCGCGCTTCAACTGGGGCCAAATCCGCGACAACATGGACATGGACGACAGCGATCTTAATAACATCTTCGGCGAGGCCTACAACTTCGATGACCACCTCGAACAGGACATACCGCCCGCCGTCACCAGTCTGCGCGTTAATGACGAGCACGGCGCGGTGCGCGTCAGCGTGGCCAACAACAACAAAATCACAGTCATAATCCACAAACGCGTCGGCGCGGAAAACCAGGGTGACGCCGATAAGTACAACAAACAAACTGCACCAGAGATAGCCCTCGCCGGCAATATGATGGTTCTCGATGCCAGAACCCAGGCCGCCGGCGACCATTCTGTACAAACTGATCTCGATATCTCGGTCCCCCGCAAGATGGAACTCCACATCACTGCGCACAAGGGCGATGTCTCCGTCACCGGCCGCGAGGGAGAAGTCGAGATTGCCAACCAGCACGGCGAAGTTTCCGTGGAAGACGTCACCGGCAACGTGAAACTGAATCTGGAAAAAAGTTCCGCCAAGGTCGAGCAGATTACCGGCGACGTCCACATCGACGGCCGCCTCAACGAAGTCTCCGTTATGGATGTGAAGGGTTCAGCTCAACTCGACGGAGAATTCCAGGAGAGTGTCAAACTCGCCCGCATCAGCAAGAATGTGTCTTTCAAGTCTTCCCGCACCGACATGGAGTTCTCGCGGATCGATGGCGATCTCGATCTGGATTCCGACGACCTCCACGCAGAAAAGATCACCGGCCCCCTCCACTTGACCACGCGCTCCAAGCAGATTCGCCTGATCGATGTTTCCGGCGATGTCCGCCTGCAGAATGACAACGGCGGCATTGAGGTATCGATGCGTTCACTGGGGAATGTGCAGATCGACAGCCGTAACGGCGACGTGCAGTTGAGCGTGCCTGACAAGGCAGGCTTCCGCGTAGATGCGCGCACCCGCGATGGCGAAATCCAGTCGGACTTTCCGGAGTTGAAAGTCGAGAACGGGGACCACGAGGCCAGCGCCACTGGCACCGTGGGGAATGGAACTTCCCACATAGTGATCAACAATGAGCACGATGGCATTGAGATTCGCAAGGTCTCTGCCACCGCTTCATCGGCACCCCCTGCGCCTCCGGCGACACCGGCGAAGCCTGCCAAATCCCTGCCCGCCCCCAAAGCGAAAGTCGAACCTACGGACAACTAGACTAACTAGACTAGTCTAGACTAGTACTACTGTGTTATAAACTGGATACCTTCTGCTGAAATATTTGTCGGTCTAGCATTCACTAATGATAAGTTGCGGGTCATGAGCGCCAACTCTGTAGCGCCAGGCGCCCAGCAAAAACG
>Ga0187871_10004494_pt1 | contig 10432 bp, 6 predicted proteins | sample June2016WEW_16_1_FD_132988 | JGI IMG/M metagenome (GOLD analysis project Ga0187871, IMG submission 132988) | Peatland microbial communities from SPRUCE experiment site at the Marcell Experimental Forest, Minnesota, USA - June2016WEW_16_10 | ecosystem: Environmental > Terrestrial > Soil >...
AAACGCCAAGCGCCAAACGCCGTGGGTTGTTCGCCAGGGGCGCCGGGATGACCACGTCGTGCGCGCCCGCATGAGGCACGGCCGGCAGGAGCGAGGCGATGCCGCATTCGACAGGGTGCGGGTTAGGCTGAGCCAACACTAAAATATGTGCGAGAGTTGGAGCTGCATATGAAAAAGCCCGTCCCGGTGGAATCCGCTTTTAGGTTAAATCGACGAGAGGATAAGGGAACTTGGGGACTGGCGCGGGAAGACGCTCGCGAAAGTGCGCGAAATCGTCTGCACGGGAGAGACGTACAAGAACGTCGTCAAGATGACATTTGCCAAGGGAGTTGCGTTGAATTGAAGGACCCTTCAGGTCTGATCAACTCCAGCCTCGACAGGAACGTCAGGCGCGCCATCGACATTCACGACGGCGACAAGGTCGATGAAGCGGCCTTGAAGGATTTCCTCCGCGCCGCAGTGGCGCTCAATCTCAAGGGCAAGAGCGGGCGAGCAGGCCAACTCGCAACTACCACTTCGATTGGCCGCACCAGCGCAGGACTCGCAGAGCGCGCAGTGTATTCCAGCGGCTTGCGCTGGCGATGCCGGTCTCCATTTCCAGTGGAATCCGTTCGGGATGAAGGAGGTTGAGCGGCCAGCGCCCGTTCTGGTGGCGGCGCGCCAGCACGATTTCGATGGGTTCACTGACGCGGCTGTCGGGTTCGATTCCGGCATTCCGCAGATAATCGAGTCCGCGCAGGACGTCGTAGTGCCAAAACGCCGGGAAGGAGAAGCGGAGCCAGCGTTTGTCGATGACTTCGCCGGTGCGGAGGGAGCGGAACATGCGGCGCTCGAGCAGATAGTTTTCCGCCCTTTTGCGGGCCTTAGCGACGGCCGCGGATTTGCGCCCTGCCCGTTCGTAGTCGAGCAGTCCTTCGAGCACGCAGATGGTGGTATGGAACGACGAGCGGCGGCTTTGGGGCGCTTCGCAGTTCCAGCCGCCATCGGCGAGCTGCTCGCGCAGGAGCTGGCCGGCCAATGCGTCGTTCGGCTCCTTGAAATACGCGCCGATGCCGAGAATTCTGCCGTTGATGCAGGGCTCGGTTTCGCCGTGGAGGTAAGGCCGGTTGTTGAGCGGCTTAAAGACGAGCCGTTGGTCGACGCGGCCGATCATTCTGCGAGCCTGCTTGCTGGCGGGGTCGAGCCCGAGGTCCTTCAAGACGACCAGACTGTAGAGGGTAACCAGGTCCCACTTCGGGCCGCCCCAGTGGCCGGCGGGAGATTGGCGGGCGAGCAGTTGGGCTCCCCAGCCTTGGGTGGCGACGCGCGAGCGCTCGGCGGCGATGGCGTCGGGGGCTGCACCGGTGAGGTCCCTCATGACCTGCCAACGGATGGCGGGGTCAGAATCGAGGAGCCATTTGAGGTGCGCGGGGCGAGGGGCATGATCGTGCAGGCGCATTGGGGTATTATCGCAAGCGATTTCTGCTGGCGGTCGCCGCACCGGACGGGACTTTACGAACAAGGGAATTCGCCTGGATACCGTTTGCAGTTGGAATTCCACCTGGAAATACAACGCCGACTAAATGCTGGACGAACATTCATAGCTGCTGTGGCAGGCTCATGGTCTACGCGACCAATCCGTTTGCGACCAGCCTCCGGGGGCAATTGCAAGTTTCAGCGGCGTTGTTCTTGCTTGCGGCGCTCTATCATCTGGCGGCGATAGCGGCGCCCTCGCTCGGAATCCGCGGGGCCCAGTGGCGTCATGTCCGGTTTGCGGGGATCGATGTAACCTTTGCCTGGCTGTTCCTGCGAAGGCCATGGCGGCTTGCCTTCCCTTGGCGCTGCTCACGTGGCATTGGCTGCGCTCTCACGGACACGGAGCGTGGGCGCAGTGGCAGTGGGCAGGGCGCAGATTGGATCGGCATCGGCGCGATCGCGGTGCTCCCGATCATTCTTGCGGTTGTTGTGGCCGATGGATGGCAGCAACGAAAACGAGTGGGATAGTTCTGTTTACCGGCCGACGGGCGAACTGGTGTTCCTGCCGAGCGCAGGCGGATTGGCGCTAGTCCACGGCCTCCGAACATTGCTTTGTCTGGTTGCGAGCCGGCGATAAGTGGGCTCGTCTATTGATCGCCATGGCGAACCGCGCCGCTGCCGTTTCCGAAATGGCCGTTCTTTGTTACAAACCGAAAAATGGCTCAACGATCATCAAGGCGCGGCCGTCAGTCAGGGAGGAGGGGTTTCATGTGAGAAAGGACTTACCCTGCGTGGCCGCTGTTTTCGCGGCGTTCGCTATCGCCAGGGCGCAAGACCTGACTTCAGCCCAATCCGCGTTTCCGGCCAAGCCGAAATTCGAAGTGGCCTCCATCAAGGAGTGCAAGCCTACCGATGAGCCCCCTCCCTCAATTTCCTCGCCCGGCAGATTGACCTTGAGCTGTTGGCCGCTATGGCGTCTGATCGCGGACGCGTATGAGACCTTCGCGAACGGCAAAGTCGATCCACTGAAGCTTCTGATTGCGATGCCGCTTGAAGGCACTCCGAGCTGGGCTAATTCCGCCCGTTACACAATCGACGCGAAAGCAGAGGGTTCACAAAGCGGGGCGATGATGCGGGGACCCATGATGCAAGCGCTTCTCGAAGACCGGTTTCAGGTTAGGGTTCATCGCGAGACCAGAGAGATTTCGGGTTATGTCATGACCGTGGACAAAGGCGGTCTCAAGTTGAAACTTACGCAGGAAGGGAGTTGCGATACCATCGATCCGACAGATCTTAGTCAATCTCCGAAGGCAATGCCGTGCAACATGCCACGGATGGCAAGAAAAGGACCGCTCACGGTGTTCGACATGCGGGGCGTCAGGCTAGATGTTTTTGCGCGGCTCCTTCATCCCGATGGACACCCTGTCATTGACCGGACGGGCCTGTCGGGAGCGTTTGACATTCACCTGGAATGGGAAACCGACTCCGCAGATTCGCCGGATGCGGATCGTGGCGCGGCAAGCGACCCTTCTCCCCACTCGACGGAGATGGAGGCGACGCGCAAGCAACTGGGACTTCGCCTCGATCCCGGCAAAGGAACTCGCGATTTGCTTGTGATCGATCACGTGGAAAAGCCCTCCGCAAACTAAGCCGAGGCTGTCGGCCCAAGTTATCCTCGCCTTGTCATTCCGGCTTCTATGTCGGCTTGCGCCGGTTGCCCAAACGCAAGCTGTCGGTCTTCGAGCCTTATCCGAGCGCAGGGTGTTGTGGACGAAGAGTGGATTTAACCGGCCAAAGTTGTGACGGACGGTTCGCAAGCATCCGGCGGTGAAGTCTCGCCCGATCGTCCTTACCGGAGCTCTGCCTGCATCGGACAGATCGATTCCGGCAAACCGGCCGGATTTACTTCGGGCACAATCTCCGGCGCGCACTCGGGTTGTTCGGTGGATTGAGTTCATCCGGCGATCGGAACGCCCGCGCAGGTGAACGCAAAGCGGCCAAGATCGAACGCGCCGCGGCGAGCAAGCGATGCCAGGTAGTAAAATCGCGTTCGACCCTCATTGTCTGACGAGTGTAGCTTCCGCTGGGCGTTTCTTCCGTTGCGCGGGGGCGGCTGCATCACGTCGCTGTGGCAGGCTCATGGTCTACGCGGCCAATCCGTTGGCGACCCACCTCCGCGCAATTGCAAGTTTCAGCGGCGTTGTTTTTGCTTGCGGCGCTCTACCATCTGGCCACGGTAGCGGCGCCCTCGCTCGGAATCCCCGGGGGCCAGTGGCGTCATGTCCGATTTGTGGGAATCGATGTAACCTTTGGTTGGCTGCTCCTGCGAAGGCCCTTGCGGCTTGCCTTCCCCTTCGCGCTGCTCACGTGGCCAGGCAGGGCGGCGCAGATTGGATCGGCAGCGGCGCGATCGCGGTGCTCCCAATCGTTCTTGCGCTTGGCGAACTGGCGTTCCTGCCGAGCGCAGGCGCACTTGCCGTCAAGTAGCGGAGAGCGCACACCGCTGCGCGAGGAGGATTTGCAGCTTCTGGATATCCAAGGGCTTGGTCAAGTAGCCGTCCATCCCGGAGTCCAAGCACATTTCCTGGAAGTCGGTGGTGGCGTGAGCGCTCAATCCACAAATGAAGGGCTGGGGCTTTGCGGTGAGGTTTGCGCGAATTGCCTGCGTTGCGGCGATGCCGTCCATGCCCGGCATCTGCACGTCCATGAGAATCAAATCGTAGGCATTCCGTTCGGCGGCGGCGACCGCCTCCTCACCGTTTTCGGCGAGGTCGGCGGCCACGCCGAGTTTCTGTAGAAGTCTAAGCCCGACTATCTGGTTTATCTTGTTGTCCTCGGCCAGCAATACTTTCAGTTTGCCCACTTGCGCGCCAGCCGGCATGTCCGGCAGAACAGGCGCCGGAGCGGTTGCCCGGCCCAGGCGGACCGTGAACCGGAACGTCGAACCCTGGCCCGGTTGCGACTGTACGTCGATATCGCCGTCCATCAAACGCACCAGGCGTTTGCAGATCGCCAGACCGAGACCGGTCCCTCCGTAGCGGCGACTAATGGAGGCGTCAGCCTGGCTGAAAGAGGAGAATAGCTGCCCGATCTTATCAGCCGGGATGCCGATGCCGGTGTCGCGAATCTCTATGCGGATGCGGTGAGCCGTCTCCTCCGCCGCGGCTGGCTGATCCGCCACTGCCGCGGTGAGCGCAATCTCTCCCGATGGCGTGAACTTGAGAGCGTTCGAAATGAGGTTCTGGACCACCTGCCGCAAGCGAATGTGATCGCCGGCAACCCAGCCGGGCAGATCGGGCGCCAGGGCCAGGTGCAGGCGTAATCCCTTCTCCGCGGCGGTGGCGCGAAATAATCCAACTGCGTCCTCTAAAGTGGAGCGAAGCTCAAAGGGCGCGATCTCCAGTTCCAGCTTGCCCGCTTCCACCTTGGAGAAATCCAAAATGTCATTGATCACCCCCAACAGCATATTTCCTGAGGAGCGAATCAATTGAATGGTCTCACTCTGTTCTTCGGCATCGCGGACGTCTTCCAGCAGTTGGGTCAGCCCGAGCAGGCCATTCAAGGGGGTGCGGATTTCATGGCTCATATTGGCCAGGAATTGTCCCTTGGCGGCACTGGCGGCGTCTGCCCGCTGCTTTTCTTCCAGCACTTTGGAGCGCTCGGCAGCCAGTTCCACGGTACGCTCTTGCACCGCGCTTTCCAACATGGCGTTTCGCCGGCGAAGGGCCTGGTGCCGCCACCACACGCCGCCGGCGATGAGTGACGATACCAGCAGCAGAACCAGGCAGCGGAACCACCAGGATTCGTTCCACATCGGCTCGACATGGAATTCCGCCACGGCAAGCTTGGGCGCGAACGGGCCGTTGCGAATACGCGAGCGGATCTCGATGCGGTGCCGGCCAGGCCCCAAGCCCGCGATGGACACCGACCGTTCCGCAGTTTCGGTCCACAATCCGTCATCGAAGCGGTAGGCGAACCGCACCAATTGATCGTACCGGTAGTTGAGAGAGGAGAACGAGAGCCGCACCAGCCGCGGCTGCTTGCGGATTTCGAGCGAAGTGACGATGGGATCGGCGGCCGGTTCCAGCTGCTTGGTTTTTGGAGGCCGGAAGTGAGACAGACCGCCGCTGGTCCCGATCCAGACGCTGCCGTCGGCATCGGCCCAGAAGGCTTCTCCATCGCAGTCGTCCCAGATGAGTCCGTCTTCGGTGCTGTATTGGCTCCAGGCGCCGTCGTGAAGGACTGCCACCCCCTTGGATGTACCGCGCCAGAAGTTTCCGGTGGCGTCGAAACCGTGAAAGTCGGTGACATCGGCCGACGCGCCGGAAGACGGGACGACGGCCGTCGCGCGAACGATGCGGTCCCCGTCAAACTCCAATCGCTCCACGCCCGCATCGAAGCGGTTTCGCAGCCAGAGGGAGTTGTCGGCCCCGACCACGGCAATGTAAGGATTGTCGCTGAGCAGACCGTCGGATTTCCGGTATCGCCGCCATTGGTCTTGCTGGAAGCGCCAGAGACCGTCAGGACCAATCGCCCACACGGTCCCGCGCTTGTCCTCGGAAACCGACCAAGTCCCCTGTACCAGCACTCCGGGAGGGTTGATTTTGGCGAAGCGGGTGGAAGAGCAGGGAGCGTCATTGCGGAATAGACCGTCGGGGGCTGCCACCCAGATACGGCCGAGATGGTCCACGAGCCCGCGGTTCAGGGTTTGCGCCAGGCCGGCTTCGCTTCCCAGAGTTCTGACGATCCCGGTGGGAGGATCGATGCGGGACAGGCCGCCCCGTCTGACGATCGCCCAGATGGCGCCATCCAGCGTCTCGCCCAACCATCGCACGTTCTCCCCGCCCAGCTCTTTAACTCCCCAGGTCCGCGTCGGCCCTCCCTGTAAGCGGGTTACGCCCATGCTGGTGGCTACCCACAGGGCGCCTTTCTTGTCGCGCCGAATGTTCCAGACAAGGTTCGAGGGCAGGCCTTGCGCCTTGGTCCAGCTTTCCCATTCCCCATATCCCAGAGTGCGGGCCACTCCCGCCCCCATCAAAGCGATCCATAGCGAGCCCCCGCTATCGCGCAGCGCAGCGGTGGTCATGGAGGTGCTCAGGCCGTGCGCTTCATCGAGCAGGCTCCACTGGCCGCCTTGGTTGACGGCCACGCCCTTATCCGTCGGGACCAGCAGAGACCCGTCGGGTGCTACCGAAAGAGCGCCCCAGTACATGCTGTGGCCGATTGGGAAGCTCTCCCGCACAAAGCTCCCGTCTGCGGGAGCTCTGCGATAGAGCTGGCTCGGACTGCGTGTCCAGACCGTTCCATCCGGGGTGACGCCAATGGCATCCCAGGAGTCGGCCGGCAGTCCTTCCGGTTCTCCGTACACCAGGACGGTCCCCTTTTCCTCCATGCACAGCTTGTTTCCGCAGCCGAACCAGAGCTGCGCCCCGTTTCGGAAAAGACCGCGAATCCGCTGACGGGCGGGTCCCGACCCTGGGAGATAGGGCCGCGCCGTCAGGGAACGGCCTTTGCCGTCCGGCGCCACTTCCTGCAAGCCGGAACTTGTGCCGACCACGAGGTTTCCGTGCTGGCCGTCCGCCATGGCCTGGGCGCGATTCAACATCTCACTCACTCCGGCGGCTACCTGAAAGCGTTCCCCGTCAAATCGGAACAGTTGCGAGCAGGTGTTCGCCCAGAGTGTTCCGTCCTGGGATACGTGCAAGCCCTGGACTTCCGTGGTGCAGGGCAGACCTTCAGTTGCCCCCATGAGGTGGAACCTGGCGCCGTCGTAGCGGTACAAACCGCCTTCGGAGCCCACCCACAGGAAACCCTTGCCGTCTTGGGCAAGGGAGAGAATTCCAAGGTCCTGAAGGCCCTCGGCAACCCCATACTGCCGGAAACCAGAGCGCTGGGCGAAGCACGGGCCGGTCATCAGCAGGATGATGACGATTTGACGTAAGTGTTTACAGGGTAAAGTCATCCGGCCCTGTCGTCCCTACTGGACTCATCGGCGAGACGGATAGATATTCGAGGCGATTTCCGGGGAAAACCTCATTCCGGCACTTGGACGATGACGCTGGTTCCCCGAACCGGGCCAATCAGGCCAAGATCGAACATGCCGTGGCGAGCAAGCGATGCCAGGTAGTAAAATCGCGTTGGACCCTCATTGTCTGAAGAATGTGGCTTCTGCCGGGCGTCTCTTCCGCCGCGCGAACAGCATACAACTCGTTTACTCCCTTCGGCTGGCGTCCGATGAGACGATTCACCCTGCGTGTGCCCGGCAACGAACGCCTGGTTGTGGCAGTGCTGGCGCTCCTGGCCACTTACTTTTTCTTTTACGAGTATCTGCCGCCATTCCATAAAGTCCACCTTTTTTCGGATATCGAGGGCTACCACTTTCCCCTGCAACGCTACGCGTTCGACTCGTTGAAACAGGGCCGGTTTCCGCAGTGGGACCCGTCGATTTACTGCGGGATTACCTTTGTGGGAAACGTGCAGGCGGCGCTTCTTTATCCCCCCACCTGGCTGCTGTATGCGGCGAGTTGGGGATTCCCGCATCTGCCATTCCAAGCGCTCGAGGCCTTTGCGTTCGCACACGTCTGGCTGGGATTTGTGTTGTGCTATCTGTGGCTGCGCGGCCGGCGATTGGGCAAAATTCCGTGCGCTTTGGGGGCCGGCGTTTTCGCTTACGGCGGTTACATGATCTCGCAGATCGTCCATCTGGGCGTGGTCACGGGGTTGGCGTGGATGCCGCTGGGATTGTGGGGCATCGACGAGGCCATCGACCGCCGCGACTGGCGCCCCCTGTGGAAGACCGCGCTGGCCTCGGCGATGAGTTTCCTCGCCGGATATCCGGCATCGTGGCTGGTATTCTGCACGACGACTTTTCTCTATGCCCTGGCCGGCCGCGGGCGCTGGCGTGCTGCCGCGGGTCTCTGTGCCGCCGTGGCGGCGTCCGTTTTGTTGGTCATGGCGGAAGCGCTCCCCGCCCTGGAGGCGCGGCGGTTCATGCTCCCCGGCGAGAAATATGGGGGCGGGGCGAATCACTGGAGTTTCCTCATCCCGTTCTTTGTGCCGAACTGGTTCGATTTCAACCTTCACAGCAAGGCGCCGTATCCGGACGCCATATACTTATATTTCGGATTGTCCGCCACATTCGCATTCGCCTGGGCGCTGCGCCGTTTTCACCTGAGGCCATACATACAAGCTCTGGTTCCGGCGCTCTTCTGCCTGATCCTGGGCACGAACGTGAACTACTGGCCCTACAGGGCGATCGTCAAAATCCGGTTTCTGGAGACGGTGGCGCAATCTTACAATTTCTACGAAGGCGTTGCGGCGATGGCGGCCCTGATCACCGCCATCGGCCTGCACGACTTCCTGGAGCGACGTCCGCATAGGACACCCCCGCAGTGGGTGACAGCGGGCGCGGCGATGGCGCTGGCAGGTTGGTCGATCCGGCAGCTTCGGCACTGGCCGCATGGCGGGAGCTTTCCGGCCGGCAACGGCGCTCTGGCTGAGACCGCCATCGCGGTAGTTCTCTTCTCCGCGATGTTGTTTCTGTGCCGCACACAAGCGGGCGTCCGGCGCGCATGGCTAGCCGCCGCGCTGCTGCTGGCCGCCGGGATCGACTACAAGGTGTTTGGCACGAACCGGCGGTTCAACACCGTCGACGGCCCCGGCGCTGAGATTGACCTTCCGCACGGAATCAGGGGTATGAATGAGGTGGCTTATCGAACCCTGGAGGCCAATCGCGACTACCGAATCGCGTGCGACGAAGATGCCTCACCCTATTCCACCGATTTGCGCCGCTTTGGTCTGGCGTCGCCGCAGGGATTCGATCCGTTTTTGCCGGCGCAATACCACGCCGCGATCGAGCGATGGGTGAAGTTCCGGACCAATCGCCTGTTCTTCCCGGACGTACACAATGACGAGATGCTCCGCGGGTTGGGGATCCGGTACGTGATTACCCATGAAGGAAGCGATAACGATCCGTATTTGTCGGTCAGTCCGAAGTTTCGCCTGGTGGGCCGTGACGACTCCTTCTATCGGGTTTACGAGTACCAAAATGCCAATGCGCCTTTCGGTTGGGAAGACGGTTCGGGCGACGTCCGGCCCACCGGATGGCTGCCCGAGCGCCGCGTTTTTCAGGCGCGTTCGGACCGTGGCGGACGGTTCGATTTCGTCGAGCAGTTTTACCCGGGCTGGCATGCCACGGTTGACGGCCGGCCGGCCACCATCGAACGCTGGAACGGCGCATTTCAGGCGATCCACGCCGGACCGGGGCAACACACCATCGTGTTCGCGTACCGGGAACATTACCTGCTCCTCGGGGCAGCCATCAGCTTGTTGGCGTGGGCTGGGCTGGCCGGGGTGATGGTTTCCGACCGAAGGAAGAGAGAACGAGTGCGGATCCGCTGGGTGCTCTTGGAACTGGATGTTCAGTTCGCTATTCAGGGACGAGTGCGACATCCGGAATCGCGATAGGATTCCGACAAGGCGCCCGGCTTGCGTTGGGAAACGCCGCGACTATCTTTATCTTAAAATGATTCGATTTTCGACCAACGCCACCTGGCGAACACGGGTTTTCGGGATGAACCAAGTGGCGCAGGCCAACGATAATCGCCGCGTCGATGTAGATCGGCAGCGCACCTCGCGGGGGTTCAAGTAGGCATCCGGTGCAGTGACGAATCGCTTGCGGCGGCAGATTTTCGAGCATGCAGAAGCCTTGGACGTTCGGCTGTAATTTCTTTTCGTGCTGCTCCCATCCTCAGTATCCAATTTCCAGCCGCGTCGGCAACCGCCACCGGCTCCCTTGAAACGTCTCTATCGAAAGCGCCGAGTTTCACGATACGGCATTTTTGTGGGCGGGGCGTTTCCGATAGAGACTAGCGTTTTTGTCCAACCACCCTTTGTCCGAAGAGGGCGGCCATCCCGAAGCCGAGCCCGGTTTGACTTCCACCGGAGTCCGGTTTGGACTCCTGGGCCGCCGCTGCAG
>Ga0187871_10004495_pt1 | contig 10428 bp, 8 predicted proteins | sample June2016WEW_16_1_FD_132988 | JGI IMG/M metagenome (GOLD analysis project Ga0187871, IMG submission 132988) | Peatland microbial communities from SPRUCE experiment site at the Marcell Experimental Forest, Minnesota, USA - June2016WEW_16_10 | ecosystem: Environmental > Terrestrial > Soil >...
GATGCAGTTGAGCCGCGCCCGCTCCTTGCCGAGATCGACCGCGCCCGCCAAATCCAGCAGCAGCGAGGCGTTCTCGACCACCACCTGGATGGAGTTCTGCTTGGCCGAGGCTCCGGCATCGGCCGGGTGAATCTGCTTGAGCCGGGCGAGGCGCTTGATCGGATCGCCGTGGCGCGCGATCCATTCCTTCTGCTCCGCGCCGGCCTCGGTGAGATAGGCCAGAATCTCGTTGCCCGGCGGCACGTTCATCTCGGCGCGCGCGGTGCGGATCTGCGCGATCAGGCCGACCACCCAATCCATCTCCGCCGCCGCGTTTTGGTCGGCCAGGCCCGGGTCGAGCGCGGGCCAGCGCGAGGATATCAACATACCCGCCTTTTCGCCCGCGAAATTCTTCCACAGCTCCTCGGTGATGAAGGGCATGACCGGATGCAGCAGATGGACGATCTGGCTCAAGACCCAGGACGTGGTGGCGCGCGTTTCGGCCTTGGCCTCTTCATCCGCGCCGGTCAGGATCGGCTTGGAAAACTCGACATACCAGTCGCAGAAAGTTCCCCAGGTGAAATGATAGAGCGCATCGGCGGCGGCGTTGAACTCGAAGGCTTCGATGGCCTCGGTGACGCGCGACGCATTCCGCGCCAGCGACGAGACGATCCAGCGATTGACCGTGAGCCGCGCCTTGGCCGGATCGAATTTCGGGTCGAGCTTGCAGCCGTTCATTTCGGCGAACCGGGCCGCATTCCACAGCTTGGTGGCGAAGTTGCGATAGCCCTCGATGCGGCTCTGCGCGAGCTTGATGTCGCGCCCCTGCGCCGCCAGCGCGGTGAGGGTGAAACGCAGCGCGTCGCAACCATAGGTCTCGATGGTGGCGATGGGATCGACGATGTTGCCCTTGGATTTGGACATTTTCTGGCCGCGTTCGTCGCGCACCAGCGCGTGGATATAAACCGTCTTGAACGGCACCTCGCCCATGAATTTGAGGCCCATCATCATCATGCGCGCGACCCAGAAGAAGATGATGTCGAAGCCGGTCACCAGCACGTCGGTCGGATAATAATGCTCGAGATATTTCGTCTTCTCCGGCCAGCCCAGCGTCGAAAACGGCCATAGCGCCGAGGAGAACCAGGTGTCGAGCACGTCCTCGTCGCGTTGCAAGGGGGTGGGCTTGCCGTAATGCTTGGCCGCCGCGTTCATGGCCGAGGCTTCGCTTTCCTCGACGAACACCTTGCCGTCGGGCGCGTACCAGGCCGGAATCTGATGGCCCCACCAAATCTGGCGCGACACGCACCAGGGCTGGATGTTGCGCATCCACTCGAAGAATGTGTTCTCCCATTGCCGCGGCACGAACACCGTGGCGCCGCGCTCCACCGCCTCGATCGCCGGCTTGGCCAGCGTCTTGGCGTCGACATACCACTGATCGGTGAGCCAGGGCTCGAGCACCACGCCCGAACGGTCGCCGTAAGGCACCATCAGGGTATGCGGCTCGGTCTTGGCGAGGAAGCCGCCGGTTTCGAGATCGGCGAGTATCTTCTTGCGCGCGGCAAACCGGTCCATGCCGCGATAAGCCTCGGGCGCCTCGCCGTTGAGCCTGGCGTCGCGGTCGAGCACGTTGATGAGCGGCAGCTGGTGGCGCTGGCCGACGGCGAAGTCGTTGAAGTCGTGCGCCGGGGTGATCTTGACCGCGCCGCTGCCGGTTTTCGGATCGGCGTATTCGTCGGCGAGGATGGGAATCTTCCGCCCGACCAGGGGCAGGATCACATGCTTGCCCACCAGGCGCTTATAGCGTTCGTCGTCGGGGTGAACGGCCACGCCGGTGTCGCCCAGCATGGTTTCGGGGCGGGTGGTGGCGACGGTGATGAATTCGCCAGGATTGCCGTCGATCGGATAGTTCAGGTACCACAGCGAGCCCTTGGTCTCGCGGCTTTCCACCTCCAGGTCCGAAACGGCGGTGTGCAGCTTGGGGTCCCAATTCACCAGCCGCTTGTCGCGGTAGATCAGTCCTTCCTTGAAAAGCGCGACGAACACCTTGCGGACGGCGGCGCTGAGCCCCTCGTCCATGGTGAAGCGTTCGCGGCTCCAATCGGGCGAAGCGCCGAGCGCGCGCAATTGCCGGGTGATGGTGCCGCCGCTTTGGGATTTCCATTTCCACACCCGGTCGATGAAGGCGCCGCGGCCCAGATCCTGGCGCGAGATGTTTTCCTGTTCGAGCTGGCGCTCGACCACCATCTGGGTCGCGATGCCGGCATGGTCGGTGCCCGGCTGCCACAGCGCGTCTCGGCCGCGCATGCGCTCGAACCGGATCAGTATGTCCTGGAGCGTGTGGTTGAGCGCGTGGCCCATATGCAGGCTGCCGGTCACGTTGGGCGGCGGCATCATGATGCAAAAGGGCCGTTTTCCCGAATCGGGATGCGCCGCGAACACACCCGATTTCTCCCATTGGGCGTAGATGCGGGGCTCTATTTCGGCCGGGTCGAAGGTTTTATCGAGCATACCGCCTTGGTTTTAGGCGGGTGCCCGCGTCACGGCAAGGCTTAGCGCTCTCGGGCCTCGCGGGAGAGGCGCGCGATCTCGTCGCGCACCACGCGCTCGATGATCTCCGGCAGGTTGCTGTCGAGCCAGGATTTGAGCAGCGGCTTCATCATCTCGCGGGTCAGGTCCTCGACCGCCTTGCTCTCGGGCGGCACCGGTCCCACCTTCACGTGCGGCGCTTCCTTGGCCAGTTCGGAAAGCGAGGCCATGGCGGCGGCGGCGGCTGCTTCCGAGATGATCCGGCCGTTCTCCGGCCGGGGCGGTTCGGGCGCTACGCGCGCGAATGTCTGGCTGTCGCGCGCCTTGCGCGAGGCGATCGACACCACCGAGCCGTCGGCCTCGATGCGGTCGGTCAGCTCGAGGATATCCTGCCGCTCCTGGTCGATGGTCGCGCCGCCGGCGCGCGCGGTGGTGTCGCCGTCCTCGGCGATGATGCGGCGGATGGAGGCGAGTATCTCCTCCATCGACGGGTCTTCCTGGCGGTTCAATTCCGACATGACGGTCTCTTCCCTCTACGCCCCCTATAGGCGAAAAACAACATATAGTATGGGAAGCCAGGGAAAATTGCTAGCTCTTGCGATGCCTCATTGATCGGGCCCAAAACCGAACCATTTGCCGCGCACTGCCTTGTAATAGCGCTCGACGTCGTAAAGATCGACCGGCAGTTGCAGATCGACGGCGGTCAGGCGCCCCACCTGCTGCGCCAGGTTGAACTCGGCCACGGCGAGATCGTGCTGCGCCTTGACCAGGTTGACGCGGTCGGCAAACAGCTCCTGCTCGGCGTTCAAGACGTCGAGGATGGTGCGTATGCCCACGCTCTGCTGCGCCTTGGTTCCCTCATAGGCGGTCTCGTCGGCCTTGATGGCGGTGATCTGCGAGATCACGTTGGCGCGCTGCGCCTGGATGGTCTCCCAAGCCGATATCGCCCCCTGCACGGCAAAGCGCCGCGCGTCGTCGGTCAGGTTCTTGCTCTGGCCGACCTGCTGCTTGGCCTGGCGGCTTTGCGAATAGATCACGCCCGCCTCGTAGATCGGCACGGTGAGCTGCGCCTGGATCACGCCGTAGGTTATCTCGTGTTCGGGCAGGAAATTGGGGTCGTCGGTGCGGTTGACCTGGCCGACCAGGTTGACGCTCGGCAGCAGTTGCGCCTCGGTGGCGGTGACAAAATCGCGCGACGCCTCTTCCGTGAACAGCGCCGAGATCACGTTCGGGTTCTTGACCGCGGCCAGGCCCAGCGCCTCGTCCCTTGTCATCGGCAAAGCCGGGCGCAGCGTGGGCTGCACCAAGGCGCCGGGCGGATGACCGACGAAGCGCGCGTAATTGGCGCGGTCGCTTTGCAGCGTGCCTTCGTCCACCTGGCGTTGCGCGGTGGCGGCGGCGAGCCGCGCCTCGGCTTGCGCCACGTCGGTGCGGGTCAAGATGCCGACGCGGAATTGCGCGCGCGTCTGGTCCAAGGTCTTCGACAGCACGTCTTCGCTCAGCTTGTCCAGTTCCACCACCGATTGGTCGCGCACCACGTCGAGATAGGCCGAGATCACGTTGAACAGCACCGTGCCCTCGGTGGCGATCAGATGGGCGCGCTCGGCCTTGACCGAATCCTCGGCCTGGGCGGTCTTGGCCACGGTCTGTCCGCCCTGATAGATCGGCTGGGTCACGAGCAGGTTGAGCGTGCGCGGATCGGTCATGCCTTCCGACAACACCGAGGTGGTGGGCGGCGTGGCCTCGAATTTCTCCCGTCCCGCGGTGGCGGCGAACGCGACCGTCGGCCGCCAGCCGCCCAGCGCCTGGCTCACGCCCTCGTCAACCGCGCGCAGATTGGCGCGCTCGGCCAGGATCTGCGGATTGGTGTTGTAGGTCTCGACCAGCGCGTCCTCGAGCGTTTGGGCGCGGGCTTCCAACGAATACAGGGCGGCGGAAAAGCCCAGGGCAAGAACCAGAACGCGGCGCATGACGGCAATCCCCTCGCCCTGGCCTCAGAACGCGAAGCCCGGCGCCGGTGAAAAGCCCGGCAGATAGGGTGTGCCGGAATCGAACACCGCGCGGCGGCCGAGCGCTCCGCCCTGGCGGGTCAGCACCGTGGCCTGGCCGACCAAGGCGCCGCGCGCGCGCAAAACGGCGACCAGCCGCCCGCCTTCGGCGAGCTGGCCGGACAGGGCGGGCGGAATCTCGACGGCGGCGCCGTCGAGCAAGATCACGTCATAGGGCGCGCCCGGCTTGTGGCCCTGCTCATGCGGGCCTTCGACCACGGTGGCATTGGCGAGATGCAAGGAAGCGAGATTGGCGCGGGCCTGTTTCGCGAGTTCGGGATCGGCTTCGACCGCCACCACGCTTTGCGCCATCAGCGCCACCGCGGCCACGGCATAGCCGGTGGCCGCGCCGATCACCAGCGCCTTGTCCTTGGGCCCGATCGACGCCAGCTGGACCAGCCGCGCCAGCACCAGCGGTTCCATCAGGAAGCGGCCCGGCTTCAACGGGATGTCCTCGTCGACATAGGCGTTGTCATGCAAGCCCGCGGGCACGAAACGCTCGCGCGGCAACTCGATGAAGGCCGCCAGCACGCCGGGATGCGTCACCGTGTTGGTGCGCAACTGGCTTTCGACCATGGCGAGTCGGGCGGCGCGGAAGTCATTGACATTCATGTGAGGAACCATCCGTAACCGTCTGATTTAGTACAAGAACTCCATATTAGACTCGGGACGGGCAAAGACCAAGCCCCTAATCCTTAATTTTCCTGGGGGCGGCCCGGGGATTGGCCGCCGCCGCCTTGCCTAGGTCAGCCGCCAGGGCCTATATCTCGGGGCCCTTCCGGCCTGGCCGGGAGAAGCGCCTCCGGCCGGATGGCAGAGTGGCTATGCAGAGGACTGCAAATCCTCGTACAGCGGTTCGATTCCGCTTCCGGCCTCCACCCTTGCCCGCTTGAACCCGTTAACGGGCGGTATGTTATGGTGCGCCCTATTCGGGGGTAGCTCAGCGGTAGAGCAGCGGACTGTTAATCCGCTGGTCGTCGGTTCGATCCCGACCCCCCGAGCCATCATCATAAGAAAGGGGCGGTTCCCAAGACCGCCCCTTTTGATTGAGACCTGGATAAGCGCGCTACGCGGCCGTCATTGCGAGGCCGCCCAGTTTTCAAATATCGGGGCGGCCGAAGCAATCCAGCCTCGCCCGCATCATCCCTGGATTGCTTCGCCTGACGGCTCGCAATGACAACAAGAAAGGCCCGCGCTCTTTGGGTTTTCAGGCGCGGGCCGGGAAGAGCCGCTTGATCCGCGCCGAAATCCCGTGGCGCAACCGCTCGCGCCACACCACGCCTTGGCTTTCGACCCAATTCAACTGGATGACGCGGCGCGGGCCGCTGGCGGGGTAATGGCCGTGCCAGGAATGCGGCGTCACCAGGAAGGCCAGCAGCGTGCCGGAAGCCGGCGGCACCTCGGCCACCATGTCGTCGAGGCCCTTGTTCGAGCGCAGCAGGCGCAACCGCCCGCCCGGCGATTCCCATGCCTCGTTCATGTAGATCAGCACGGTGATGATTTTCGAGCGCGTATCGGTGTGGATCTGCCCGTCGCCCATCCGCGCCTGGCCGCGCACCGTCACCATGGTCGGCTTGCCGGCGAGATCGACGGAAAACTTGCGCGCGAAAGCCTCGCGCATCGCCTCGCCCTGGATTTCGGCGAGAAAACGGGCGAAGACCGGCCCGTAGTGGAGATCGCCGGCGGGAAAGCTGCCGGGCCGGTCGATTTTGGGATAATCGGCGGAAATCGCGCGACGCGCGGCTTCGGGCAGGAAGCCCGGCACGATCACATAGGGAAAGGGATCGGTCGCCAGCTTCGCTTGCGCGAAGGCGGCGAGATCGACGAAAGACGGGCCGCCGCGCGTGGTTTTCTCGGCCAGGGAATCCATGCGCGCATCATAGCCGCGCCGCCCGGCCCTGCCAATGCGTCAAGCCGCCCGCTTGACATGGATCATGGCGAAATCCCGCCCCGGGTGAGAGGGTGTTAACAGGCATTGGGCGGCGGAGTTCGGGCCGATGAGGGCAGGTGGAATGATCTTGGCGGGCGCGGCGCTGGCCGTGCTGGCCGCCTGCACGGGCGAACGCGCCTCCGACCTGGCCGCGCCCGGCGTCGAGCAGGACATCAGCGCCGCGCGCAATTCCGGACCGACCTCCACGGCCGACACCAGCGCCGATCTGCTGCGCAATCCCGCGCCGCCGGCCCCGTTACCGCCGCCCGCCGTTCCGACGGTATCGCCGCCCGCCACCACCGTGCCGGAGACGCACGCCGAGCCCGGCCCCGGCAATGTCGGGATCGGACGCCGCTTCGCCCAGAACAATTGCCGGCCCTGTCACGTGGTGCAGGCGAATGAGGGATCGGCGGTCCGCTTCGCCAATGCGCCGGACTTTTTCGCCATCGCCGGCATGCCCAGCACCACCAGCTTCAGCCTCAATGTCTGGCTGCGCAATCCGCATCCGACCATGCCGAGCCTGATCCTGTCGCGCCAGGAAGCGGCCGACGTCGTGGCCTATATCCTGAGCCTGCGCGGCGTGCATTAATCGCATCAAGCGCGCGCTGGAGTTTGCGCGCGTGCTTCCCGTACACTGCCCGCCCATGGCCAAGAGCAAAACCGGCAAAGCCGCGGTTCGGATCATCAGCCGCAAGCGGGGATTCCGCGGCTTCTTCCGCGTCGATGTCTATCGCCTGCGCCACCGCCTGTTCGGCGGCGGCTGGAGCGTCCCCATCGAGCGCGAAATCTACGAGCGCGGCAACACCGCCGGCGTGCTGCTTTACGATCCCAGGCGCGACGAGGTCGTGCTGGTCGAACAGTTCCGGCTGCCTTCGCTGCTTTCCGGATTCTCGGGCTGGGAGCTGGAGATGGTCGCCGGCATCTTCGGCCCCAAGGATCGCAACCCCGCCGCCGTTGTTACACGTGAAACCAAGGAGGAAACCGGCCTCGCCATCATCGGCCGGCCGATCAGGATTCACCGGGTCATGCCATCGCCCGGCGGCCTGAGCGAGATTTTCCACATCTTCTGCGCGCGCGTCGATGCCAGCCATGCCGCCGGCATCCACGGCCTCAAAGCCGAGCACGAGGACATCAAGGTGGTGGTGAAAAGCTTCCGCCAGGCGATGCGGTTGGTGAAATCCGGCCGCATCCACAACGGCACCAGCGTGCTGGCGCTGTATTGGCTCGCGGCCAACCGCGCCAAGCTGCGCCGCCGCTGGCGCTAAGCCCGGCGTCCCCTTATAGTCTCCCCTCTTTCGGCCCAACAAAAAGCCGCCCATGCAGGTTCGCAACGGTTTCATCGAGACCATCGGCAACACCCCGCTCATCCGCCTGAGACGCGCCTCGGAGATGACCGGCTGCGAGATCTTGGGCAAGGCCGAATTCCTCAATCCCGGCGGCTCGGTCAAGGACCGCGCCGCGCTCTACATCGTCAAGGACGCGGAGGAACGCGGGCTCCTGAAGCCCGGCGGCGTGATCGTCGAGGGCACCGCCGGCAATACCGGCATCGGCCTCGCTCTGGTGGGCAACGCGCTCGGATACAAGAGCGTCATCGTCATGCCCGAGACCCAAAGCCAGGAAAAGAAGGACATGCTGCATCTGTGCGGCGCCGATCTGCGCCTGGTGCCGGCCGTGCCCTATGCCGATCCGCGCAACTATGTGCGCTATTCCGAGACGCTGGCGAAGGAGGTGGCGGCCGCCAGCCCACGCGGCGCGATCTGGGCCAACCAGTTCGACAACCTCGCCAACCGCCGCGCGCACATCGAAACCACCGGACCCGAGATCTGGAGCCAGACCGACGGCAAGGTCGACGCCTTCGTCTGCTCGGTCGGCACCGGCGGCACGCTGGCCGGCGTCGCCATCGCGCTCAAGAAATTCAATCCCAAGGTGAAGATCTTCCTCGCCGACCCGATGGGCTCGGCGATTTATTCCTGGTATGAGCGCCACGAACTGAAATCCACCGGCGATTCCATCACCGAAGGCATCGGCCAGAGCCGCATCACCAAGAACCTCGAAGGCGCGCCCTTGGACGGCTGGTTCCAGGTGACCGACGCGGAGATGCTGCCAACGCTGTTCGATTTGGTGACCGAGGAAGGGCTGATCCTGGGCGGCTCGACCGGCATCAACATCCTCGGCGCCATGAAGGCGGCCAAGCAAATGGGCCGCGGCCACACCATCGTCACCATCCTGGCCGATTACGGCACGCGTTATCAGTCGAAGCTGTTCAATCCGGCTTTCCTGCGCGGGAAAAACCTGCCGGTGCCCGGCTGGCTCGACGGCAAATGACTGGCATCGCCGCAATGCGTGCTTCGACAGGCTCAGCATGAGGAAAGTTGGAGATGGCATTAAGAAAAATTCCTCACCCTGAGCTTGTCGAAGGGCGCAACGGCCTTCATCCAGGACGCCTTTAATGAACTACGCCCATCCCGAGGCGCTGGTTTCGACCGCGTGGCTGGCCGCCCATCTCGCCGACAAGAATTTGCGCGTGGTGGACGCCAGTTTCACCCTGCCCGGCGTCAAGCCCACCGGCCACGAGCTTTACTTGAAGCGCCACATCCAAGGCGCGGTGTTCTTCGACATCGACGCCGTTTCCGACCCGCGCAATCCGCTCCCGCACATGCTGCCCGACGAACAGACCTTCGGCCAGATGATGGGCCAGCTCGGGCTGGGCGACCGGCACAAGATCGTGGTCTATGATTCGATGGGGCTGGCGACATCGCCGCGCGCGTGGTGGAGCCTCAGGGCCTATGGTCACAAGGACGTGGCGGTGCTGAACGGCGGCATGCCCAAATGGCTGGCCGAGAACCGTCCCGTCACATCGGAGATTTCCCACTATCCCGCCGCGGCTTTCACCGCCCGGCTGTTCAAGCCGGGCTTGCGCGACAAGGCTCAGATGCTCGCCAATCTCAAGACCAAGCGCGAACAGGTGATCGACGCGCGCAGCGCCGCGCGTTTTGCCGGAACCGCGCCCGAGCCGCGCGCCGGATTGCGCGGCGGGCATATCCCGGGCAGCCTCAGCCTGCCCTCGGACCAGCTCAGCGATCCCAAGACCAAGGAGGTGTTGCCGGCCGACGATCTCGCGGCGAAATTCCGCGCCGCCGGGCTCGACCCGCAAAGACCGGTGACGGCGAGCTGCGGCTCGGGCGTGACCGCCTGCGCGCTCGCCTTCGGCCTGCATTTGCTCGGCTGGAACGAAGCCGCGATCTATGACGGCTCGTGGTCGGAATGGGGCCTGCCCGGCGACACGCCGGTGGAGACCGGCACCCGCTAAATTCCTTCCGGCGCCGGCGGCAAGGCCGGCTTCGCCTCGACCGCCTCGGCGTGGTGATCGGCCGCGATCAGCATGTAGACCGCCGGCACCACGAACAGCGTGAACAGCGTGCCGATGAATATTCCGGTCGAGATCACCAGCCCCATGTCGAAGCGCGATATCGCGCCCGCGCCCGAAGCGGTGAGCAGCGGCGTCACGCCCAGCACCATCGCCGCCGTGGTCATCAGGATGGGGCGCAGCCGGATGGAGGCCGCCTCTTCGATCGCCTCGCGCTTGGTCTTGCCCTGGCGTTGCAGTTCGTTGGCGAATTCGACGATCAGGATGCCGTGCTTGCTGATGAGGCCCATCAGCGTGACCAGCCCCACCTCGGTATAGATGTTGAGCGTGGCGCCGCCGACGCCGAGGCTGATGAAGATGAGCGCGCCGGCGATCGACATCGGCACCGAGACCAGGATGATGATCGGGTCGCGGAAGCTTTCGAACAGCGCCGACAACGCCAGGAAAATGATGATCAGCGCGAAGGCGAAGGTGAGGACGAAGCCCGAGGATTCCTGGACGTATTGCCGCATCTGCCCGCCGTAATCGACCGAATAGCCCTGCGGCAAGGTGCGTTGCGCCAGGCCGTCGAGATAGGC
>Ga0187871_10004499_pt1 | contig 10421 bp, 9 predicted proteins | sample June2016WEW_16_1_FD_132988 | JGI IMG/M metagenome (GOLD analysis project Ga0187871, IMG submission 132988) | Peatland microbial communities from SPRUCE experiment site at the Marcell Experimental Forest, Minnesota, USA - June2016WEW_16_10 | ecosystem: Environmental > Terrestrial > Soil >...
CAGAACGACCAAAAACAGCCACGCGAGTCGTTTCATCTTAAATTCCTCCTTATGGGTGACTTGAACTACAGGTGATTGAGCTTTAACTTTGCTCTGATCGCGAAACACAGCACTCACAACTGCCCTGCGATTCGCTTCTTCTTCATCCCGACGGGAATTCGGTTTGTGGTGTGTGTTGTTGAAGACGGGAGATATTTGAGAGTTTACTCAGCCTCCTATTCCGCCTTCGTCGCGGAGTTCCTGTATTTGGATCTTGTCCTGCCGCGCTCTGTCTATATCCTTCTGATCCACCTGAACTTCGCGAGAATACCTTGCCTTTACGTGTTTGTTCATGTGCGAAGCACAAATGTCCGGGTTGGAGACTGCCGAAACTGCGCCCTCGTCGCTAATGAACACAGTCTCTCCACCCCGCTCAGTGCAATTTGGATCACAGGTGTTGCGGCCGGCACTCTGTACGACACACTTCGAATCACAAACCCAGCCACTCATAGTTTGGGATTGATCTTCTGCTTTCAGTAAGGTCGCACAACACAGAACAGCTAATAACAGCCATCCGAGTCGCTTCATCGTTTACCTCTGAGTTGAGATGAGGTGGTGGAAGCAGTTTTCCTTCCAAAGTTAAATGGCTTTTGAATCAATCCTTGCTATGTCGTGTGCTGGATTTGATGACCGATTATTGGAACTACGCTACCAAGTTTCTACATTGAAATTACAAACCTGAAGAATTTGTGTCGCTTGTCCTCTGTTCAGAGCCACTACTTGATTGAGAGTGTCTTTCCGTTCTCCGGCTAGGCTGCACTTTACCCCGTGACTTACAGCTCAGAGCAGATCGCGTGTTCCAGACACGGTACCCTGAGAATTCCTGAAACCTGTTTTTTGCGATTTCCTAGAACTCTGCCAACGCCCAGTGCACAAGGTGAATGGCGATTGCCTCTTCGCCCACGGCCGAGGCCAGCGCGTCACATTCCCCGGAGCGAACATCGCCAACCGCAAACACCCCCGGAAGATTGGGTTCCAGCACCCGCGGGGGACGGGTAAGTTGCCAGGCGAGAGGAAGCATCCAGATCCCGCCCGGTAAGGATGAATTCCGTGCCACCGTATCCTCTTTCTCAGACTGTAGAAATCTGGTTTGGTAAAAGCAGATTACTAAAAAACAATAGTCGTCATTTATAGAAATATTATGTTGACACGATAAAATAGAAAATGATAATAACGTGCTTATAATAATTTTTACATATATCTATAACTAGAGGGGTGTGTATTTGGCCACCAAAGTAATAGCCCTTCGCCAGGCAGTTGAAACGTTTATCAAGCCAGGATGCCACATTGCGGTTGGAGGCTTCTCCTTATGCCGGAACGCCATGGCGGTATCGCACGAAATCATCCGGCAAAAAATTGGCAGCCTGAGAGTCTCCAGTGTCAATCCCTCTTATTCTGCTGACATTCTGATCGGTGCCGGTTTAGTTCGAGAGGTGGAATCTGGCTGTCTAAACATGGAACGGCTGGGCTTACCGAAAAACTTCTGCCGCGCCGTGGAACAAGGCACCATCAAGTCGGAAGACTATGAACATGGAGCAATGACCTTCCGTTACTTGGCAGGTTCCTTGGGCCTTCCATTCATTCCTACGAAGTCACTGCTAGGTTCCGACCTTCTTACTTACACAGCGATTGCAGAGAAGAAATATGCACTTATGGCCAGTCCATTCGGCGGCGAAAAGGTAGTGTTACTGCCGCCATGCCGGCCTGACGTGGCTGTCATTCATGTTACTCGCGCGGATGAACAGGGGAATTGTCAGATTGACGGCACAGTCTTTGCGGACGAATTTATAGCCAAAGCTGCTGATCATGTTGTCCTGATCACCGAGCAGCTAATCAATGATCGCGACATCCGCAGCAATCCCAAAGCTACGGTGGTTCCCGCTTTTCGAGTCGACGCAGTGGTTCATTGTCCGTGGGGCGCGTACCCTACGGCGGTGCCCGGTTGCTACGACTATGACTATGAGGCATTGAAACTGTATCAAAAGGCCGCCAATAGTCCGGAAGGCTTTCAAGTTTATCTGGATCGTTTTGTTTATGGCGTTAAGGATTTCGAAGAGTATCTTGAGATCGCCGGCACTCCCAAGACCTATCGACGTCTGGCGATTGATCCCAGGCTGGGATACTCCTCATATGTTACCGAACTAATCGGCGGGGGAAAGCGGGTTGGTGAGAAGGCTCCAGGTGAGTATAACCTCAAAGAGTTGATGATCATTGCGGCGGCACGCGAGCTGAAAGACCACGAGATCATTGTCGCCGGAACAGGGCTGCCGATGGCGGCGACAACTGTCGCTAAACTTTCGCACGCGCCAAACTGTAACTACATAGTGGAAACCGGCATCGGGGATGTGAAACCGAAACACTCGGCTGTTTCGGTGGCAGACCTTCGACTTCTGGGAGCGGCGGAGCCCGCGTTCGTTAGCGGCACCCTGGAAGGACTCGGGCATGTGGTTCATCGAGGATTCGCGGACGTAGGATTCCTTGGCGGCGCGCAAATTGATATGTACGGAAACCTCAACGCCACCTTGCTTGGACGCTATGAGAAGCCCGCGAAGCGGTTCCCCGGCAGTGGTGGCGCCAATGTGATTGCTTCCTGCGCCAAGCGGGTGCTTGTAATCATGCAGCAGGAAAAGCGTCGTTTCGTGGAACGAGTCGACTATATCACAAGCCCAGGCTTCTTGACGGGTGGTAACTCTCGGTGTGAAGCCGGCTTGACAGGCGGTGGGCCGGATAAGGTCATTACGGATCTGGCGGTATTGGGATTTGACCACGATTCGAAGCGGATGAAGCTTCTTTCAGTGCATCCTGGTGTGACAGTGCAGCAAGTCCGGGAAGCTACCGGATTTGAGTTGATTGTTCCCGACAGTGTGGGGACCACCCCGCCCCCAACGGAACAGGAATTACAGATCCTTCGCGCAAACGTCTCACCAGTCTATTTCGCCGACACAGGCAGTTCCGCTGCAAAGACCAAGGCGGCGGGGGCGGGCGGAGGTCAAGCGTGAATGACTCAGGCACCTGGTGGTCGGAGTGTTCTATCGATAGAGTCGATGTTTTTGTCGCAATAGACGGAAAAGAAGTTATGTGCGGGATAGAGCGGCAATGTGCAGTGATATCGTCAGATGCTGCTGCCGCACTATACATACGGAGAGGAGTGTGTTTCCAAGGTGGACAGTGAAGACAAACAATTGAATTTGGCTCCTTGCCGGGAAGCTTGCCCTGCCGGCGTCAACGTACCACTCTATATCAGGTACATCAGGGAAGGAAGCTTCGACGATGCCCTGGCCGTTGTCCGGCAAAGCATGCCATTTCCAGCGGTCTGCGGATATGCCTGTGTTCACCCGTGCGAGAGCAAGTGCGCACGGGTACAGTACGACGAACCGGTGGCTATTCGGCTACTAAAGCGCGCGGCTGCGGATTACTCGGTTTCAAATGGCCCGAACCAGAAAAGTCAAGTCGCTCCCTCAACCGGAAAAAAGGTTGCAATTATTGGCGCGGGCCCGGGCGGATTGACCGCGGCTTATTACCTGGCAGGATTTGGGCACAAGGTTACCGTTTATGAAGCCCTGCCGGAACCAGGAGGCATGCTGCGGTACGCTATTCCAGAGTATCGCCTGCCGAATGACGTTATAGAACGGGAAATCGCAACGATTCTGGAGCGCGGGGTAACAATCAAGACAAATAACAGAGTTAGCTCGCCGGAAAGCCTGCTTGAAGAAAATGATGCTGTGCTGGTAGCCACTGGTACTTGGCTCTCGGCCAAGCTGAGTTTGCAAGGCGATGCGGAAATTTTGGATGGCTTGGTTTTCCTGCAAAAGGTGAATAGTGGAGCGATTCCCAGGCTCGGGTCCAGTGTAGTGATCATCGGTGGAGGCGATACGGCAATTGATGCCGCGCGGACTAGTCGCCGCCTGGGCGCGAAGAGTGTAACCATTCTCTATCGCCGCTCGAAAGCCGAGATGCCGGCTGATCCTGAAGAGGTTGCGGATGCTCTTGAAGAAGGCATCAAAATCGAGTTTCTGGTTAGTCCGGTGAAAGTTGCCAACGGAAAGGTTACATGCGTACGGATGAAACTGGGAAGTAAGGACGCGTCCGGGCGGCCGTCTCCTACTGCGATTGCAGGAAGCGAGTTTACTTTGGACGGCGATACTGTCATCGCCGCCGTTGGCCAGTTGAGCAATGGCTCTGAATTGAATCTCGCTACCGGCGACAAAGGAAACGTCAGGATCGATGGTAACTTTGCCACAAATCATCCCGGTGTGTTTGCCGTTGGCGATGTCGCGACTGGGCCTACATCAATCATCCAGGCTATCGCCCATGGCCGCGAAGCCGCAGTTGCCATCGACAAGCGTCTAGGTGGAAAGGGAGTGATCGCGGAGGAACTGACATCAGTCTCTCTCGATCGCCAGCAAGCCGCACCAGCCGGTCGCACGCGTACTTATCTGAACACGGTGGAGTTCGCTTCGAGACTGAACAGCTTTAGCCTGGTGGAGAGTGGATATTCTCAGATTGCCGCCAAGCACGAAGCCAGTCGCTGCCTCGGGTGCGATCAGGTTACGTATTCGGTGCAGGTGGACCTTGCCGCCTGTAAAGCGTGCGGTTATTGCCAGGATGCGTGCAGCTTGGGAATTTTCCAGCAGTCCAAGACATTCAACAACAAGGGTTATCAGCCCATGGAGGTTAAAGCTAGTGACCGCTGTGTCGGCTGCCTGAAGTGTTTCTTTGCGTGTCCCGATTTTGCCATCAGTGTGGAGAAAGTAGGTGAATATCAATGAAGCGTTACTTTGATACCGGTAACCGCGCCATCACTGAAGGCGCTATTCTAGCGGGTTGCAAAGTATTTGCCGGCTACCCTATTACACCGGCTACCGAAATAGCGGAAAACATGTCAAGAATCCTGCCCAAAGTAGGCGGGTACTACGTCCAGGCTGAAGACGAAATGGCAGGTATGCATATAGCCATCGGAGCTTCACTCGGGGGTCTTAAAGCTATGACCGCTACCTCTGGTCCTGGCTATGTTCTTTACGGCGACCCATACGGCTGGGCGTTAGGTTCCGAGATTCCGCTGGTAGTAGTGAACGCGCAGCGGGTAGGTCCTGTTTCGGGTATCACCGGCGCCCCGGGTCAAGGAGAGTTCTATAATTCCCGCTATCCGACGCACGGCGGCAATATCGAGGCAATCGTACTCGCTCCCAATAGTGTCCAGGAGGTGTTTCAACTGACCGTGGAGGCCTTTTATCTGGCGGAACGTTTCCGGATGCCGATTACGATTCTGGCTGATCAGTTGGTGACCGATGGATGGGAAACGCTCGAGATTCCGGAGACCAAGGAAGAAATGAACAAAATGGGTCTTCGGTTTAAGGACCGGGAGATTTGCCAGGGTCCCGTATTTTACCCTGCCACGGATGCTTTGGATGTTCCACCCGTCGTATTGGGATACAACACCGGTGGCTGCTGTTCCGATTGGACTCCGACCGAAGAGGGCTATGACACAGAGGTCGTGGAATCCCAACATAAGCACGCCTATCGATTGATCTACAAGGTACGGAATCATAAAGATGTGATCCAGCGCTACGAGGCGTTGTTCATGGATGATAATCCGGAGGTGGTGCTTGTTGCCTACGGAGCACCCTCGCGAGTCATACTGAGTGCCGTCAAGCACGCGCGCAAACAGGGGCTTAAGGTTGGCTGCATCCGGTTGATTTCGCTCTGGCCCTTTTCCGACGACCTATTCAAGCTAAAGACCAACTATCTGACAATCGAATTGAACTACGACGGTCAACTCGTTCGTGAAGTCCAGCGGTGCGCTCCATCCGGCAGCCGAGTCAGCTTTTTCGGAAAATGTGGAGAGCTACCGAGCGTCGCGGAGATAATGGACTGCATTCACAAAATGATGGCTGGTGAACCCCTGAAGACCAATCAATGGGAATGGGAGGTTTGGTAAATATGGATTATCTAGCTGAGAAGTATTTAAGGCCGCGTAAGATACCCAGTAGCGCTTGCAGTGGTTGTGGATTGGGTCAAGTGCACAAGGCCGTCGTTAAGGGCATCGATGAGTTGGGATTGGAGATCGCGGACGTGGTCTGGGGGACGGGCATTGGTTGCGCCGGGCGCCAAACCTTCGCGACGTGGAAGGGCGACAACTTCGCGGGAACCCACGGTCGGGTTTATGCCATTGCATCCGGTCTACGCATTGCGCTCCCGCCAGACAAAAAAATGGTGCTGACCGTCGGAGACGGTGATGCTTTCGGCATTGGCTTTCTCCACCTATTACACTGTGCCCGCCGGAATGTGAATATGACGGTGGTAGTGTGCGACAACCTTGGGTATATGTCGACCGGTGGCCAATACGGCTGGACCACTCCCCTGGGGGTAACGACGGATAGCTCTCCTTATGGTGGTTATGAGTACAATTTCATGCAGGATGGTATTGATGTCCTCAATCTTCTGAAGGATGCCGGTGCGACCTTCCTTGCCAGACACACGAGCCAGCAAGGCCCGGAAATTGTGGAGAGCGTCAAAAAGGCTCTCTCAAACAAAGGAATGTCCTTGGTGCACGTAATTTACCCATGTGTGACGAACTTCTCCGATCGCGCCCTTGGGACGCGGAACCCCAAAGCCATGCAGGCTTGGATCAAGGAGCGCACATATCGCCTCCATGATAAGGTGCCGGAAGGACAAATGTCGTTTCGCACGGGAATACACTGGGATGCTAGTAACACGCGCCAGGAATTCGCTGACCGGCTGTTTGAATTTACCAAGTCCATTCAGAGGAGGGCAGAGTAATGAGTTACAGGTTGGAGGTGCTCATTAGCGGCTTCGGCGGCCAGGGGGTCGTCCGACTAGGGCAGATCCTTGCGAATGCGTCGGTGAATCAAGGCCTCTACACGACCATGCTTGTAAGTCACGGCACGGAAACCCGGGGTGGATACGTGCGTGCGCAGGTGGTTATCTCAGATGAGCCTGTGGATAGTCCGTCCTGCGAGAACCCAAACTTCCTCGTGGCGATGTCGAAGGCCGCATACGATAAATTTAAGCAGTTAGTCAGCGATGGCATAATCATTTACGAGCCTTACTATATCGAGGTAGATAAGAGCCTATCCTGCCGACAGATTCCACTGTCGGCACGGGACATGGCCGTTAAAGAATTGGGCAGAGAAGTTTATGCCAATGTAATCGTTCTCGGTTTCCTGACGAATTTGATGACGGCCACCCTGAATAAAGAGCAGATATCGAAAGTCATGCTCGAGAAGATACCTAAGCTGCACGAGGAGAACAAAAAAGCTTTCGAAATGGGGTATTCTTTAGCTATCGCTGGCTTGTCAGAGCATGCTATTTCGCGTACTGCTTAGCGAAAGCGACAGCCCTCCGTGAGATGGGAGCTGTCCTGCGGCCACTGGGCAAGAGATTGAAGTGGTCTCGAGATTGACCTTGGGCGAAAGCAGTTCTGCTCAGTTGGTGCGGGGAGGGCATCGCGGTCGCTAACCCCGCACCACTGGAGCGCTGTGCTTGCGTGCTAAAGAGTACTTGCCAGAAGGCTTGTTACACATTGTAGTTGGTACTATGTTAAATCTCAATTTACTCAGAACGTTCGTCATGGTGGTAGAGCAAGGCACTCTGTCGGCGGCGGCTGAGAAACTAGGTCTGCGGCAACCAACGATTACCCTGCATATCCAGAACCTGGAAGATTTTCTTGCAGTTAAGCTTTTGGATCGGCGAGGCAAGGGCGTGGAACTTACTCCGGAGGGAAAAATCGTAATCTGCAAGGCTAGAGAGTTACTTGCATTCTGCGACAACGCGGAGGCAGAGGTTTTCGAGGAACTTCACCGGACCAAACGTAGAATTCGGGTTGGCGCCGGACCGATCATGACTGATCACGTCCTTCCTCATATAGTGGCCCGCTTCCAACAAATCTATCCGGGAATTGATGTTCTGATCGAACCCACTGAGACTTCTTCTATTATAAAAGGCGTACTTGATCATACTTATGATGTCGGTTTTGTGGGGTTCCCATTGGGGTGCGACCAGCTTGAACTCCTGGAATGGATTGAGGACGAACTGGTGCTGATCGTGCCCACGAATCATCCTTTTATCGCACGCGGGAGTGTAAACGTAACCGAACTAAAACAGCAGAACTTTATCTGGCATAAAAGCGCCAGCGGAATCAGAATGTTTGTTGAGAATGAACTTAGCAGGAGGGGGTTGGATCTTACCACGGAAACTGGCAACTGCGGGGAGGTATCGAGCACCATGTCATTGCTTTCCAGTGTAGATGCCGGTTTGGGAGTTGCTATAATTCCTCGATATTCTGCGCAAAATGCTATCGACATGGGAATGGTTGGCTCGGTCCGCATTGAAGGAGTGTCTATGATTCGAAAGCTTTATATCGCCACTCTAAAAAATGGTCGCCGGTCGGTCATCATAGATCAATTTATCGATGCGGCGAAGTCTTACGGACGGATGGGCGAACAAACTGCGTGAGGTAAGCACGTATAACGGCGTTGTTGCCGTGGAGGCGGAACCGCACAGCTACGGTGCTCTGGCCCTTCTGTACACATTAGTTTTGTTCTTACGACTACTTTAGCAATACGATCGAAGCAGCTACGTCCGCGGGTACGTTCGTCTCTTTCGGGAAGTCTCCTTCTGTCATTTCTCGCTCTGGTCTAGTCAAGTGGGGTTAGGCCCTGGGGCATACACCGCAGAGATTCCACCTACTTTAGCGCCGCTGATCAATTCCAAAAGGTCGATGCCCACAGTGCCATCGCAGCCTTTGGTGTATGGCTGCCTTCAACAGACATTTAGAACCGCTTAAAAACGCAACAGCTAATTAGGACGGCGCACGTGCTGAACGTGACCGAAGTTACAGAAATTATTGTTCAGATATTGCATCGTAACTGGACGCCTAACTGGCATACAAGTTACTTTGCTTAACTGGCGACGGCTTGGTCGGACCCAGTATCACATCGCTTCGAGCTGCCAGAGCTCGTTTGGTGGTGATTATGGCTTACATAGAAGTAGTTCATATGAAGTCAAATCTGGAGATAGAGTAGTGCAATAGGCCACGTTGTGTTTTGCGGGAGTGATCTGGAGGGCGTGATGGATAATCTGCCAACGAGGTCCGACAAGGCGACAAAGACCCGGTACGTCATTCTATTTTGGCTTTGTCTTCTTTACCTAATCTCATACCTAGACCGCGTTGCGATTTCTGTTACCGCGCCGCAAATGATGAAGGAACTATCCTTCAGCAAAACGCAAATGGGATTGATCTTTGCGGCGTTTGCATATCCCTATGCGCTTTTGCAAATTGTCGGCGGAACATTGGGCGACGCCTACGGGCCGCGCCGAGTGCTGGCAATCATGATGAGTTGGTGGTCAGTGTTTACCGCCCTTACCTCCGCCGGGTGGAATCTGGCGTCGCTCTTAGTGATTCGAGTGCTCTTTGGCCTGGGCGAGGCTGGCGGATTCCCAGTTGCGACAAGAGCAATGGCCACATGGTTCCCGCCTAAGGCGAGGGGGAACCTGCAAGGCATTACCCACGCTGCATCCCGCTTTGGTGCAGCTATAGCTCCACCGGTTGCTGTCGCTTTGATGCTAAAGTTTGGATGGCGTTCGGTGTTCTATATTCTCGGGGCGATTGGCTTCACATGGTCTCTCGGTTTTTTTTATTTTTACCGGGACAACCCAAGTGAACATCGAAAGGTTAGCGATGCCGAACTGGAAATTATCGGCGTTGCCCGAAAAGCCGTAACGAAGGCTACTGCGAAAAGAACACCGGTTCCCTGGCGGCTCATCGCCAAAAATAGCAACATTTGGCGGTTGGTGTTTGCTGACTTTTGCTATGGATATAGCTTGTGGGTTTATCTTACCTGGCTTCCTACATATCTAGTCGCTTCCCGCGGCTTCAGCGTTCTAAAAATGGGCTTCTTCGCTGCGCTGCCTTTGCTGGGAGGGATGTTCGGCGATTTGGTCGGCGGGTTCCTATCTGATCGTTTGTACATTAAGACCGGTAATCTTCGACTTGCAAGATGTTCAATTACCTTCATCGCGTTTGTTGGTTCGATAGTACTTACAATCGTTGGCGCCTTTACCAGCAATCCTTACATGGCGGTATATGCGCTTACGGGCGCGTTTTTCTTTCTTGAGGGCGCTAATGCCAATTTGTGGGCCATTGCCATGGATCTGGGCGGAAATTATTATTCGGGCACTGTGTCGGGTATCATGAACACCGGGTTCGGCGTGGCGGGAATGATATCTCCAGTTGTCTTTGGTTTAATTGTTGATTTGAGTGGTTCCTGGGTCGTTCCTTTCGTTGTGTCCACGTCATTGTTAGGTATCGGGGCGATCGTGATTGCCACTGTGAATCCCACGCAGGCGATCATTCCGGTAGC
>Ga0187871_10004502_pt1 | contig 10415 bp, 8 predicted proteins | sample June2016WEW_16_1_FD_132988 | JGI IMG/M metagenome (GOLD analysis project Ga0187871, IMG submission 132988) | Peatland microbial communities from SPRUCE experiment site at the Marcell Experimental Forest, Minnesota, USA - June2016WEW_16_10 | ecosystem: Environmental > Terrestrial > Soil >...
CGATCGAGCGATGGATACCATCTCTGGTCGGATGCTTACGACGCGGGTGTTGTGGATCTGCCCTCGGTGGAGGCGCGAATCGGTCAGGCAGTGCGCGAAAAGTTGAGCGCGTCGCCGCCGGCCGTTGTCGCGGTGAAGGAGTCCGCGGTCCAGGACCCGGAGGCGCACGACCTGTATCTTCGCAGCGCCTTCGAGTTCAACCGGCGCACCGTGGAATCGACCAAGCTTGCGATGGAACTGGCAGAGCAGGCGGCCCAGAAAGATCCCTCTTACGCCCAGCCGTATGTGCTGATGGCTTCGGCGGAGTCGCAGTTGAGCACTCTGTTTGCGGAGAGTCCCCACGTGGCATCGCAGCACGCCCGGCAGGACATTGCAAAAGCGCTGCAGCTGGACCCGGGAAACAACGGCGCCCACGCGCAATTGGCGATGCTGGCTTATACCGATGAATGGGACTGGCCGCAGGCCGAGCGCGAATTTCGCCTGGCTCTGGCGACCGGCTCCCACGGATCGGCGGAGAATCTCTATGGCTGGTGCCTGATGACGCGGGGGCGTTTCGCGGAGGCGCGCAAGCATCTGGAAAACGCCGCGGAACTCGACCCTCTGTCTCTTGGCCCGCAATTGAACCAGGTGGAAGAAATGCTGACCGAACGCGACTATGCGGGGGCGAAGCGCAAAGTGGACCGGATTCTGGAGACTGCGCCGTCCAATTTCGTCGCCTTGGCGCTGGCTTTCGGCGTTGCCCTGGCGGAGAACGATTGCCCCGGTGTGATTCAGTGGAACCAAAAACTGTTGGCGACGTACCCGCAATCCCCTTATGCGCACCTCTCCAACCTTGGCGCCGACGGCTTCTGCGGTCATCCGGAGCGGGTGGACTCGGAACTGGCTGATATCCTGAGCGGGCACCCCCCGGGGTTTCTGTCTCCCTACGCGGTGGCGACGGTGTATGGTGTCCGCGGCGATGCCGACCGGGTTATGTCGTACCTGCAGAAGTCGGCTGAGCTGCGGGAGCCGACCATCCTGATGATGAAGGTCGAACGGGCCTTCGACCGCGTGCGCCAGGACCAGCGATTCGTAGCGTTGGAGCGCCAGGTCGGGTTGCTGGAATAGGTTGACGCGGAACTCCTGAGATCGTCGAATTTGCAATGTACCTGTTCCGTGGCATCGGGCAACCAATTACGAGTTCGCAGACGCATTGTCACCCGTCGCGCCGACAAGAGCCTCCGAACTCCCGATGTCGCCCGGGCATTTCGGTGCGGGCTTGAAATTGATTTGAGTCCGCTTAGTGTCGGCACAATGCGCTTCCGCGCCGCGGGTGCGGGCTAGTGATCTGAGTTGCAACATAGCTGCCTTCCCTCTTGTACAAAGGCCGGCCGGACGCTCTAGCCGATCCGATACTGGCCGCCGTCCACGACAATTGCCTGTCCGGTGATAAGGGCGGCATCGTAGCTGTTCCCAGACGGCGCGTTTTTGCTCTTCCGATTTGAGATGCGGTTGCCAGTGTATTCGAGGCTCGTGGCGGATGGCATCGCGGGCTTCCCGCGAGGCTACCAGGTGTAGGTGCCCTGCCGCAGCGACGATGCGCTCCACGATTACGTCATGCACCGCGTCATCGCGCGCTGACGCGCCCAAAGTGCACATCGCTGCTTCCCCGCCCGTAACGGGGCGGCCGCTATCGCACCCGCTCACTTTCTAGCGCCGAGACTGAGTGGGCAATCGTGTCTACCACCATTTCATCGCCAAGCGTGCTGTTGATCATCAAGTGGAAGAAATGCCGTGTAGGCCACTCTACGTCGAAATACTTCCGGATATACTCGGCGCGCTCGCGGTCCACATTCTCCGCCAGCTCAATGGCTTCGTTCTCGCTTTTCCCTCGGGCTTGGAGACGCCTGACCTTTTCCCCGAATGGCGCGTAGATGAAGACGTGCAGCGCGTCGGCGCGGTCTTGAAGATAGTAGGACGAACCGCGCCCCACGATGACGGCATTTCCCTGCGCCGCGGCGGTGCGCACCACCTGTTGGGCCACTTGCCGGATACAATCGGCGTCCACCATTTTCAACCGCGGAGCGTTCAGGCTGCCCTCAAAACTGCCGCGCATGAAGGATTTGAATAAGCGGTAGTGCAGCGAATCGCGCCGTTCCTCGTGCTCCTCAACCGTCCGGCTGGGGCAATCCATCACGCGTGCAATCTCGTCGGTGAGCGCCTGATCCCAAAGCTTCCAGCCCAAGCGAAGCGCAACCTTCTCTGCGATCTCCGCGCCGCCGCTTCCGTACTCACGTTCTATGGTTACCAGTCGTATCATGGCTCCCTCTTCAACTCTACGCCTTCCGTCCCGCCCGCGCTATGAGAACCCGGACGTCAGGATTCACCCCACTGCCACCTCTCCGCCTGCTGCCGGATCGTTCCTGCGGATAAGGAAAGCCAGAACGAACATGATGCCGGCTCCGATGGCCAGCACCATAAATGTGTCCAGGTACGACAACGTGGCGGCCTGAGCTTGTACGCCTTGATAGACTCGGCCCAGAGCCTGTAGGCGCGCGTCGGGCGGAGTGGCGCCGGAGCGAGCGAGCTGCTGTGCAAGTCCGGCCACCTGGTCGCGAAATGCCGGGTCGTAGCGCGTGGTGTGATAGGAGAGCACGGATTGATGGAACTGCGCGCGCCTGGCGAGCAAGGTGGTCACCATCGAAGTTCCCACGCTGCTGCCGATATTGCGCATGAAGTTGATAATGCCGGCCACACTGTTGCTCTTCTCGGATGGAATTCCGATGTATCCGGCAAGCGTGATGGGAACAAACAGAAATCCCATGCCGCAGGCTTGCGCCACTCGCAGCCACGCCGCGGAGCGGAAGCTGATATCCAGGTCCAGCCGCTTAGTGGAAAGATACATCCCTCCGGCCAGGGCCAGCCAGCCGAACGCAATGATGTATTTGGCCGGGTACCTGCTTGTAAGCTGCCCGACGATGGGCATTTCAAAAAAGAGCACGACTCCGCTGGCGGACAGCACAAGCCCCGCGGTCTGGGCCGTGTAGCCCATCAAGGTCTGCAGGAACTGCGGCATCATCACCAGGCTGCTGAACAGCAGGACGCCCAGAACAAACATCATCAGGTTGGCCACCGCAAAATTAAAACTCCGGAACAGCCGCACATCCACAATAGGCGCCTTCTGAAACCACTCCCACACCACCAGCGACACCAGGCAAACGGCCGCCACCACGGCCAGCGTGAGGATAAAACGGGAGCCGAACCAGTCGTCTTCCTGTCCCTTGTCGAGCACTACCTGCAGGGCTCCCACGCCCAGGGTGAGCAGCGAGATTCCCACGTAATCCAAGCGCACACCCGCGTCTCTCGAAAGTCGCAGATAAGGCGGGTCTTCCACCATGCGATACACCAGAAACATGACCAGAATTCCCACCGGCAGATTAATGTAAAAGATCCAGCGCCACGTGTAGTTGTCCGTAATCCATCCTCCCAGCGTCGGTCCGATGGTTGGCGCCAGAATCGTCGTAATTCCATAAAGAGCGAACGCCATGCCGCGTTTCTGCGGCGGGAAGCTATCGGCTAAGATGGCTTGCGCCATCGGTTGCAGGCCGCCCCCGCCGGCCCCTTGTATCACACGGAAAAGAATCAGGACGCTGAGCGTGGGAGCGATGCCGCAAAGCAGCGAACTGATCGTAAACAGGGTGATGCACAGCATGAAGAAGCGCTTGCGTCCGAACATGCCGGCCAGCCATCCGCTAATAGGAAGAACGATCGCGTTCGATACCAGATAGGACGTCAGCACCCAGGTGCTCTCGTCGTTGCTGGCGCCGAGGTTGCCGGCAATGTGCGGGAGGGCCACATTGGCGATGCTGGTGTCGAGCACCTCCATGAACGCAGCCATCGCGACCACGATGGCGATCAGCCAGGGGTTGAACTTCGGCGTCCAAGGCACGGGACGCGCGGAAACGGTTGTAGGGGGACTGTCGGCCATATGCCCAGCCTTATCGGTTTATGTACACCTTGGGATCGACCGACATTCCGGGCCGCAGCAAATGGTCCTTGTTTTCGCCCGGGTCAAGATCGATGCGGACCGGAATCCGCTGCACCACCTTGACGTAATTGCCCGTCGCGTTCTCCGGCGGCAGCAGGCTGAACCGCGACCCGCTGGCGCCTCCGATGCCTGTCACATGGCCGTGATACTCGTGATCGTACGCATCCACGCTGAACACCACCTTCTGGCCGGGCTTGACATTCTTCAATTGCGTCTCTTTGAAGTTCGCAGTGACCCAGATGTCTTCCAGCGGCACCAGCGCCATCAGGCTTTCGCCGGGCGCCACGTTCTCGCCGATTTCAGCGGTCTGCTTGCCGATGATTCCCGTAGCCGGAGCGTCGATCATCGTGTAGCTCAGGTTCAATTTGGCTTGATCGAGTTGCGCCCGCTGCTGCGCCACTCTCGCCGCGGCCGATTTCTCCCTGGCCTGGCTTTGAGCCACCTGTTGGGGCCGCGTCATGGCGGATCGAATCGCGGCATCGGCCTGAGCGATTTTGGCCTCCGCCTGGTGCACCGCGGCTTCCGCAGCGTTGATGTTTTGCCGCGCTTCGTTCACCGACGCCATGCGAGCGTCAATGGTAGCCTTGTCGGCTGCCGCGATCTGTACAGCCGTGTCGTATTGCTGCCGCGGAATCTCGTCTTTGTCGACGAGTTGGCGATAGCGCTCGACGTCGTCCGTATCCTTTTTGTAGACCGCCTGCGCCTCCGCCACCTGAGCTTGCGCCGTCTCCAGCCGAGCCTGAGCCGCGGCGAGCTGGCGTTGCGCGCCGATCAACCCGGCGTCCGTATCGGCGCGCGACGAACGGGCCGTGTCCAGAGTGCTGGCAGTGGTCGTCGTGACGATCGGCACATCGGTTCGCGAACCGTCGAGGGCCGCTTCGGCGTCCGCCAGATCCGCTTCGGCCTTGGCCACCGCAACCTGGTAATCCCGCGGATCGATCTTGACCAGTGGGTCTCCGGCTTTGACGACCTGCGCATCCTCCACCAACACCTCGTTTAACTGTCCGCTGATTCGCGCGCTGACAGCGTCGACGTGCCCGTCGATCTGCGCGTCATCGGTGGATTCGTACTCGCTAAAGTATTTCCATAACTTGTATCCGGCCACCGCCAAGACGATCACGACGATCAGCGCCACGATAAGACGGCCTCGGCGGCGTTTCGGAGACCTCCTCGGCGGGGCGGCAAGCGGCTCGGTCTTTCTTTCGGAAACAGTTGGGTCCGCCATTTACTTCACCTCGATGAATTTTTTCACGCCCTGCTCGGCCAATCCCATCGCCTTGGCCAGCGATACTTTGGCGAGGTTGTGAGCGTACAGCGCGGAGATCAGATTGTCATTGGCGATGGCCACCGATCCCTGCGCCTGCACCACCTCGATGTTGTCCGTTACACCGGACGTAAACCGGTCGCGAGCCTGCTCCAGGGTCTGGTTGGCCAGCCCCAGATTGTCGCGCGCCACGGCCACCTGATCCGCAGCCGATTGCAGATCGAGGAACGCATTACGCACATCCACTTCGACCTGCGCGCCCTGGCTTGCCAGTTCGTCGGAGCGGTCTTTGAGAGCCGCTCTGGCCTTATCGATATCCGCGCGGATCCGGCCTCCGTTAAAAATATTGAAATTCAAAGCGCCGGTGACCACGAAAACGCCGTGCGAATTAGCTAGCGTCGGACCAGCGGCGCCATAATAGCCGCTCAAGTCGACCGTGGGATACCATTCGGCTTGGGCTGCCGCCAGCGCCTGTTGCGCGGCTTCCACCGTTCGTTTCGCGCTCAGGTAATCGGGCCTTTGCGCCAAAGCAGTTCGCAGCGCCTCATCCTGAGCGACCCCGCTAATCGGCGAGAAAGGCGCCGTGTCGGCGAGCTGAAACACCTGGGCCGGCGCCAGTCCGATGATTCGGCCCAACGCCAATTTGTCCTTTTCGAACTGATTCTGTTGCGCGAGCAGCGCCTGCTGCTCGCTCTTGAGCTGTACTTGCGCCCGCAGCACATCGATGCCCGCCGCCAACCCCGCCGTCTTTTGATCCGCCGCCCGTTTATGCAGGGCCTGGTCTGTTTCCACCTGTGCCTTGATCGATTCCACTCGCGAGCCGTCTGCGATGACGCCCAGATAGGCGTTGGCGACGGCTTCGACCACCAGATCCCGCGCCGCCTGAACGGAGAGTTTACTGGCTTCCTCGTTCGCCCGTGCCGATTTGAGATTCCGGCGCGCGCTCCAGTCGAGGACCTTGGCGGAAACATTCGCCTGCGCGGCCGTGTAAGAAAACGGACCGGCGATTGGCCGAATGGTCACGTAAGGGTTAGGAGGCACGCTAAGTCCGACGGTCTTCAGGTTGAGCTGTTCTTCATTCTCGGCCAACGTCCCGGTTACCTGAGGAAGCAAGGCGGACAACGCTTGCATGCGTGCCGCCCTGGCTGTTTCGCTGGCCGTGTCGCTTTCGAGCAGCCCAAGGTTGAATTTCAGACCCCGCTGGATGGCGTCCAGCAGCGTCAAGGCCAACGGCGCTGGCGATACGGCGCCAGGCGTGCTTCCCCGGTAAAAATCAGATTGCTGGCCGGCCAGCCCAGTCGCAAACAGCAGGAACGCACCGAGGGAGATCCGCATACACATGCATGCCAATCTAGCGTAGAAGTCGCTCATCTTGCCGCCCGCCCATGATGGATTCACCTCCGGGGCGTCTTAATAATGTGCGAATCAGTACAGGCGATGAAGCCGTCGCGAGGGACCGCGGGAGCAGCGGAGGAGCTAGATGCCCGGCGGACGACCGCCGGGCTTTTTCCGTTCCCCGTTCAGGATCACTCGCCGACGAATCGGCTCCGCTGTTTTCTGCCAAAAACCGAATTTGCGCCGGAAGGTAGTCTCTGACATCCTGATCTGGCACAGGTATGGGGAGAGGCTGCGAGGAACGCGAATGAGCCGCTTTTCCCCATACCTTCCATCGACGAACTCCGATCGGAACTCAGTCACGGGGCTGAAGAAAAGAAATCTTGGCCGCCGATAAACGCAGATGAACGCCGATAGAACAAGAACTCTCTTATCAGCGTTCATCGGCGGCTAATGATTTCCCTTGCTGGCACGTGAGGTCGGCTCATCCCGATTCCACAAGATGAGGATGTCAGAGTCTAGTCTCGGGGCTGCAGACCGCAGCCCGCGCCACGTCGCTACGGGACGATCGACAGGACCGCGACGACCGAGGCGTTGGAGAATAGAAATCCGTAATCGAGGTTGGGGGCAGTGACATTCGCCGTGGTGATCAGTCCGACGAAGAAGTCGATCCCCGGGTTGAGACTCGAGTCGAGGCCGGCCGGCGGCAGAAGCGCCAGGACCTGAGAAGGGATGGTAAACGTCCCCGCGCTGGCTTGCGCGTTGCAGAAAAACTCCGTGTCCTGTTTGATGCTGGCGAGGCCCGTGATGCCGATGATCGTTACGTAATCGCCGGCGGCCCCGCCCGACCAGGTCACGGTGAGGTCGTGCGAAACAGAGACACTCCTGGTGGTGGCCTCATTGGTCCACGTGAGCGGCTGCGGGTAGGTCACCGACGCCGTGATCGGGCCGATGTCCGTTCCGCCGCCGCCATTGTTGAAGGTGTAGCTTCCTGGAGTGAGGAATGGCGTCGCCCCAAATGCCGACAACTGGGCGAGGTAGGTCCCGGTTTTCGCCTGGCTCAGGGTCTTGGTTCCATTTGGCCCGGTGACGGTCACCTGCGAGCCGGCATTCACGCCGGGAATCGAAAACGGATCAAGGACCACGATTCCGTTCCCGCTGGGCACATCGTAAACCGTGCAGCTTCCAACCGATGGCCCTCCAGGCAAACCGTGGGAGCTGATCAGGTCGAGGTAGCTCCATTGTTCGAAAATCGCGCTGGCATTGTTGCCGGCGATGTTGTCCATGTCGAGGCGCGCCACGTTGACGGTGCCGCCATTTTGAAGTTTGGCCAGGGTTGCGGACGACGGGCTGGCGGCGCCATCCGAACAGTAGGTCTGGCCGGGGGCGGTGATCGGAATGGTGGTGAAGTTACTGACCACGCCGTTGACCTGCGCGACCACGGAAACGTAGCATCCGTTGAGGCCGGCGGGAACCGTAAAGTTGATCTGATCGAGGCCGGGAGAGCTTCCGCGTCCGCCGTACAGGACTGTTGCCTGTTGTCCGCCCACGAATATTTGAACGCCGGTGCCGAGGTCGACCGGAACGGGCGGCTCGGTTTCATCGCCCGTGACCGGTCCCAAGCCGCTCGCCCAAAGGACCAGAATGTCGCCGGGGTGGGCCGCATTGGTGGGCACTTGAACCTGATAGCTGACGTTGGTGATGATGCCCGGGCCGCTGCCCTTTTCATTTACCGTGAAGATGCCGAGGCTGTTTTTGACCACCGTGATCGGAATGCTCCCTTGCGCGCCCTGGTAAGTCAGCGTGAGGGTTCCGGTACCCACGGGCGTGGATGAGGGCAAAATCGCCGCCACCTGCGTGGCGAAGGTATAGACTATGATGCAGGAATTGGTCACGCCGCCCACTGTCACTTGGATACTGGTTCCGGACAGCCCCTGGCTGGTGGGCAAAGGATAACTGGTCACCTTCACCAGATTTCCCGGCCCCATCCCGGTTCCGATAAGGGTGAAGATCGACCCCTCGGCGATGCTGCTATTGGGAAGCCCGGCGGGGACCCAACTGGCGGCGTTATAGACCCCATTCAGCAGGGGAGCGGCGGCCGCCAAGGCTGCGGAAGCGATCAGCAGAGAGCCGGATTGCAAAATCTTGCGAACTGAGAGCATGACGATCAACTCCTGGGTGAAGGATACGCGCGCGTACCGGTAAAGGGGAAGTTACGGCAGGTTGGTTACGTCATGTTACGTTGATTTTTAAGGGCTTGCGGACGAGCTGCGCGCGCCTGCGCAAGCTGAAGCAGGCCCCACATTCCTTTGCTAAAATGAATTTTAGTCCCCCACCACAAGCTCATGAAATTTGGCGTCATTGTTTTTCCCGGAAGCAATTGCGACCACGACGCGTTCTACGCCGTCAGCCACAATCTGGGGCAAAAAGCGGAGTTCATCTGGCACGATTCGCACTCCGTCGGTGACGTGGACGCCGTCATCTTGCCCGGGGGGTTCGCATACGGCGACTACCTGCGGTGCGGCGCCATCGCCAAGTTCTCGCCGGTGATGGCTGCCGTCCGGCAGTTTGCGGCAGCCGGCGGACTGGTCCTCGGGATCTGCAACGGTTTCCAGATCCTGGTGGAAGCGGGCCTGCTTCCCGGCGCGCTCATCCGCAATCGCGGGCTGAAATTCATCTGCCGCGAAGTCCGCCTTAACACCGAGACCACCAACTCGCCGTTCACCAACGTTCTGCATGAGGGCCAGGTGCTGCGCGTACCGATCGCGCATGGCGAAGGCTGCTACTTCGCCGACCAGAAGACGCTGGACGAACTGGAGGCCGAAGACCGCGTGCTCTTCCGCTACCTGGGCAACCCCAACGGGTCGCTCAACGATATCGCCGGCATTCTGAATCGCGAGCGCAACATCATGGGCATGATGCCCCATCCGGAGCGGGCGAGCGATCCGCTGATGGGGTCGGCCGACGGGCTGACGATTTTCCAGTCCGTGCTCCAGGCGGTGGTAAAGGCATGACCACCCTCACACCGGAACTGATCGCGCAACACCAGCTAACCCCTTCCGAATACTCCAAGATCGTCGAAATCCTGGGACGCGAGCCAAGCTATACGGAATTGGGCATCTTCAGCGTGATGTGGAGCGAACACTGTTCGTACAAGAGCTCACGGCTGCATTTGAAGAAGCTGCCCACGCGCGGGCGCCTTGTGGTACAGGGGCCGGGCGAGAACGCCGGCATCATCGATATCGGTGGCGGATATGTAATTGCCTTCAAGATCGAATCGCATAACCACCCCAGCTTTATCGAGCCGTTTCAAGGCGCGGCGACCGGAGTAGGCGGCATTCTGCGCGACATTTTCACCATGGGGGCGCGGCCGATTGCGGTGCTCGATTCGCTGCGCTTCGGGCGGCTGGACGATAGCGTCACCGGGGCACGCAATCGGCGCATTCTGAGCGGCGTGGTAAGCGGCATCGCGCATTACGGCAACTGCTTTGGCGTGCCGACCATCGGTGGGGAGACGATTTTCGAGCCCTGCTACGACGGCAACAATCTGGTAAACGTGTTCGCGCTGGGCGTCTGCAAGAAGGAAGAGATCTTTTACGCCAAAGCGGCGGGCGTGGGCAATCCAGTGATTTACGTGGGCGCGCGCACGGGGCGCGACGGCATCCACGGCGCGTCGATGGCCAGCGCGGAGTTCACCGAGGAATCCAAGCAGAAGCGGCCCAACGTACAGGTGGGCGATCCGTTCATGGAGAAGCTGCTGCTGGAAGCCTGCATTGAGGCGATGCATAC
>Ga0187871_10004503_pt1 | contig 10415 bp, 9 predicted proteins | sample June2016WEW_16_1_FD_132988 | JGI IMG/M metagenome (GOLD analysis project Ga0187871, IMG submission 132988) | Peatland microbial communities from SPRUCE experiment site at the Marcell Experimental Forest, Minnesota, USA - June2016WEW_16_10 | ecosystem: Environmental > Terrestrial > Soil >...
CTTTGCCTACGCTGGCGAGCAACTCCGACTCCAACGACAACGACCTGCAGATCAGCGATTCGCACATCATAAGCGACAAGATCGTGAACGAAACGCGCTTTGAATATCGCCGTTCTAACGAGACGACCACGCCGGCCAGCACCGATCCGTCGTTCTCAGTGCCGGGTGCGTTTTCGGGAGGCGGCAATAACGGCCAGACATCGAGCTCTCATTCGGATCACTTGGAACTGCAAGACGCGATCACGATGACGCACGGCAAGCAGGCCATCAAGATGGGCACGTGGCTGCGCGACAACCGTGAGGCCATCACGACCGACGGCGCATTCAACGGCAACTTTACCTTCCCATCGGTTGCGGCGTTTATCGACACCTGGAACGGGATCGTGGCCGGCGAAAGCTTCGCGGAGATCGCGGCAGGGTGCCCGTCGACTCAAACCGGCGGATGCCTGCCCACCAACCTGAGTTACACCACCGGCAATGAGAATTTCGCAGGCAACGTCTTCGACGCCGCAGTGTACTTCCAGGATGATTTGAAATACAACAAGTTCCTCACCCTATCGGGGGGCCTGCGCTGGGAAGGGCAGAATCATACCGCCGATCACAGCGACTGGGCACCGCGCGTCGCGTTTGCCTATGCGCTCGACGGCCACCAGAAGGGCGCGACGACGAAGACTGTGCTGCGCGGCGGGATCGGCTTCTTCTACGACCGGTTCGGCATCAGCAACCTGATGAACCTGGAGATGTTCAATGGCACCGCCAGGAGCCAGAAGCAGATCAGCATCGCGAATCCGATGTGCGGCACAGCCACCAGCCTGAACTTGGTCGACTTTTCCTCGTGCGGCACCGGCACAGCCAAGACGCCGGTCATCGACCAGATCTCGCCTCGCTATCATGCCCCCTATGCGGAGCAGGCAGGCGTGAGCCTGGAGCGGCAATTGACGAAGGTGTCGACAGTCAGCGTGACCTATCTGCATTCTTTTGGCGTGCACCAGCTGGTCACGCGGGATTCCAATGCGTATGAGCCCGGCACATACGAATATGGCAGCCCTACGTTGACGGGAGTACGGCCGAATCCGAATCTCGGCATCATCGACCAGTTCTTTCCCGAGGCGGTGTACAACCAGAACCAGATTATTGCGAACGTGAACGCGCGCTTCTCGCCGAAGCTCAGTGTGCAGGGGTTTTTCAACTGGACGCAGGGCAACTCGGACGGCGGCGGTGGATCGAACCCTACCAACTCCTATAACCTCTGGCAGGATTATGGCCGAGCCGGCTTTATCCGCCCGCGAATGCTATTTCTGATGGGCAACTACACCGGCCCATGGGCGATCACTTTCAATCCCTTTCTCGTGTACCAGGCGGGCAGGCCGTTCAATCTGACGACGCCTTACGATTTGACGGGCGATACTTTCTACAACGATCGGCCGTCGTACGCAGGCGCCAATGCGCCAACCGCCGATGTGGTCGAGACGAACTTCGGCGCCCTGGACGCGACTCCGCAGAGCGGCGAGGCCCTTGTGGCACCGAACCTCGGTAACAGCCCGTCGAGCTTCGCTTTGAATCTGCGCCTCGGCCGGTCGTTTGGTATTGGACCAAAGATCGAAAAAGCGGCGAGCGGTCAATCTCAAGGCGGACCCCCGCCCGGAGGACCCCCGCCGGGAGGTGGCGGCGGACCGGGAGGCGGCGGACCCGGCGGAGGCTTGGGTCCAGGCGGTTTGAGCGGCGGAGGCATGCGCGGCGGCGGCCCAATGGGTGGTATGGCCAGCACGGGACGCAAGTATTCGCTGAATTTCAGCGCGCAGGCTCTGAACGTGTTCAATGACATCAACCTGGGAACGCCGGTTGGGCAGATCACGGCAAAGAGTTTTGATCACTCCACGAGCCTGGCAGGCGGAATGTTCTCCTCGCCGGGTAGCACTGCATCGCGGCGCATCTTCTTTACGGCTGCGTTTCAATTCTAGAGAACAGAGATCAGAGAACAGGGAGTAGCGAGAAGGAACGGTCTCTGGTCTCTGAGCCATCGTTCACAGCCCCGCGAGCTCGCGATAGAGTGCTTCCCACCGATCTGCGGCCGCGTCGATGCTGAACCGTTCCACGATGCGCTGGCGCGCGGCGCGGCCGAGGACGCTGCGCTCTTCCCTGCTCTGCTGCATCACGTCGAGCATAGCGCTGGCGAGGGCCTCTGGATCGTGCGCGGGAACGACGACGCCTGCATCGCCGATGAGCTGGCTCACGCCGCCAACGCCGGTCGCAACCACCGGCTTCTCCACGGCCATGGCTTCGCCCACAGCCAGCGGCATCCCCTCCCACGCCGATGCGGAGACGAACCCATCGGCTGCGTCGAGAAGTGCGGGCATATCGCGCTGCAGCCCGAGCCAGCGCACGGAGTGGTTCAGCTTCAATTCCGCCATCATGGATTGCAGGTCGGCGAAGATCGGGCTCGTTGCTTCGCCGGCAATCCACAAGCGCGCATCCTGCCGCATCGCACGCAGGCGCGCAAAAGCACGCAGCAGGTTGGGATAGTCTTTCGCCGGCGCGATGCGCCCCGACGCGAGCCAGAGAAACTCTGCGCCGGATTCCGGAGCGACGCCCATCTTTGCGCGTGTAGCAGCTCGCCGACTTGAGTCGGGAGCGAATTCTATCGTGTCAATTCCGTTGACGAGGACGCGGCACTTTCGTGCTGGAACTGCCTTTAGCTCGACAAAGCGCTGCGCAGCCGCATCGCTGACGGCGACCGTTTGCCGGCTCAGACCGTCGGTGAGCCGATAGGCCATCATCCGCCGCGAGCCGCCTTCGTAGACATTGTGGACAGTCGAAATCACCACCGGCCCCGACACGAGCAGCTTGAGCAGGCGGGCAAAGATGTTGGCGTGGAAGCAGTGGCTATGAATCAGATCGGGTTTGAATTCGGCGGCAAACCGGCGCGCACGCCCGAGACCAAAGAGAAAACTGAGCAGTGAGCGGCGCATGTTCAGATAAAGCCGCATGAGGCTTGTCGGCCATTCCTCGCTCACCTGCGGCCTCAGCACGAGCAGAGCGATCGTGTGCCCGCGTTTCTCCATTCGCTCGCCCAAGGCAAGCGTCAGCTTCTCCGCTCCACCCATGCCGAGCGAAGTGAGCACATAGAGAATGCGCATCGGGCCCGTACCTTGCTGAATCAGGACGAATGCTAGCGGATTCGCTTCGCGCAGTCTGTGATCGATGAACCCGCTTTTGGTATTCGTTCATTTCGCCGGCCGATGCTCTGTTTCGGGTGAATGTCTACAGCGGGTCCTTGGATGTAAGCAATCCGATGTGATCCGCCCCAGCAGCTTTTCCTATATCCACAATCCTTGCAACGGTAGAGAAGTCGAGATTTTCGTCCCCTTTGACAAAGATCACCTTGCTTGCACGAATCGAGAGAATGGAGCTCAAACGGCTCCCAAGCTGATTGATGCTTACATCCTCCTGGTTGATTTTGTAGCTGAGTAGTCCATCACGGGCACTCAAAATCTGCACGATCACTGGATTTTCCGGTCCCTGATTCGGACTGGCGGATCGCCAGGGCAGTGCGGCACCGAGGCCGCGAGGCAAAACTGGAACGATCACCATAAAGATGATCAACAGCACCAACAGAACGTCGATCAAGGGGGTCACGTTGATGTCACCCCGCAGTTGATTTAAAGCGCCACCATTCTCGATCGTCATAGGACGATGTCCTCCTTGCCTCCCGAGCCTCGAAGAACCTTCGGAGTTTTGACTGCGCTCGAAAGTGCGAGTTCTTGTGGTTTAGACACCGCGGTGTGACGAAAGGATCCCGCTCAAACTTCCAGCGGCTTCTCAAGTCTGCGGCTTGGCAGCAAACAGTCTGGCGAGCAAAGTGTCGACGGCAATCCGTCCTGGACCGAGGATCAGGATCAGGAGAGCAGCGAACCAGTAGGTATATGGCGTGGCGCCGTAGAAATCGCTGGGATTGGAGAATATGTGGGAGAAATTGGCGCGGTCGTCAGGCACGCTGAGGTACGCCATGGTCATGTTGACAAACAGAACGAGCGACACCAGCCGCGACGCGATGCCGGCCGTGAAAAGAACGCCGCCAACCAGCTCGACCGATGCGACAAAAAACGCCGTCGCGCCGGGCGCGGGAAGATTGAGCGAGGTGAAGAAGTCTGTCACGCGGCTGAGGTGAGTCAATTTTCCCCAGCCATCCTGCATGAATTGAAATCCCCAGTAGAGGCGAATAGCGAGCAAGAGCGGGCTTTCAAGAGAGCCAAGAACTCGTGCGGCGCGGGCGTAGAGGTTTCCGATAAATTGGACAATCTTCTGCATGAGGGGTCTGTCGCTCCGTCGAAAATCGGCTAGGGTTCCATCGCCCCTACGGGGCTCATCGATTTGTTGGGCATCATTCCCAGGACTTCGTCCTGGGCTAACTTCCTTGCTCCCTGCGGGAGCGGGTACGAGCAGCTTCCCATTTCATTCTCTCTGCACCTCGGGGTCCGTGGCTAGCCCCGAAATGCAGGTCCTTCGACTCCGTCCGCCCGCGGCGGACTTCGCTCAGGAAGACAGTTCATTTGGGTTCGAAGTTCTTGGCTCACGGCTTGATCAGCGATTCCAGCTCGGGTGCGCAGATCCAGCCAAGCTCGGCCCAGGTGGCGAACCACGTGCGCACTCTTTGCGCCTGGCTGTTCGCGGCAACACGCGAATCGGCAAAGCCGGCCGCAATCGCCTGCGCCAGCGGCAAGCCCTGCCGGATCGCCGAAAGCATCTGGAATTCCCCACGCTCGAGGCGGCGATAGTAGACGCTCAGGTCGACGCGATGCGCGGCAAGCCAGGCGGAGCGCTGGCGCAGCCGTGGCAGCTTCAGGGGCTTTTCTGATTCTTCTTCGTGCTCTGTTTCGCGCTCCACGCCGGCTTCGCTGGTTTGGCGCTTTTGCTGCTTGTGTAGCTCGAGCACAAGGTCGTCAACGGGAAAATCGAGCGCCGTCAGTCGGAGGTGTGGCTGCAGTGCGAGGTGTGAGCCGCCGTCGAGAGTTTCAATTTGGCTCACCGTAAGCGGCGCGCGCTCTGCAGAATCGAAGGCTTCAATGAAAGCCCATTCCACCCGGGCAACGTCGAGAGCTAGCCGATGACGGCGGCCAGCCTTCTCAGGATGCGCGGCCAGCCAGGCCGGCAAATGCGCGCCGAGGTTGCGCAGGGTAAACGAGCGACTGGGATGATCGGTGAGATAGGCAACAGAGATGGCTTCGAAGCGGCGCGGACCGACGACGGCACGCAACGCGGGAAAATCCTCTGCGAGAGCGCCCAGAACCCGAAACCAGTACTGACGGTTGTAGATTTCCAGGCGCTCGACTGCGCTCAGGCGGCTATTGGGTGCGATGAACGATTCAGCGACGGCGCTCATCGGCCGGCCATTCGCGGAGCGCTGCCGCATTCCGTCTTTACGGTCGAGCGGTTGCATCACCGCAGCGGCCATTTCGCGCTGCAGGCCGGCTAAGTCCATTTGATAGCCCTGTTGCACGGTTGAGTTCGATCTTTTCCCACCCTTTCGTCCGCTGCCGCGGACGAGAAGGATGGGGCACCCCCATGTCTTCTCATCGTGCGACCCCTGTCACTTCAGGCGCAATGCGGTGCAAGTAACGCTCCGCTTTCTTTGCCTCGGCGTGGACCTCTTCGAAGGTCGGAATGCGATCGTCCCACTCGAGCAAGGTGGGCGTCGGGCCGCAGCGTTCGATGGCCCGCGCATAGAGCTCCCACACCGGGTCGATCACAGGATGATCGTGCGTATCGAGAATGTACTTCTCGTATTTGGAATGCCCAGCGATGTGAATCTGCGCCACGCGATGCGCCGGAACGGCATTCACATAGTCCATGGGGTTAAATTCGTGATTCATCGCCGAAACGTAAATGTTGTTCACGTCGAGAAGAATTCCGCAATCGGCTCTTTCGACAACTTCGGTCAGGAACTCCCACTCCGTCATCTCGGAGGCGGTGAATTCGGCGTAGGAACTGACATTTTCAACCGCTACGGGAATCTCGAGAACGTCCTGGACCATGCGCACGCGCTCAACGGTGCGATCGACCGCTTCCCAGGTGTAGGGCAGCGGGAGCAAGTCGTGACTGTAGGTTCCATCGACGCTTCCCCAGCAGAGATGATCGCTCAGCCACGGAGTTCCAGTGCGGCGAACGAGGTGTTTGAGCCGGCGCAGGTGCTCGGGGTCGGGGGCTGTGGCAGACCCGAAGTACATTGAGACGCCATGCTGAACCACGCGGTAGCGCTCGAGAATCCGATCAAGCATGGCCAACGGGCGGCCGGCGTCGATCATGAAATTTTCCGAGATGATCTCGAACCAGTCGACCACCGGCTTTCGCGAGAAAATGTGCTCGTAATGAGGAATGCGCAGGCCGATTCCGACGCCGTGGTCTTGAAACGCATTGAATCGATTGCCGGGCATGGGATAGTGGCCAGGGGTTCCAGGTTTCAGGTTTCGGTAAATGCGGTGAGGTTGCGGGGATCGGAGGGTTGGAGTTGAGAAACGAGTGTGGGCCGCCGATCCCCGAATTCCCTAGACGAAGTTCGGCGGCATCTTCGAGCCGTCTGTTGCGCAGCCGCCCTTGCCCTTGCAGCTATTCTTTCCGCTGCAGCCGTTGTCGCTGCTCTTGCAGCCACCCTGGCCTTTACAGTCGTTCTTGCCTTTACAGGAGTGTTTTGCAGGTGCCTGGTCAAAACCCGTATAGCGAAGACCGGCTTTGGCCAACTTTGAAGTGTTGGAGCGGGCGGTGTTCTGGGCGTGGGCAGCAACCGTGGTTCCGCCCGTGAGACCAGCCAGCGCAGCAGTGAGAAGCAGAGCATTCAGTTGATTCTTCATGAATTTGACCTCGCTTGGGGTGGGTTCGGCGGAGACTCTCCGCAGGGTTTGGGGAATAGGACGGCCAACAAAATCCGTCCTGGGGAATTGTGCGTACCCATGGTGGGAGTCGTCAACTGGGAAATTGGTTAAACGCATTTGCCGCTGACGCGTTGGATGCGTCTACAGAGATATACGCCTGAAATCGGGAATTGGATGGTCTGAAGCCGGTACGGGACCCTGTCGCCGCGGATTTTTCAGTTCTGCCGGTTCAGCCGGGCAATGCCTCAGTTACCGCATCCGGACCCGGCCTTAGGAGTCAATGACGCCGAGTCTCCGGGAAACGTCGATAAGCCAAGTGTCCCGACCCTGATAGCTGCCAACTCACCTAAGCTTCTCGCTTTCATCACATTCCTTGACATTCCTTATTTTCAATCTATCAATTGGGCTGTACAATTCCGTCACGAGGAGCAATATGGCCGGCGACATGCAAATCACATGCAGCGACTGTGGGCAGGAATTCACCTTTAGCGCTGCCGATCAGCAATTCTTCCAGGAACGCGGGTATTCGAACCCAAAACGTTGCAAGCCTTGCCGCATGGCAAAGAAGAACGATCAGGGGGGAGGGGGATCCGGCTACCGTTCGGCTCCTTCACAGGGAACACCTGTCATTTGTTCGGGTTGTGGGCAGCCAACCACTGTTCCATTTGAGCCAAGGGGCGACCGGCCGGTCTACTGCCGCGATTGCTACACCGCCCGAAAGGGCTCCGGCGGCGGATCTAGGCAGCGCATGCACTCGTAACGGGCGCGCGGCTCGGAACGAAACGAGCTCTCAGGCTTCTTGAAGCGTTGTTTCTCGCGGGCCGGTGTGATCTTCTCTTTCTGATTTCGACTTCTCAGATGGTTCGCGCCGAGCCGGAGGTTGTCGTGTGTTGATCCTCCGAGTGCACCCGGGTTATCGGCCTTCCTCACCGCCGATTTGCGGGTTTATCGAATGGTACTCGTGATGGCACCAGGAATAGACAGAAGCAACTTTGCCCGATAGACTTAACGCTAAGACCCCCCGGCAAAAGCAGACCGTCGAGGCACACTCCACACAATGGCCGCTCCACTCTCGTTCACGGGATTCGCTTGGAAGAATCTCTGGCGCCGGCGCCTGCGAACGGTGCTCACCCTCGCCGGCATTACGATGGGTATCTCGGCGTTCGTTGCTCTGGTGGGTTTTTCTCGCGGCTTTGAGCACGAATGGCTGCGCCTTTATACGAATGCCGGAACCGATCTTGCCGTCGTGGAGACGAATTTTATAAATACCTCGCTCAATCAGTCACTCGACAGCAAGATTCCCGCCGTACCCGACGTCGACCGCGTAGCGCCGATGATCTTTAATCTCATCGATCTCACTCCGGACGTCAACGCGATCGTCTACGGGTGGCAGGCCGGCGCCTATGAGCTTGATTCCGTCACCTTTCTCTCAGGAGGGCGCTTTCACGATGGCCAGCCGGAAGTCATCCTGGGCAATCTTCTCGCCGACGACCTTAAGAAAAAGACCGGTGACACGCTTCCCATTCAAGGGACGGTGTTTACGGTGGTGGGCATCTTTCATGGGGGCACCGCCCTGGAAGATGGCGCCGTGATTATGCCGCTTGACCAGATGCAGGTGATTTCAAGCATGGACGGAAAGGTGACTGCGTTCCATGTGAGGCTGCGGCCAGCGCCGCCGGGCGAATCGTACGACGGTTATGTGAAGCGCGCGGAAAAAGAAATTGAGGCCGCCGTGCCGGGGGTCCACGCCGACCCTGCCGCCGACCGCGCTGCGAACAACGGGCTGGTTTCAATGGCGCATTCCGTGGCATGGGGGACGTCGTCGATTGCATTATTGATCGGCATTCTGGGCATCGCCAACACCATGGCCATGTCGGTCTTCGAGCGTACCCGCGAGATCGGCATCCTGCGTGCGCTGGGCTGGAAAGGCTGGCATGTGATTGTGCTCATCCTCACTGAGGCCACGGCGCTGGGAGTGGTTGGCGGACTTGCCGGTATCGCGATTGGATGGGGTGCTCTTCGCGTGCTGGCTGCCCTGCCACAAACCGCGAGTATCGCGTCTGCTTCGGTCTCTCCGGTTCATTTGATGGAAGCCATGATCATCGCCATTGCTTCGGGAGTTGCCGCCGGGGCGTACCCCGCGTGGCGCGGCGCGCATCTCTCTCCGGTGGAGGCGTTGCGGTATGAGTAACCCGATTCTCGAGGCGAGAGACCTGATGAAATCCTATGACGACGGCCGCGTCCAGGCGCTCCGCGGCGTCGATGCCTCGATCGAAGCGGGCGAATATGTCGCCATCACTGGGCCGAGCGGAAGCGGCAAGTCAACGCTTCTGCACATGCTGGGCGGGCTCGACACGCCTTCCAAAGGCCAGGTGCTTTTTCGTGGGGCTCCGCTGGGCAATGGCGCCGCGCTCGATCTCTATCGCTCGCAGCAGGTGGGCTTCATCTTTCAGGCATTTCATCTACTGCCAACTCTCCGCGCCGTGGAAAACGTGCAGGTGGCGATGCTGGCACTCAGCCAGCGCAGTAATCATCGTGCGGAGCGTGCCGCAGCCCTGCTCGACGAGATGGGCCTGCGGGAGCGGATCAACCACTACCCGAATGAGCTTTCGGCCGGCGAGCGCCAGCGCGTGGCTATCGCACGCGCACTCGCCAACAATCCGGCGATTCTCTTAGCTGATGAGCCTACCGGCAACCTCGACAGCGAAAACTCCGCAAATATCATGGAAATCCTGCTCGGCATCCAGAAGCAGCGCGGCATGACGCTGGTGATCGTGACACACGAAAGCGATATCGCCCACAGCGCGCCTCGCCGTATTCGCATTCGCGACGGAAGGATCGAACCATGAAGGCGCTGCGCGCCATCAGCGTAATACTTCTGGCTCCTTTCCTTTGCGCGCAAAGCACGGACCTGCGCTCCATCCTGACCACATCGCGTCAGCGGATCGAAGCGGCGGATTTCAGCGCCACGGGTCATTTGGTTTCGGTTGAAGCCAGCGGGGCTCGAGTGAGCTATCCCATCACCATCAAGGCACATTGGTTCCCCGGCGTATTGAGGATCAAGGCGGATCTGGGGGGCGGGGCAAAAGCAGGTTCAAGTACGACGGCGATGGCCGCAACAGCCACTCATGCGCTCATCGAAATGCGGCCCAACGGGCAAAACGCGATCTGGATCGCGCATCCCGGAGACAAGGCGCCTGCTCCGCTTGCCTTTGACAAGTGGAGTGACGGGCCGGTTGACTCGGCATTCAGCTATGAAGATCTGCTCGAAGAGCAAATCTTCTGGCCGGACCAGGGCTTCGTGGAGCAGACGAAATTCGGCGCCCGCGATTGCATCGTAGTGAAAAGCACTCCCGGGCCCTCCGATAAGACCCACTATTCCGAAGTGAAGACGTGGTTCGACCGTGACATCGATTTCCCGGTTTATGTGGAGAAGACCGTCAAAGAAACCGGTGCGGTGAAGGAATTCACATCGTACGGCCTGCGGCATGAGGGCGGTTTGTGGTCGGCGCACCAGATCGAAATGAAGACGCACGGCAAGGGCGGCTC
>Ga0187871_10004505_pt1 | contig 10405 bp, 8 predicted proteins | sample June2016WEW_16_1_FD_132988 | JGI IMG/M metagenome (GOLD analysis project Ga0187871, IMG submission 132988) | Peatland microbial communities from SPRUCE experiment site at the Marcell Experimental Forest, Minnesota, USA - June2016WEW_16_10 | ecosystem: Environmental > Terrestrial > Soil >...
GACCAGGCAACGGCGATGTGCGGATCCATCGAATGCGTGTAGATGACCGTGGCCACGGCATTGGCGGTGTCGTGGAAGCCATTTACAAACTCGAAGCCCAGCGCCACCAGAAGAGCGATCCCTAAGAGGAAATACGGGAAGATCGAGGCCGAGTGAACAACCGATAGGTCGGAGACTAGGTGGTAGCCCGCGTAAACGAAGCCAATCCCCAGCGCTCCAAGGAAAATAGCAGCACCAATCTTGCCAGGAGATTTAGATAATTTCGCGTGAATGGCGCTGGAAGTCTGCGCCGGCGCAGCGGCAGAGGGTAAGGACGAGGCAATCGCCATGCTAGGGTCCTCTTATTGCGAGATGTATTTGACTTGCCCGAGGGCTACGTGTCCCCGAACGTTACAACGCCGGTACTACCCGAATCATTAAAGGAACGTGAATGGACCATGAATTTTGGCCGACTTCCCGACAATGGCAGCAGGCAAGCCGTGAACCGTACTTATTCGTGTGCGCGCCGGTAATGCCGTCGGGCCTTGGCGCGATTACCGCAGCTCGTCATGTCGCACCAGCGCCGGCTGCGGTTCCGGCTGCGGTCGAGAAAAAGCCACTGACAGTCGGGCGCCTCGCAGAAGCGAACCGTCCGCAGTTGGTCTGAAGTGAGCAGATCGGCCGCCGCTTTGGCTGCGGGCCAAACCGCCCAGTCCAAAGGATGACTCGCGCCGGAAACCCATTGCCAGCTGTAGCCGCCATCTAGTGGCGCCAATGCGCGATGCCGCAGCGCTTCAATCGCACAATGGTTGATCAGCTTGAGATCGTCCGGAGCGACGGACTTGTGCTGCGCAACTGCCGAGAACACCCTGTATACGGCCTCACGCAGTTTGACTACCTTTGCAAAGCTGCGACCCGCTTCCGCCGGGTGCTGCAGCGCAAATTCGCGAAGCCCGTGGGCCTGCTTCTCCGCGATCACTTTGGATTGACGAAGCAAAGAGACAACATCCAAGTAGCTTTTGAGGTGATCTTTCCGCCGCTGCGGGTCGTCACGACGGCTGACGGTGTTCGCGAGGTCGAGAGCCAGTTGTCCGCCGGTGAGGTCAAATTGAAATTCAGATTTCTGCGTCGATGACACCGTCTCCATTGTAACTGCCCTTGCCGGCGCAACCGGTTAGAGGTGCTGAACCATCGAGGCCGGCGACGCGGACCGATGGCAGTAATGCTTATTGCAGCAAGGTCAGCAGGAAGATCGCGTCACTTCGGGCGTAAACGGCGTGGGGGACATTGGCCTCCATAAAGACCCATGACCCGGTAGACAGCTCCTTCTCTTCGCCATCCAATGTGAAGCGGACCTGGCCTTGCAAAATCTCAACAATGGCCGCGGACGCAGCCGTGTGGCGCGACATCTCCTGCCCACCGGCCAGACCGAAGAGCACGATTTTCGCGCGCGCATCCTGATGAATCGTGCGGCTTAGCGTCCCGTCCTTCGGGATCTCGATTGTTTTCCGAAGGTCGTCGATGGCGATGTAGTTGGGCACGCGCGCCTCCGCTTAGTAAGTTGGACAGAGTAATAGATCATAAACCCGCGGCAGCGAAACCGCATTGGACTACCGGCCGTCGGCTTCGGCGGCGTAGCGGGGTGGTTGATGGCGTATCCGCCTCCACAGCGGTGGGACGAACTCGTGAAAGGCATCGGAAAGAAACTGCGCGCCAAAGCCCTCGCCGCTGCGAATCATGGCGTGCTGGAAGTTGGATTCGCTGGGCACACGCCAGGTGTTCGACAGGAAGTTGTTGCCGAAGATGGCGATGAAACGCGCGTAGGCGAGATGGCGCTCGCCGTCGCTGCGATAGGCGCGAAACGTGAGATCGGCAACGTTTTTCCAGCGCTCGGAGAAGCGTTGGTCGACAGTCTGAAAGTAGCGGGGATCTTCGCCCCACGCCGCGCCCAAGCCGGCTTCGATGGCGTTGTTGGTGACAACGCCGGTCAGACGCATGCCATAGCGCTTGGCGAAACCGTTCCAGTGTGTTCCATACTCGTGCGGCCAGTCGTTGGCTGTTCCGATACCCGCGGCAAACAGGCCGCCTACCAAGTCGGCGGGGCCGATGGTTGCGCGTGTAAACCAGTGTAGCCGCTCGTCCGCAGTTATGGGATGGTAGTCGGCGGCAGTTGCCGGAATGGTCGGAACGTGATCGACCAGTACGCCGTTCCCGTCGTGCGAGTTGCGGTCGCGGTAATCCGATTGTGCGCCGGCAGGCGTGACCCACAGCATCCCGGCACAGATCGCTGACAGGAGCGGCAACACCGAGTGCAACAGCCGACGCCTTGCAGTCACAGTCTCTCCCGCTGGTGAGGATTCGTACCCTTATTTCGAAGGCAAACATCATTCCCCGGTTTGCTCGTCAAAGCAAAGATCGCGAGCTGCTCCATTGCTGCTGCCTGAAATTGCTGCTGCCTGAAGAGGTGGATCTTGTGGGTCACTGATAGGGGTAGAAGATGAAGAACAATAGAGACAGCGCGGTCAGCACCCACAGTCCGGGCCGCAGTTGCGCGGCCTTACCCGAAACCAGCTTGCAAACCGGATAGAGAACGAATCCGGCGCAGATGCCTATGGCGATGTTGAAAGTGAAAGCCATCAATGTCACCACGGCAAAGGCGGGTATCGACTCGGTGTAGTCGGTGAAATCGATGTGGACGATGGGCGCGAGCATGAACAGCCCCACGATAATCAGCGCCGGGCCATAGGCAATCGCGGGAATGGCCGCGACCAAAGGCGCGAAGAACAGCGTCAGCAGAAAACAGCTTCCGGTCACGAACGCGGTCAAGCCTGTTCTTCCGCCGGCCTCGATCCCGGTTGCCGACTCGAGGAAGGCGCCCGAGGTGGTGGTACCGAGCACGGGTGCCAGGCAAGTGCAGATTGCGTCCACCAGCATAGGGCGTTCGATCTGCGGCAAATGTCCGTCCTGGTCGAGGAAGCCGGCACGCGCCGACAGACCGATAAGCGTGCCCATGGTGTCGACAAACGCCATGACAAAGATGGTGAGCACCACCGGGAATGCCCGCCACGTCAGCGCGCCGCGAAGATCGAGATGCCCGAGCAGAGGCATCAGGCTGGGCGGCAAACTCACCAGATGTAGCGGCGCGGCCGAGACCTTCGCGAGGTGGGCCACGATCGCCGTGATCAGAATGCCGAGCAAGATTGCGCCCGGCACTTTGCGGATGATCAGAATGGCGAGGAGGACGAATCCGAAGATGGCCACCAGCGTAGGCGCCGAAGTCAGATGCCCGGGCTGCACCGGCGCGCCCGGGACTCCCAGCCTCACCAAGCCGGTTTCGTTCAGGCCGATAAAGGTCAGAAATAGTCCCATTCCGACGGCGAAGCTGTAGCGCAGAGAGGTGGGCACGCCCTCGACGATCCAGCGCCGGAGATGGAGTAAGGTCAGCAGTACGAACAGGACTCCGGCCAGGAAAATTGCGGCCAGCGCGGTCTGCCAGGGAATACCGAGCATCTTGCAAACGGTGTAGGCGATGAAGGCGTTTTCGCCCATGTAAGGCGCTATGGCGAAGGGCCGGTTGGCATAAAACGCCATCAGATAACAGCCGATGGCGGCGACCACAGCCGTGGCCACAAAGGAGGGTCTTTCCGGAATGCCGGCTGCCGAGAGGATCGCCGGGTTCACTACCACGATGTAGGACATCGTCGTGAAGGTGGTCAATCCGGCGACAACTTCGCGCCCGACTGACGTCCCGTAGCGATGGAAGGCAAACAGCCGGTCAAGCCAGCTCAAGCGGCGCTCCACGATTCCTGTCCGTTGCTAAGGGCGATGATAAATGGGACCGAGACTCAGGACGCGCCGCAGCCTCAATGGGCTGACCGTGGGTTGTGGCACAAAGGCGCCATTATGGCGCACTTCTGTCGAAGCCGATGGTGGCTTCATGTCGAGAACCTGTTTTGTCTTAGTTATCGCGACAGCCTGCACTTTCCTTCAAAGTGTCAAATGACAGGCGCCAGAATGCTCCAAGTCAGTTCCAGCTAACCGCAAGACTCTGCACTTCGCGTTGACAATGTCACTTGTAAGTGGCTGAATTCATTGAATTGTGAAGTGGAAGTGAACGTGCGATTATGCGCTTGAGAGTTAGGCCAACTCAAAACTCCGGAGGAGATATGAAAGTAAGAACCCTGCTGGCCATCGTCGCGGTGACAGTCCTGTTATGCGCGCCGGCGGCCTTCAGCCAGAATCTTCTGACCAACGGCGGCTTCGAAACGGGCGACTTTACCGGCTGGACGACTGGTGGAAACTTCGAAGACACTGAAGTTGTAAGCGGTGCCTTTTATGATTACACCGGTGCGCAAGAAGGAAGCTTCTATGCGGTCCTGGGACCGGTCAGCAGCGACGGCACCCTCAGCCAGTCGTTTAACACTACCGCGGGCACGCAGTACACCTTCAGCTTCTGGATCGCGTCGGTGGGCGACAATCCTTCTGACTTCAGCGCCTACTGGGACGGAACCCAGATCTACAGTGTGACGAATCCCGACACCGGCGCCAACTGGTCACAGTTGTCGTTTACCGAGACCGGCACTGGCCACGACACCATTCAGTTCAACTTCCGCGACGATCCGGCATATATCGGTTTGGACAACGTCTCGGTGACCGCGCAGAGCGGCCAGGGCACAGTACCTGAGCCGAGCAGCTTCCTGCTCATGGGTTCGGGCGCGCTGGCGTTGGCTGGCGTTATTCGCCGTAAACTGCTCGGCTAAACCATAGCGAGTGCGGTAATAAATTTTGTGTTGTTCCCGGGGCGCTCAACCAGGCGCCCCAAATTTTTGTCCGCAACGGCGACATTGATATCATGGCCGAACTGTGAATCGGATGGGCGCCCTGAAATGGCTTCCGCCGGGCGCGTGGCGGGAACTGGTGTTGCTGGTTGCTCTCGCTGGCGCGACGGTCGCTGTGTACTGGCCCGTCGCTCGGCACCCCTTCAGTTTTCTCGATGACCAGCCGTATGTCGTACACAACTCCAATATCACGCATTTGAATTGGGAAACCGTGAAGTGGTCGTTTACGACCTTTCGCGGGGCCAATTGGTTTCCCCTGACTTGGCTATCGCACGCCCTCGATTACCGCTTATTCTCGCTTCGCGCCGGCCGCCATCACGACACCAACCTCCTGCTGCATGTGTTCAACGCGGTGCTGTTGTTTTGGATACTGTCGCAGGCAACAGGGTATGTGGGACGAAGCTGGATGGTGGCGTCGCTGTTTGCGCTTCATCCTATCAACGTTGAATCCGTCGCCTGGATCGCGGAGCGCAAGAACCTGCTGAGCATGTTTTTCTTCCTGCTCGCCCTGGGCGCTTACTACGCTTATGCGCGCAAGCCGCAGGTTGGCAGGTACCTTGCCGTCGCCGGATTGTACGCACTCGGATTGATGTGTAAGCCCCAGATCATCACGCTGCCTTTTGTGCTGTTGTTATGGGACTACTGGCCGTTAGAACGAATCGCTTTTCGCCAGAAGGCCGCCGTTCCCTTGGGTGCCCCAGGTCTCGCGGGGTTCGAGACCCGGGTGACGCCTTCTGCGCGAGCACCCAGGTCTGGAAAACCGCCAGACCTGGGGCACCCAATGGCGACTACCGGAATGCTTTGGCTGCTCTTGGAGAAGTTGCCGCTGCTGGCGCTTTCCGCCGCCAGTGCGTTCATCACGGTGAAAGCACAAGCTGCGGGCGGCACGATGGGTGGCGCTGTCAATTCGTTTTCGTTTGCCTCCCGTCTGGGCAATGCGGTCGTTGCCTACGTGCGATATCTTGGCGATGCGATCTGGCCGACGCACCTGGCATTCTTCTACCCCCATGCAAAGAACGCACCGCCGGCGTGGCAGCTTCTGGCTTCGTCCGCGTTACTAGCTGTCGTCACCTTTCTGGCTATTCGCAGCCGTAATCGGCGCTACTTGGCGGTCGGATGGCTCTGGTACTTGGGGACCTTGATACCGATGATTGGCGTGGTTCAAGTTGGCAGCCAGGCAATGGCTGATCGCTACGCGTATCTGCCATTCATCGGGTTATTTCTGGCGGTGTGCTGGGGCGTGGCAGATTGGGCAGAGCGATGGCCTTCGGTGAGGATTTGGGTGCCTGCCGGTGCGATCGCGGTTTTGGTATTGCTATCGTTGGCTACGCGCCGGCAGGTTGATTATTGGTCGGACGATATAACTCTGTGGACGCACACCGCACACGTCACCACGAACAACGGGTTCGCCGAGAACATGATCGGCGAAGACCTGCTGCGCGAAGGTGACGGGGAGGCTGCAATGCCCCATTTTCGCGCCGCAGCGGCAATGCGGCCGCAGGATCCTTCTCCTCACCTCCACATTGGTATTTATGAGGAGGAGCACGGTCGCCCGCACGAGGCCCTGCAAGAGCTCAATACGGTGCTCATTATAACGGAGCCGTTCGCCGCTTACACCCCGAACCTCAGGAGCAATGCGCTGGTCTACATGAGCTTCGCGTACAACCAGCTTCACGACTATAACAACCAGCAGAAGTGCATGGAAATGGCCGCTCGACTGCAACACTGATCCGGCAGCACGAATCAGCAGCTCAAAGTGACATAGAATTGCTGGCGAGTGGCCGAGCCCCTACAACCAGAGCCTGCGAGAGCTGCGCGTGCTGGATTTCGCGACGTGGAATCTGCCGCCAGCCGTCTGGCGCACATCCAGCGGCTGGTACCGGCAGGGGTTTTCAACTCGTTTTCTGCGCTCTTGCCAGGCTCGCCGAATGCCGACTCCACCGTGAACCAATTCGAGCGCATGGCCGAGGCAGCCTCAACCACCCCAGCAAACGCAACACCGGCGCTTGCTGGGGGCCCCGGCTCGCCCGCCCTGCTCGCCCTGCTCGACAAACATCCTTCGCTGGTGCACTACGCCGTCATCGTCTTTGGCTACAGCTCCTGGCTGGGCGAAACCCTCATCCATAACCCCGATCTGTTTTACGGATTGCTGCGCGACCGTAACCTGGATCGCACCCTGGCGCGCGAGGAATTCCTGGAGAGCTTCGCGCGGATGTGCTCGCGGTCCCTGGAGACCGACACGGCGGCTCTGCTGGCCCGCTTCAAGCGTCGCGAGTATGTCCGCATCATGCTGCGCGACGTGTTGGGAATCGCGACCTTGGCCGAGACCACCGCCGAAATCTCCGCTCTCGCGGACGTCCTGATTGAAGGGGCGCTGCGCGAAGCGCAGACGCAGCTCCAGCATCGCTTCGGCACGCCGCGTTCGCTGGACGCGCAAGGGCGGGTTGTCGATGCGCGCTTCGCGGTGCTGTCGCTCGGCAAGCTCGGCGGCAACGAACTGAACTACAGCTCCGACATCGACCTGCTGTATTTGTATGACGGCGGCGAGGAACCTGCCGGCGCGGAAATCTCCAATCGCGAATACTTCATCCGCATGGCGCAGCAAACCACGGAGTTGCTGGCGCGGCACACCCGCGAAGGGCCGGTGTTTCGCATTGACCTCCGCCTGCGGCCGCAGGGCGGCGAGGGCGAGCCGGCCGTTCCCCTCACGCACGCGGTCCACTACTACTCGCGCGTGGCGCAGGATTGGGAGCTGCAAGCCATGATCAAGGCGCGCCACTCCGCCGGCGATGTGGGACTGGCGCGCGAGTTTATGGCCGCAGCGCAGCCCTATGTCTATCGGCCGGAAGTGAACTTCGTCGCCATCAAGACAGCGCTGGAAACGCGGGAGAAGATCGGAAGTCATCGCCGCCGCAGTCTGCTCAAGCAGGTGCCGCAAACGGGGATCGACGTGAAGGTCGACCGCGGCGGGATTCGCGACATCGAGTTTCTGGTGCAGTGCCTGCAGCGCGTTTATGGCGGATCGGAATCGTGGCTGCGCTCGCGCGGAACGCTTTTCGCGCTGCAGAAACTGCATGACAAGGAACACATCAGCGGCAAGGATTTCCAAAATCTCACGAACGCCTACGAGTTCCTGCGCACGGTCGAACATCGCCTGCAACTGCGGCATGGCCAGCAGACACATCGGCTGCCGCAGTCGCGCCCGGAGATGGAGACCTTGGCCCGCAGTCTGGCGCGAGAGGGCACAACGGCGCCCACGCCGGAAGAGTTTGTTACCCACATACAGCGGCGAATGTCGGCCGTCGCCGAAATCTACCAACGGGTGATCTATCGCGAGCAGAGCCAGGACCAGGGGGCAGCGGAGTTCCAGTTATGGCCCGAGGCGCCGGCCACGCCCGAGAGCACCTACAGCCAGATGATGCAGCGGCTGGCCATCGACTCGCCGCGGCTGCGCGAAATCGCCGCGCGCAGCGATCTATCGCAGCACGCGCGCCGCAACCTCGATCGCTTTTTCAGTTCGGCGGGAACTACCTCCGAGCGCTACGGCGCCGTCCTGCGCTCGCCCGACGCAGTGGAACGGGCGCTCACCATCTTCGAGTACAGCGATTTGCTGGCTGACATACTGGTACGTCACCCGGAAGAGATTTCTCTGCTGGAACAGGTCGAGGAAAGATTGGCGCCCGACGCCCGGGACTTGTTTGCTGCCGAGCCGACAGAGGGAGCTGTTATTGACGATCCGGTGTTCGCGTATCTGGCTCGAGGCAACTTCGATGCTTCCGAAGCGATGGCGGCCCTGCGACAGCAATATCGCCGGCGCGTGGTCCAGTCGGGAGCGCTCGACCTCTTTCACCTCCGCGAGGTATTTGATTCACTGCGGGACAACACGGCCGCGGCGGACGCGGCCATCCAGGCGGCACTGGCCATCGCCGGCGCGCCTCCCGGATTCGCCGTCATGGGTCTGGGCCGGCTGGGCGCACTTGAGTTCGATCTGCTCTCCGATGCCGACGTGCTCTTTGTGTGCGACGACGGCTGCGATCGCGATGCCCTGCGGCGTTCTGCCGAGCGACTCATGGAAGCGCTCACGGCATACACCCGCGAGGGCACCGTGTTCTCGGTCGATGCGCGCTTACGTCCCCACGGGCGTGAAGGCGAGTTGGTGGTCACGCCCGCGCAATTGCGAGCATATTTCCGCGACGAAGCTCAGCCCTGGGAGGCCCTGACCTACGCGAAACTGCGCTATGTGGCAGGAGACCAGGAACCGGCAAACTCCACTTTGCGGGTGGTACAACACGGAATTGGAGAGGTGGCACGGCGCAGCGATTTTGCTGAACACCTGCGCGAGCTTCGCAGCCGGCTGGAGCGCAGCGAGAGCGCTCAGAACCTCAAGACCGGTCCCGGCGGAATCTACGATCTCGACTACCTTGCGGGATGGCTGCAGGTTCGGCATGGGCTGTGGTTAGCGGGAAGTTTGAGCGAGCGCCTGCAACGGCTTCATGCGGAGGGGTTGCTGAGCATAGAAGAATACCGGAACCTGGCCGTCAGCGCGCAGTTTCTCCGCACCGTAGAACATGTGGTGCGACTGGTGACTGGGCGCGCGCGCAAATGGCTTCCCGTGGCCGACCACCCGCGACGAGCAGTACAAAAACTCTTGTGGAGGCTACTTGGAGACGATGACAGCTTCGATCCGGAGATGCGCCTGAACGAGGTGATGAAGCAGACGCGAGAGATTTACCTGAAGCACCTGGCGGCGAATTAATGCTCAACTCTTGGACTCAGCGGTGATCGAGCATCCCGGCAATGGCCTCGAGCAGGGCGTCCGGACCTTCGCCTTTGGAGAGAAATCCGTCGGCAAACTCAAGGCCTGTAGGCGCTTCCGCCGCGGCCGAGACGATCAGAATCGGCACCTCCGGCTTGAGTTCCTTCATGTCTGCCGCAATTTCTAATCCGGTCTTGTCGGTGAGGAAGTGATCGGCGATGACCAGCTCGATCGGATTCTGCTTGAAAATCTCCAGCCCGTCTTCACCGGAGGCGGCGGTGAGCACCCGATAACCCGCATTGGCGAGTAGCAGTTTGCGCACCCGCAGGGCAATCTCTGCGTCGTCAATGCAGAGAACGAGGGGCTGGCTGGATGTGTCGGAATTCATGGGCGCAGAGTCAGGCGAAGTATAGCGCGCCTACAGTTAGGGTCAACGCTGAAATCGAGATCCGCCAGATTATTTTGGCCCGCCTGGAGGAGCATCACCGCCAGGTGTACCCCAGCGTGAATTGCAGGTTGGCGTTGAGGCCGGGATTGTGGTTCCCGATGGATGCATTCGACAGGTGGTAAGCCTTGACGGCAATGTCCCACGAATTTGTTCCCTTGCGAAAGATCTGCGCGCCTATCTCCGCGCCGCTGGTGAAGTTGATCTGCGAGGTGTCGCCCGGCGGAAGGTTGTGATTGCTGAACAGCGCTCCGCCGACGATGGCGGCATACGGCGCGACCTTGCAGCCGCTGGTGAAGTTCCACTTCCACATGATGGGATCGACACCACCGGCATACTGGCCGCCGTTGATCCAGTACTCGTCAAGCGGAATGATGTCGCCTCCCA